>MDSV01202289.1_pt1 | contig 10154 bp, 10 predicted proteins | sample 810851 | NCBI WGS metagenome assembly MDSV01 (sample SAMN05326640, study PRJNA326480) | marine metagenome | isolation source: seawater | place: Atlantic Ocean: North East | collected 2012
TAGCGGGGACGACGGGATTCGAACCCGCGACCTCCTGCGTGACAGGCAGGCGTGAACTCCAGACTTCACCACGCCCCCGTACATTTAAATATAATAAAGAATTAATTTAACCACACAAAATTTTTTCTAATCTTAAAATAAATAAATAATGAAAATTAGTTTTGGTACAAATATAGTACATGGTCCCTGGGGTGGAGGGAATCTTTTTCTAGTTAATTTACAAAACTACCTAGTTAAAAACGGGCACGAAGTTGTCTTTGGGTTAGAAGATAAGGATATTGATATAATTTTATTTACAGATCCAAGAACAGGTATTGGCAGTACATCACTTGTTAGCATCAAAGATATTAATAAATACAAGAAAAAGATAAATGGAGATGTAATAGTTGTTCAAAGAATTAATGAATGCGATGAAAGAAAAAATACAAAAAAAATAAATCAATTGTATAAAAAAGGATCTGAAGTTTCTAACCATGTAGTGTTTGTTAGTAGATGGATACGAGATATTTATCTTTCCTTAGGAGTAGATAATAGTAAATCTTCAGTAATTATGTCTGGATCAGATAATTTGGTTTTCAATTCTTATGGTAAAACTCAAAAGCCTATAGATAGAAAATTCAGATTAGTAACTCATCATTGGAGTTCAAATTGGATGAAAGGTTTTGAATTATATTTAGAATTAGATAAAAAACTTAGCGAACCAGTCTTAAATAATAAAATTGAATTTACTTATATTGGAAACATAGATAAAAACTACAAATTCAAAAATACTAATGTCATTGCACCCCTGTCGGGGTTAGAGCTTGCTAGTGAAATAAAAGAACACGATATCTATTTAACAGGTAGCTTAAATGAGCCTTCAGGAAATCATCATATAGAAGGAGCTTTGTGTGGTCTACCTGTTTTGTACATTAATAGCGGTGGAATTCCAGAATATTGTAAAAACTTTGGGTTAGAAATATCTCTCGATAATTTTGAAGAAAAAATTCTTTATATGGTTGAATATTACGATAAATTTAGAAACAGAATGAACAGCTATCCATACGAATCAAATAAAATGTCAGCAGAGTATTTAGAATTATTTAAAAAATTATTAAATCAATAATATTGACCTGATCCATGGGCTCCATCATAATAAAATAATGGCTCATCTATATATAAAAGGTCTGACAACTTAATAGCACTTAACCAACAATCGTAATCTGCTTTTTCTGGAATTCCCCTAAAGCCACCAACAGTCCTTATTAATTCAGTATCAATAACAACACTTGACTTTATGACACAATTATGAATTTTTAGAAAATCTTCATTCCAAATTTTTGGTAAATTACCAGTTTTTAAATATTTTGTAAATCTATATTTCTTTTTAAGAACTTTATAAAAATGTTCTTTATTATATAGAGAGTATTTTTGATTTTCGTTAAACTCTCCAAATCCGAAAAATCCTTCAGTTGAGGAAAATTTGTAATATCCTTTTTCCATTTCTGATATCTGTTTTTCTAGTTTACTTTCCATCCAGTAATCATCATCGTCAAGAAGAGCGATATATTTTCCATTTGCATTTTCAATTCCTATATTTATTAAAGGTTGTCTAGAGCCTGTCCATCTTGGATATTTATTTCGTCTAATATTTATCTGTTTTACTTTGTGTCCAAAAGAGTTTTTATAGTAACGTTCATCAGTAGATTCATCATTTATTAAAATTATTTCAAAATCATCCATTGTTTGATTTAATACACTATTAATTGCATTTGATAAATAATCAAATCTGTTAAAACTGTGTATAACTACTGTAACTAAATTCTTCATAATTTAAATCTTATTTTTAATAGGACGAAAGTCAGTTTTAAATAGTAAATACGAATTCAAGAAGTAAAACAATAACTTCCAACCATCTTTAAATCTTGAAATGTTTGTTGAGCCATACTTTCTACGCCTATAGTGAACAGGTAGCTCGACTATCCTTTTAGCTGAGTAAGCAGAAGAGAATATCAAATCAAAATCACAAAATGGATCTACAACATACATTATTTCTTGCCACTGTTTAATAAATTCAATATTTGATTTTTTAAACACTTTTGTTCCACATAAAGAGTCTGTTAGATGTACAGATATTAATTTTGAAATTAAAAACTGAAAAATCCTATTGCCAATCTTATTTAAAGATTGCATTGATCCTTTTTCCATTTGATATATTAATCTAGTACCATTTACAAAATCAGCATTTCCATATTCTATAATTTCAAAAAAATCAACCAGGGTTTCTGGATCAACACTTAAATCAGAATCGAGAATGGCAATTAATTCATAAGCACTTTCATCAATACCTTCCCAAACTGCATTTGCTTTCCCATTTTTTGTTTGTTTAATAACTTTTATGTTCAAAGAAGTAAATTTTTCTTGAATTTCAACAGATTTTTTATATGTATTATCTCTAGATTCACCGCAAACAATAATTACTTCATAATTTTCCTCAAATAATGGAACCCTTGTAATAAGTTCTTCTAGATTTCCTTCTTCGTTTTTTGCAGGAATGATTATAGATTTAGAAAGACTTTTTTTGGTTTCTAATAGTTTTGAATAAACTAAGTAGTTTCTTATTCCTAAATTAACAAACGGTAAAAATAAATATAAAATAAAATTTAGGAACGCTCCAACACCAAAAAAGTTAAAAGGAATATACAACCTATTATATTTTTTAGTTCTTTGAAAATTAGAAGCCTTTAAAATTGTTTCAATTTTTTCGGGTTTAATATAAGACTTAATTTTTGTTTTATTTTTTAAACCTACTTTTTCAATTAATCTAATTACAAAGTGCCACAAAGGATTAATACTTGAAAGAATTAAGTATCCATCATCCTTTAAATGATCTTTTATGATTTTTAATGTACTGTAAATATCATCGCTTAATTCAAAAATATCAGTCAATACTATTAAGTCATAATATTTACCATCTGATTTAGAATTTAGTACATCATTAACTGTTTGTCCTTCTTGAAGTTTTATAATATTTTTAAACATCAGATCTGGAATGTTTGAATTAAAGTTGACAATATTGACATATTCAGAGTCATTTTTAATATACTTTATAATTTCTTTCTGATGACTTTTATAAAAATATTTAGAAGTTAAATTCATAATTATATTTCATTTTATTAGGTATATTCCTATTGTAAATACTTCTCTTTTTCATTATCTTGATGTCTTAATATTCCAAAAATTAAATGTGTTCTTGGTGTATATTTTGATACTTTAAATTTATGGACAAGAATGGATAATATTGCTTGGTCTTGACGATGATTTAACCTTGAGCTTCCTGGAGGGGCAATTATTGTTTCATTAAGACAATTTAAATACCAAGTATTCAGTAGTTCATTTATATATTTAGAGTTTTTAGCAAATCCAACAATGCCGCCGCTTATGTTCCTTTTTTTTAAATAACTAATAGGTACTTTAAGTTCCTTTAATGTTGTTTTGTGAGTCCAGCGTTTAATAGTGTCAGAACTCTGTGGAGAGTAAAAACCATTTTTTCTTATAATATTTTTTAATAAATGTAGTTCTTTAGTAACTAAACATCCAGCATCCAGCCAAATTAAGTTTTTTCTAGTGGAATTATATTCGTTATATATTGATATTGGCTTCCAAGCATAAGCACCCAATTTATTGAACTTATCTCTTTTACTGACAAAATTTGGATATTGTTGAAAATTAAAGTTTTTAATTTCGTATTCAAAATTCTTTTTAAGAAACTCTATTTCTTTTTTGTTCATGCCTAAATTAATAATTTTTACCTCTGTATTGGGTTCATTTGCAATTAAAGTTTTTAACAAATTTACTAAGCTATTAAAGTGAGTTGAATCAGAGCCTGTAAGAATAACAAAATCTTCATGATTCATAGGGGATTTTAATGAAAAATAAAAAAGTAAAAATACATCATTTATAAATTTAAAAAATTCAATAAAATATTTTTTAAATAAAGCCATTTTGAATAGATAAGTTATATATTTTTTCGATTACTTCTTTATATTGGTTATATGGTATTGGCATGTGGTAGTCAGAATATTCAACATTTTTGTTTTCTAAATTATAAACAACACTATCAATTTCATCTCTATCAATTCTATTAAAATGAAGATACTGATCATTGAAGTATATAACCCTATTTTTATATTTTTTATCAAACTTTGATATATACTTTTTTAATTTAAGTTGATCAGTATACCAATTCTCATGACCCTTGTGGTAGTTTAATGGATACCAATCAATTAATTTTTTAATGATATCATGTTCGTCTTTGATATTGAAAATATCACTCCATGTACTTCCTTTTGCTAGTGTCCAGCAAATAGGTATCATAGTTTTAGTTATAAAGCCCCACCTGTAAACAACAAACATGTGTTCTGGTATATCTTGAACATTATCAATAAAATATTTTTTGGAAAGAGGCAAGTCATCAATATCTGCTGTAATAGAGTTATCATCAGGAAAAAGTGCCGGTGCTAATATTCTTATATTTTGGGCTACAAAAACTGGATCTATATCCTTTATATAAAAGTGAACAACTTCTCCAGGTAAATTTATTTTTTCCTTTCCTGTGTAAATAAGAAGTGGTTTTACACCAAGACGTTCCCACGCTTCAGAAACAAGTGGCCAAAAATCTAAATAATTTTTATTTTCATTTGAGGATAATATAACCCTATCAATCTTCATTAAATAATTTCCTTTAAAACTTATTAATTTAAATTTACCTTATGTATATAAATTAAATTACTATTTTTTAATTATTTGATTTAACTTTCGAATATAATACTTAAATATCTTTTTCCTACTATTAAAAGAGGATTTTAGGGATGATTTTAACTTAAAATATCTTGTAGTGTAAAAAGATTCATTTATTGATGTTTTTAATGGCAATCTTGTTTGATTTTTTTTTATAATGTTTTCCCAGTAAGTTATATTCAATTTTTCTAAATTCAAATTTTTATATTTTATTGAATTCATAAATTCTTTTAAAATATCTTCATTAACTTGTTTAAAATCATCAACAAATAATATTGGTAAGTCTTCTAAATTTTTAAATGTTATATGTTTCTTTACAATAGGAATACTCCCCAGAAAGAGTGTTTCCCAAATACGGTGAGAGTCGACCCCATTGCCCCAAGGACACATTACAAAACCTGATTGTTGTATTTTTTTAGAGTATTCATCTAAGCTTAAAGTCTGATATTCAATATCTGCCCAAGTAAAGTTTTTAAAATATTCTTTTATCCACGATCTTTCAATTTCATTTGTTGATTCCGTAAAGTTGATGTAAAGATTGGAGTTTTGTTTGTAATACTTTGAATTAATGTTATCTAGATTTCTACCTGTTATATTTTTTTTGTAAGAATATTCATTTGCAATTCCTAAGGGCAAAGAATAAAGGCTCTCGTCTTCATAATTAATATTCAAGGCATACCAATTTTTAATACATTTTGGTTTTTTTCTATACAAATTTTTGTTGATCATAGTATCAGACTGATGAGTGATTAACGTAATATTGAATTCCTCATGTAGGTTTTTAATTAAATAAAATAAATTTGATAAATTTCCGGTATGGGTAAAAATAATGTCACCCGAATTTATGGAAAATTTTGATTGTTTATAAAAAACTACTTTACTGTCACCAACTAAGATTTCTGGATTGTTTAAATTTAAACTTTCAAATTGATTTCTAGAAATTACCTCTGAATATACTAAATCTGAAAACCTCGCTATATCGTAACTAGAAAACATCTAAACCTAATTATTAGCTTAACTGGATTTGTAATCAACTATATACAATTTTTTTTTGATTAATAAAAATACTTTTTAATAAAAATTAAAAATAAACAATATAAACTTATAAAGTACACAAGTATGCCAAACAATATTAAATCTTCATATAGCCAAAATCATTTTGATTCTGTATTTAAAATTATCTGTGAAAGTATTAATCCACTAAGTGTTCTTGAAATAGGAATATTAGATGGGTATTCACTTAATTCGTTTGTTAAGCACACCAAAAAAGAAACTAAAATAATAGCAATAGATTTATTTGAAGAATATGAATATAAAAATTCGAATTATGAATTTATAAAAAATTCTTTTAGCAAATATAAAAATGTCGAAATTTCATATGGTAATTTTTTTGATTACCACGAACAATCTAGTAATTTTGACATAATTCATATTGATATATCTAATGATGCAGATATATATAAATTTTCAATTGAAAATTATTTTCCTAAAACAAATAAACTGTTAATTCTTGAAGGGGGCTCGGTAGAACGAGACAATGTTGATTGGATGAACAAATATAAAAAACCTAAAATAAATAAATTTCTAGAGGAAATAAAGAATGATTATAATTTTCAAATTATTGATTTATTTCCATCATTAACAATTTTTTATACTGATTATATTAAAAGAATAGAGTCAATATGAAGACTCTTCTTTTATTAAATTCCTCAATAATTATAAAAAAACCTTTTTTTACAAGAGACTTTATAAAGATTGAATATGGAAATAAAAGAATTAGTTCATATATTAATGGGTTTGAAAACCTGGAACAAAAAGATTTATTTGATAAATTTGATGAAATAATGTTGATTGACAACACTATTTCATCAAAAAATAATCTTCCAGAAAAAATTATAAAAATACTACCTAACAATACAATTTTTTTGTTGGAAACTAACAATAGAATTGGTAGGAAAAACAAGGGTGCAGGAATGCTACAAAGCCTGCAAAAGAATGTCTCTGTTTTTAAAAATTATGATTTAATTTTTTATTTTGAGCCAAGGCTTCTTTTAGAATCTAATAAATTTATAGAACAATTCCTAGAAAATAGAGTAAATTATTTTTCTATGGAAAGTAGCAAAAGAGTAAAAACAGGTTACTTTGGCTCAACAACTATTGACTTTATTGAATTTCTAAGAAGCCATTCAGTTGAAGAATTAGTAAAAAATAACTTACACATTGAATTATTAATGTATGAATTTTATAAAAATAAAAATACTGAATTTAAATCTACTTCTATTTCTCTTTGGAAAAATTATTTATCAGAAATTTATGAAGAGTATTAGTTAATAAACTACTTTAATCTTATAAAATTGTTAAGCTTTATCATATGTCAAAAAAAGTTCTTGTAACAGGTGGAGCAGGATTCATTGGCCATATTCTCATAAAATATTTAATTGATAATACAGATTGGGAAGTTATTAGTCTGGATAGGCTTGATTACTCTGGAAATCTCAATAGGTTTGATCACATGTTCAAAGATTATGACAATAAAACAAAGTCAAGATTAAAAATTATTTATCATGATTTAAAATCAGAAATAAGTAATTTAATTGAAAGTCAAATAAGAGACGTCGAAGTTATTTATCATTTAGCAGCGTCTTCACATGTTGATAGATCAATTACAGATCCATTAACATTTGTAAAAGACAATGTTTTAGCTACTGCAAATATTCTTAATTATGCAAGATCTATGGATAATTTAGAATTACTGGTCTATTTCAGTACGGATGAAGTTTTTGGCCCTGCTAAACCAGGTCAGTCTTTCAAAGAATGGGATAGATATAATAGTACTAATCCTTATAGTGCTGCAAAGGCTGGTGGTGAAGAACTGGCGATAGCTTTCCAAAACACTTATGAATTACCAGTAGCCATCACACATTGTATGAATGTATATGGCGAAAGACAACATCCAGAAAAATACATACCTAATACATTATGGAAATTAAAAAATAATAAAAAAATTACAATCCATGCAAATAAAGATCGTTCACAACCTGGCAGCAGACACTACCTTTATTCGGAAGATGTTGCTAGTTCAGTTCTATTTATTACACAAAATTTTGCCAAATTAAAATCTGCTCAGCATTCAGGTGATATTGGCCCCAAGTGTCTAAAGGTAAATATTCCAGGAACAAAAGAATTAGATAATTTAGAAGTAGCAAAACTAATATCTCAATACTCAGGATTTAAATTGGACTATGAACTTGTCGATTTTCATTCATCTAGACCTGGACATGACTTAAGGTACGCTATTGATGGGGAATTTATTATGAATGCAGGATGGAGCCCAAAATATACAGTTGAAGATAGCTTAGAAAAACTTGTTACGTGGTATTTAGAAAATCCAGAATGGCTTGAATTCTAATTCCAACCTTCTTTAATAGCGTCTACAATATACTCTCTTTCAGACTCTCCTACCCACCAGCCAACTGGTATACATACCATTTGATCAATAAAAGACTCTAGCAAAGGCAAATGGGTTTGGTAAGAGCTTGTTGCTGTGTGCTTATCATTCCTTTCATGAACTCTACTTACAATAATATTTTTATTTTTCATATGCTCCATGAAACTATCTCTATTTTTGACTTTAATTGTATAAATCCAAAAAGGTACACTGTATTCATTTGAGTAATTCATTAACTCAACATTTTGAACATTCTTTAAGTTAGCATTGTAATAATCACCGTTGCTTTGGTGAATTTTTAGCAAATCTTTTGTTACTGTCTCAAAGTTCATTCTACCTATATATGCATTGACATCATTCATGTGAAATTTAAAACCTACATTTAAAATGTCTGATTCACATCTAAAATCTTTCCTATTTTCTTCTCTATCAATTCCATACCACCTAAGAAGCTTTGCCCTGTCTACATCTTCTTTAAAGTTGAAATTAATACAACCACCGTCAACTGAAGTTAAATGTTTAATAGCTTGAAAACTAAATGAACTAATATTTCCAGTATTACCAATAATTTCTTTATCAGTTTTTGTACCAAAAGCATGAGCAGAATCTTCTATAATAATAAATTTAAAACCATGTTTTTTTTGAAAGTTTTCTTGAATTTTTCTTAATCTATCTAAATCAACAGGGTATCCCCCCCAATGTACTACTAACACTGCTTTGGTATTTTTATTTAATTTATTTTCTAAATCATTTAAATCCATATTGCAATTTTGTGGATTTACATCAACCCATCTTAAATTAATATTATTTAGTATGATGGGCCAATTTGTAGCTGTGCATGTCAATGGAGTTGTTAGCACGTGATCTTCAGGAGATTCAATTTTAATTTTATCTTCTCCTAATCCAAACTCTTTCAACATATGAAATATCAAATGTAAACCAGAAGTAGCTGAATTTGTAGTTACAACTTTATCATTATTAAAATATTTTTTTAAAACTTCTTCAAACTTTTCTACTTCAGGTCCTTGAGTAATATATCCACTTGACAATACTTTTGATACTGAGTTTGCAGCTTTTTCACTCATGAAAACTTTAAACAAGGGTATAGGTTTATTTTGATTCACGAAATAATTATATCTTACGTTAATTTATATAATATAAAAGTCTATCAAAGTAGAGTCTCAAAAGATTTTTTTAACACCGTTTTACTTAATACTTGATTAATGTAAATGTTCAAACTTTCAGTGTTTTGTATAAGTAAAGTATTGTTTTGAAAAATTTTTAATTTTTCAACTAAATCAGCATAATCAAATTGATTAAATTTTAATATATAATCATCAGGAAAAAATTCTCCCATTCCTCCAAAGTCAGGAAAAAGTGAAGGGACTCCATTTATAGATGCCTCACACAAAAGTCTTGGTTGTCCCTCGTACATTTTTGTAGCTGTAACAACCCCTCGTGATTTTTTTATAATTTCAAGAGTTGATTCATGTGGCTGAGGTCCCATAAAATCTATATTTGGATATTTATATTTATAAGATAATTCCTCTAATAAAGGTCCTTCACCAACAACTTTTAATGACAGATCTTGAATTCCTGAATCAATCCAAGCTTTAAGTAATTCTTCAACTCCCTTATCTTGGCTTATTCTCCCAGCGTATACAATAAATTTAGAATCTTGATTATATTCATTATCAGATATGTTATTTATTGGATTTTTGTATATATTGACTCTTTTAGGGTCAACTCCTAAATTTTCTAAAAACTTTTTATGAAAATCTGTCATTACCAACAAATTTATTCTTGTGTTCTTAATTAAACTAAAATATCTTTTTCCATAAATTATGCCAAAAAAAGATTTAATAAATGAATTCTCGTAATATTTATTAAATCTTCGATTATTAATATAGAGATTACATTTGAAGCA
>MDSV01227429.1_pt1 | contig 10154 bp, 10 predicted proteins | sample 810851 | NCBI WGS metagenome assembly MDSV01 (sample SAMN05326640, study PRJNA326480) | marine metagenome | isolation source: seawater | place: Atlantic Ocean: North East | collected 2012
CCAATATTGGCTATGATGATTTTTAGATCATTAACACATTTTTTATCAGAATCTGCTGGATTGGTAAATATTGCTAACATAAATATATTGCCATTAATTAATGGTATTGATCCTAATAATTTAGTTTATCTTTTTGCCTCATTATGGGGAGCATCTCAATTAATATTGACATTATTAATAATAGTTATCTTTTTAAAATATAAATCATTGTTGCCACTTTTATGGATTATTTTAATTATTGATATTCTTTTTCGTTTTGTTTCAGGATCTATTCATCCACTTACTGAGGAATATTATTCTGCAGTACCACCTGGAAGATTATCTCAAGTACCACTATTAGCATATGGAACATTAATGTTTTTTTTATCAATTAGAAAGAATGATTAAAAAAAGTTTTATCTTGTTAATAATTGGGAGTGTTTTATTCATAGTATATTCATACAAAGGACAAATAGTTATAAATTTGATTTCAGTTATCAATGGAATGACAAATCATATTGAAGATAATAGACCAATAAATTGGACTAAACATTCAAATAATAATATAGATCAAACAAAACCAAATATCATATTTATTCTTGCAGATGATCTTGGTTTTAATGATATTTCCTTGCACAATAAAAATAACAAAGATGCGCCTGCTACACCTAATATTGATGCTTTAGCAAAAAGTGGTGTCGTATTCACCAATGGATATGCTGCAAGTGCAACTTGCTCACCTTCTAGGGCTTCAATAATGACAGGTAGATATTCAACAAGATTTGGTTTTGATTATACTCCTTATCCAAAAACAGCCTCAAGAATATTAAACCTGATAAGCGACGAATCTGATGAAGATTTACCAACTATAAATTCAGAAAATGTTGATTGGGAACAAGTTGGTCTATTTGTTGGAGGAATGCCTAGCGAAGAAGTAACTATTGCAGAAATGTTACAAAATAATGGCTATTACACAGCCTTGGTTGGTAAATGGCATTTAGGAGGACTTAATGAGGGTATGAGACCCTCTGATCAAGGTTTCGAAGATAGTCTAATGATGACTTCTGGGCTATATCTACCTAAAAATCATCCCGATGTAATAAATGCAAAGGCTGATCATCTGATCGAAGATATGATTTGGGCTTCGTCATTACATGCAGTAAATTTTAATAATTCTAAACAATTTCAACCTGATGGATATCTAACAGACTATCTTACAGAAGAAGCTATTAAAGTCATTAATAATAATAAGGACAGGCCATTCTTTCTATATCTTAGTCATTGGGCTCCGCATAATCCATTGCAATCTCTTTCAAAGGACTATCAAAAATATTCACACATGAATGATCATACAAAACAAGTATATTCTGGAATGATAACAGCCCTAGATCGAAGTATTGGGGAAGTAGTAAAAGCACTTAAAGAAAATGGTATAGCTGATAATACAATAATTATATTTACTTCTGATAATGGTGGAGCTGGTTATATTGGACTTGATGATATAAATAAACCGTATAGAGGATGGAAAATGACCTTCTTTGAAGGAGGAATGCATGTGCCCTTTCTAATGAAATGGCCAAATGAGATAGATTCAGGTCAAAAATATGAAGAGAGAATTCACCATGTAGATATATTTCATACTATTCTTGGAGCTGCAAATATAGATGCACCAAGTAATATTGAATATGATGGTGTTAATTTATTACCTTATATAAAAGGTAAAAATAAGGATATTCCACATGATGCTTTATTTTGGAAAGATGCTACCTATCAAGCTGTAATTAGTGAAGATTGGAAACTAATTAGATCTGAATTGCCAAATAAACAATATTTGTATAATCTAAAATTAGATCCTTTTGAAAAAAATAATCTAATTGAAAAAGAATTAAATGTAAAAAAGAGACTAAATAAAATGTTAGATGAGCATGTTAGCAATCAAAAGAAACCACTTTATAATGAATCCATATATGTTCCAGTCTTAATTGATAAACCATCAACAGAAAAATATAAAGATGGTGATGATTATACTTATTGGATAAATTAAAAAGGAATTAATATATATGATAGATTTTTACTTTTCTTATAGGAGCCCATACTCATATCTCATTCTTCCAAGAATGTTAAAACTCAAAAATGAATATAACTTAGATATTAATTTTAAAATTGTCTATCCATTGGCAATAAGAATGCCTGAATGGTTTAAGAATAAGAATATATTCTTTTTTGTTCCATTTATAATGGATTTCAAAAAAAAGGCTAAGAAATTAAATATACCACTCAATATGCCTATAAAACCTGATCCTATTAGACAAAATACAATTACTGGAAAAATATCAAGTCATCAACCATATATTTTTGATGTATGTCATATAGGACAAGTTATGAGTAATAGAGGCAAAGGAATAGAGTTTGCTTTTGAATTATCAACACTTATATGGAGTGTAAAAAATTGGAATAATGATTCTCTTCTTGAAAAAGTTTTTGCTGAGTTTGGTGAGGATTTATATGAGGTAAGGAAAACTGCAAAGAAAGATGAATCGAGAATTATAGATGAAATCAAAAACAATCAAGAGGATCAGAAAATTGCAGGCCATCATGGAGTACCATTAAATGTATATAAGGGTAAATATTATTTTGGGCAGGATGATCCATTTGAGGAATTAATAGATGAACTTATAAAAGATAATATTATCGATGGTTTTTGATGAAAATATTAAGAACACCAGATAAATATTTTAATAATATTAAAGACTATCCATACGAGCCTATATATACAAATATAAATTCACAGGATGGTACCGAAATAAGAATACATCATATTGATGAGGGACCAAGAGAGGGACCAATTTTACTTGCAATGCATGGTCAACCAGTTTGGAGTTATCTTTATTCAAGAATGATACCTTTTTTAAATAAAGGTGGAATTAGAGTTATAGCACCAGATTTGGTTGGATATGGTAAATCAGATAAGCCTTCAAAAAGAAGTGATTATAGCTATCAGAATCAAGTTGATTGGATGAGTGATTGGCTAAATAAAAATGATTTAAAAAATCTTAATTTTTTTGGTCAAGATTGGGGTGGATTAATTGGCTTAAGAATGATTGCAGATAATCCAGATAGGTTTTCTACAATATCAATTGGAAATACAGGACTTCCATATATGCCTGATACACCTAATGAGATAACTGAACAAGTAAATAAATTTAGACAAAGCAAGAATAAATTAACAATGCGATTAATGGTAAAAGAAGTAATGAAAATGGATAATAAAAAAACACATCCAGCTCTTAAATTTATGTACTGGCAAAAGTTTTGTTGGGATACTGAAGATTTACCAGTTGGATTTCTTAATTCAGTAATGATGGAAAAAAAATCTAGATTTAAAATATTAATTAACTATATATTTATGAAACTGGGTATTTTAAATATATCACCTTATATCAGTGATTTAATGAAGGCATACAATGCACCGTTTCCATCAAATGAGTATAAGATGGGCTGTCGAGCAATGCCAAGTCATGTACCTATAATTCCAGATCAATCGTTAGATGCGCAGCGAAAGGCGAGAAAGTTTTTTAATAAAACTAATAAACCATTTTTATCAGTCTTTGCAGGTAATGATCCAGTAACAAATGCTATGGAACGAGATGTCTTAGAAATGGTTCCAAATGCAATAAAAGCTCCAACAATAGGTGGAGGACATTTTTTTCAATGGACAAAACCTAAAGAGTTATCTAATGTATTGATTAATTTTATAAAAAAATATGATTGAACTTTATACAGCCTCAACACCAAATGGTCACAAAGTTTCATGTTGTCTTGAGGCTTTAGAACTGGAATACAAAGTAAAACCAATTAATTTGGGTGAAGGTGATCAATTTAAAGATAGTTTTTTGAAAATTAGTCCTAATGGCAGAATTCCAGCAATAATAGATAGGGATTGTGACGATCTTCATATATTTGAATCTGGAGCTATATTAATATATCTATCTGAAAAAACTGGAAAACTAATGTCATCAGATCCTAAAGAAAAAGCTAAAACGCTTGAATGGTTAATGTTTCAAATGAGTGGTGTTGGCCCAATGATGGGTCAAGCTAATGTTTTTTTTAGATATTTTCCTGAAAAAATAGAATCAGTAATTCAAAGATATCAAAACGAATGTAGGAGATTATTTGAAGTTATGGATAAACATCTCGGAAATAATAAATGGTTTGCTAAAGAATATTCAATAGCTGATATTGCTAATTGGTGTTGGGTTAGAACACATAATTGGTCAGGAGTATCAATTGAAGGTCTGAAAAATCTAGATAGATGGAAAAATGAAATGTATGAACAACCCGGAATGCTTAAAGGGATTAAAGTTCCACAAAAAGTAGAAAGTATTCTTAATGATAAAGAAAAAATAGATGCCTTTACAAAAGCAGCCTCAAAAATAGTAAAAAAATAGGAGAAATTATGTTAAAACTTCACTTTGCACCTTCATCAAGAGCGGAAAGAGTTTTATGGCTGTTAGAAGAGCTAGAATTAGCATATGAATTAAATTCAATGCCCTTCCATCCCAAAGCATTAAAATCAGATATTCATAGAAAAAAACATCCTCTAGGAAGAATACCAGTTTTAGAGGATGGTGAAATTTGTATTTATGAATCTGGTGCAATAATAGATTATATTTTGGAAAGACATAAAAATGGAGGATTAAAACCAAACGTGGATTCACCAGAATATCCTTATTATTTACAATGGTTTCATTTTTGTGAAGGAATGATTGCCCAACCAATGAACACAATTGTTGTTCATACCATCATCCTTCCTCCAGAAAGAAGAGATGAAACTGTCTTAGGACAAGCCAAAAGATTAGCATCAAAATCTCTTGATGCTATTGAGACAGCTCTAGAGGGAAAAGAATATTTAGTTGGTGACTTTTCTGGTGTTGAGTTTATGACAGGACACTGCTGTACCAAATTGAATATGTTAGGTTGTGTTAATAATGATATGAAAAATCTTAAAAGGTATATAAACAATATTGAATCAAGACCCGCCTTTCAAAAGGCAATAAATACTAACTAATGCAATCAATTAAGGTATTTGGCAATCCAGCATCGCCTTATACACAAAAATTAATTGCATACTTAAGATATAAAAATATTAAATATAATGTTACTTGGGGTGATGTTAAAACAAATTTAGAATTATTAAATAAAATAGCGCCTTCACCTATTTTATTACCAACTGTTTTACTCAATGATGATTCAGATCCAATTACAGATACAACACCAATAATAAGAATTCTTGAAGAAAATTTTAAAAATAAATCTGTAATTCCAATTGATCCTAAATTAGCTTTTATAAATTACCTTATAGAAGACTATGCTGATGAATGGTTAACAAAATTTATGTTTCATTTTAGATGGAGTTTTGATAAAGATATATTGAATGCAAAAAATAAGCTGACATTTCTTCACGGAGTAACAGTTGATAACAAATCAAAAGATCAAATAGCAGACTTCATATCACAAAAACAGATAAGTAGATTGTGGGTGGTTGGCTCAAATGAAAAAACTAAAGATTTTATTGAACAAAATTACAAATCGTTCTTAACAAAACTAGATATATGCCTTACAAATACTCCTTTCTTACTTGGCAAGAGGCCTTCATCATGTGATTTTGCAATATTTGGTCAATTATCACAATTAGTAAATTTTGATCCAACTTCTAGAGCAATAGCTAGTGATATCTCTTTAAGAGTGTCTGCCTGGACGGACCTTATGAGTGATTTGTCAGGATATCATGACCAAATCACATCAGAATCATTAATTAATAAAAAAACTTTTATGGAGGTAAATTATTTTAATGATAATGATTATGGCTGGAATAATTTAGAAAATAATAAATGCTTAATCTCTTTAATAGAAGAAATAGGTAATATTTATCTTCCATATTTAAAGGCAAATCATGATGCATTGTTAGATAATGCTAAAACCTTCTCATTAGAGTTAGATAATGCTGTATGGGAGCAAAAAACGTTTCCATATCAAAGTAAATGTTATCGGTGGATAAAAGATGAATTTAATAAACTTTCTGGTGACAACAAATCAGCTATTGCAAAATGTATTGGTTCCAATGGAGCTCAGATACTAATTAATTAATTTTTCAGATCTATAGTGATAGAAAAATAATATTGTTGCAAGAGCAGTCAATAGATGCCATATTCCATGAGCTTGAATTAGTGAATCTGGATTACATGATTCGCTATCTGGAACACCTGTTAACCAAATTGCAAATGCACTTAAATATGCGATCATTCCTAAGAAATAAAATCTGTATGTTCTAACAGAATCAGGTTTCTTAGTTGCAAGTAAACCTGGAATCCAAAAGAAAATAATCCACCAATAGTCAGAAAAATTATTGAAAACTTCTTGAGGAAAGATTCCAAACATCATTAAAACTATAAATCCTACAAAACCAGAATAAAATCTCATTCTGGGACTCCAAAATTTGAATAAAAATTCAGATATGACCCATAATCCAATAGAAACACCAAATAAATCAAGTCCAATTCCCATTCCATATCCAAATAAACCTCTTGTGAGAGCATAAATAAATACAATAAGAACATAGATCTTTATTAACTTGGATTGAGTCCAATTAGACATCTTATAACAGTTATACAACCATGGAATAATAATGTACATAACCATACTTAAATTATCAGCCCAGCCACCCCACTCTGTATTTGTTCCATGCATCAACATTGAACCAGGTCCAAGCCAAATCACACATGAACCATAAAGAACACTTATGCTATTTAATCCAGAAAAATTATTAAATTGAGTTTCATTAGATAATTTATATAAAATAAACAATCCAGCTAACATAAAGCCTAAATTACTAAGTGTATTTATGGGTTCTCTGAAAATACCATCACCAACTCTTTCACACCATCTTGAAGCTTCTCCAATAATAGCAGCTGATTCTATAGATTGTATTAATTGGAAATAACTAAGAATATAGAAAATAATCATAAACAGAATACTTATTGTTAGAGCAATATAAAAAGAGTTATTTATAGATATATATTTGTTCATACTAAATACCTAAATTTATTAAAATATAAGTAACGTCTTATATTAATTTTGTATATTATCACTCGGATTCTTTAGAGGTGTTGGTTCAGAGTAATCTTGTGAATTATTAATATCCATCCTCATATTATTATATTTATTAATATAAAATTCTTTGTTAGATTCGTACTCATCTCTTAAAATAAAATTGTTATCTACTATCTTAATGTTATATAAAGAAAAATTATATTTGTACTTATGCTTATTAATCACACAAGGTGATTGAGATTCATCCAAGGGTGGTTTGTATTTCAAATATTTTGATGCTGCTATTGAAACTCCTTTAAAATAAGGACAGGCCTTAAATTCGATAAGACCATCGCTATTTCTAGAGATAGCACACATAGATTTATCAACTCTAGAATTTGAAATTTTACCATTTTCATTAATTTTAAATTCAACGATACTATAGCCTTGATAATTTGTTCTTGGCCATTCAGGTTTCATGACTTGTATTAATTTAGTTTTACAACCGTCTAACAAAACAATATCTGAATAAACTGGAAAAACTATAACTAATAATAAATAATTTATAATTTTTTTATAGATAATCAAGATTATTTCTCCATATCTAATCTTTTAGAAATTTAAGAAACTAAAGTGAGGATTCTAATTCTGGAAGTGCATTAAAAAGATCAGCAACTAATCCGTAATCTGCAACCTGAAAAATTGGAGCATCCTCGTCTTTGTTTATTGCAACGATAACTTTTGAGTCTTTCATGCCTGCAAGATGCTGAATTGCTCCAGAAATACCAACTGCAATGTATAAATCAGGCGCGACGATTTTACCGGTTTGTCCAACTTGATAATCATTTGGAACAAAGCCTGAGTCAACGGCTGCTCTTGAAGCTCCAACTGCTGCACCAAGTTTGTCTGCTATTGAATCTAATAAATGGAAATTGTCACCAGATTGCATACCTCTTCCACCAGAAATAACGATATCTGCAGCTGTTAGCTCCGGTCTATCACTCTGAGCTAATTCTTCGGATATAAATTCTGATATACCCATTGAGTCAATTGAATCTATATCACTAACACTTACATCGGAATTACCTGTAGATACTGCATCGAATGCAGTAGATCTTACTGTAATAACTTTTACGTCATCATTTGATTTAACTGTTGCAATACAACTTCCTGCATATATTGGTCTTTTAAAGGTGTCATCTGACTCTACTGCAATAATGTCAGAAATTTGTTGAGTATCAAGCTTGGCTGATACTCTAGGCATAAGATTCTTACCAAATGTTGTAGATGGAGCTAATATATGAGTAAATTCACCTATATTACTTGCAACGAGTGCTGATAGGTCTTCTGCAATAAAATTTGAGTATATTTCATTATCGCATTTAAGAATATTTGAAATTCCATCTATTGATTGTGCTTCACTGATAACACTATCAATGGCAGAGCCTGCAATTAATAATGTTATTTCACCTGATAATTTTGATGCTGCAGTAACAGTATTAAAGGTTCCACCTTTTATACTATTATTATCATGCTCTACTATAACTAAAGTTTTCATTGTATAACTTTTGCCTCATTTTTTAATTTATCAATAAGCTCATCAACTGATTCAACAATTATTCCTGCCTCTCTTGATGGAGGTAGCTCAACTGATAAAATTTCAGTTCTTGATGAAATATCTATACCAAGATCAGTTACAGGGATAATATTTAACTCTTTTTTCTTTGCTTTCATAATATTTGGAAGAGATGCATATCTGGGTTCATTTAATCTTAGATCTGTTGTAATAATAGCTGGAACTGATAGTTTTAATGTTTGAAGTCCTCCATCTATTTCCCTAGTGACTTGAACTGAAGAAGTTTCAAGATTAACCTCAGATGCATTTGTAGCTTGTGGATAATCCAGAAGAGCTCCCAACATTTGGCCAGTTTGATTGTTATCACCATCGATAGCTTGTTTGCCTAATATAATTAGTTCTGGTTTCTCGTCATCAACAATTTTCTTTAAAACTTTAGCGATAGCTAATGGTTCAAGCAATTCATCAGTCTCAACTAATATAGCTCTGTCAGCTCCCAGAGCTAATGCAGTTCTTAGCTGTTCTTGTGATTCAGTTTTACCAACTGAAATGGCTACAACCTCAGATGCTTGACCAGATTCTTTAAGTTTGACAGCTTCTTCTAGTGCTATTTCACAAAAAGGATTAACAGCCATTTTGACATTATTTAAATCAACATTTGAATTATCTGAAAGTGGCCTTACTTTAACGTTATAGTCAACAACTCTTTTAATTGGTACTAATATTTTCATTTCTGACTAATTATATAATAAATGATGGTTATAAGAGGCTATAATTGTAATGTATTTACTAAAACAAATACAATGAAATAATATTAAAATAAGATCTTATGCACAGAGAAACTATGGAATATGATGTTGTCGTTGTAGGCGGCGGACCTGCAGGCCTTGCTACGGCAATTCGTTTTGCTCAATTAAACCAAGAAAATAATACTGGCTATAGTATTTGTCTCCTTGAAAAAGGTTCAGAAATCGGGGCTCATATACTATCTGGTAATGTGTTTCAACCAGATCCGTTAGATGAACTTATTCCTAACTGGAAAGATTTAAATGCTCCATTAAATATTCCTGTTAAAAAAGATAAAATAATGTATCTATTAAAAAATATTGGTATTCCGGTTCCTTCATTTGTAATTCCAACAATGAAAAATCATGGCAATTACATAATAAGTTTAGGTAATTTATGCAGATGGCTTGGAGAGCAAGCTGAAAATCTTGGTGTTGAAGTTTTTCCTGGTTTTCCAGCAAGTAAGCTCCTTTACGAGGATGATAAAGTTGTTGGTGTACAAACTGGAGATATGGGAATATCAGAAAATGGTGAATTGAAAGATAGTCATGAGCCGGGTATTAATATCAAAGCTAGATATACTATATTAGGTGAAGGTTGTAGAGGCCATCTTGGTAAACAAGTAATATCTAAATTTAACCTTGATGAAAATAAGGATCCTCAACACTACGGAATTGGTTTTAAAGAAGTCTGGAAACTTAAATCAGATTTACATGAAGAAGGC
>MDSV01012640.1_pt1 | contig 10153 bp, 7 predicted proteins | sample 810851 | NCBI WGS metagenome assembly MDSV01 (sample SAMN05326640, study PRJNA326480) | marine metagenome | isolation source: seawater | place: Atlantic Ocean: North East | collected 2012
ATAGAAGGTTTAGATACTACTATTGACTGGAAAAATACAGGTGATAACTCTTATGATGGTGAAAAGCTAAAAATATTAGCTCATGATGAAAGTGGTAAATGGGAAAGACCTGATAATATATTAAACAACTGGCGAGTTACAAAAACTACATTAAGGCTAGGATCAAGAATTGTAGGTAAATGTATGATGGGCTCAACTTCAAACGCATTAGACAAAGGTGGAGACAACTTCAAAAAATTATACTACAATTCAGATGTTACAAAAAGAAATAGAAACGGACAAACAAGTAGCGGACTCTATTCTCTTTTCATCCCTATGGAATGGAACTACGAAGGATTCATGGATTCTTTTGGACTACCTGTATTCGTTACGCCGAAAGATAAAATCATCGGAGTTGATAATATCCCAATTGACACAGGAGTCATCGAGCACTGGGAAAACGAAGTAGATGGTTTAAAAAGTGATCAAGATAGTTTAAACGAGTACTACAGACAGTTTCCAAGAACTGAAAATCACGCGTTTAGAGATGAAACTAAAAACAGTTTATTTAACCTTACTAAAATATACCAACAAATAGACTACAATGAAGAGCTTTCTAATAAAGCTAATGTTACTAAAGGCAGTTTTAGTTGGGTGAATGGAATTAAAGACACTAAAGTTGTTTTTCACCCTAATGAGAGCGGTAGATTTTATGTTAGTTGGATTCCACCTAAAAATTTACAAAATAGAGTGATTATAAATAATGGAATTAAACACCCTGGAAACGATCATATCGGAGCGTTTGGTTGTGATTCTTATGATATTAGTGGTACTGTCGACGGTAAAGGTTCTAACGGATCGCTTCATGGATTAACTAAATTTTCAATGGAAAATGCTCCACCAAGCCACTTTTTTTTAGAATATGTAGCTAGACCACAAACAGCTGAAATATTTTTTGAAGACGTGCTAATGGCTTTGGTTTTTTACGGTATGCCAATACTAGCTGAAAACAACAAACCTAGGTTATTATACTATTTAAAACGTAGAGGTTACAGAGGTTTCAGTATGAACAGGCCAGATAAAATATGGAACAAGTTGTCAGTTACTGAAAAAGAAATAGGTGGAATACCTAATACAAGCGAAGATATTAAGCAAGCTCATGCTGCTGCAATAGAAACCTACATTGAAGAAAGAGTTGGCGAGACAGACTCAGGATATGGGGATATGTATCATCAACGTACACTACAAGACTGGAGTAGGTTTGATATAAACAACAGGACAAAATACGATGCGTGTATAAGCTCTGGTTTAGCTATAATGGCTTGCAATAAAAATAAATATAGACCAACTGCTGAAAGACAAGTTAGAAAGGTTAATTTAGGAATTAAACAATATGATAACAGTGGTTACATCTCAAAAATAAAAGTTAATGAAGATTCAAAATGGTAATCCAAATAGTTCTTTTCCTGATCAGGTAGTACCTGATGAAGAGAAGTCTACTCTAGACTACGGTTTAAGAGTTGCTAGAGCTATTGAAGGACAATGGTTTAGAAATGATAATGGTTGGTACGACAGGTTCAATACTAATTACAACAACTTTCATAAGTTGAGATTATATGCTAGAGGTGAGCAGTCTGTTCAAAAATATAAAGACGAGTTATCAATAAATGGAGATTTATCTTACTTAAATTTAGATTGGAAACCAATTCCTGTTATACCTAAATTTGTAGATATTGTAGTAAATGGAATGTCTCAAAGAAATTACAATATAAAAGCTTACGCACAAGATCCTGAGTCATTAACAGCAAGAACTAAATATGCTGATTCTATATTAAGAGATATACAAGCAAGGGAGTTAATAGATAACATAAAAGCTGCAACTGGTATTGATCTGTATCAATCACAAAACCCTGAAGAACTTCCTGAAAACAAAGAGGAACTTGAACTTCACATGCAGTTAAATTATAAGCAGAATATAGAAATAGCAGAAGAAGAAGCTATAAACACTGTTCTAGATTATAATAAATATGATTTAATAAGAAGAAGATTAAACTACGACTTGACAGTTTTAGGTATAGCTGCTGTTAGAACAGACTATAATCAATCTGAAGGCGTTAGAGTTAAGTATGTAGATCCAGCTAAGTTAGTATACTCATATACTGAAGACCCAAATTTTGAAGACATATATTATGTTGGCGAAGTAAAAGGTATGACGCTGGGTGAACTTAAAAAGAATTTCCCAGAACTAACACCTGCTGATTTAACTGAAATACAAAAGTATCCAGGTAATGAAAACTACAATAGAAACTGGAGTGGTAGAGACAACAATGATACTGTACAGGTTTTGTTTTTTGAATGGAAATCTTTCACTAATCAAGTATTTAAAATAAAAGAAACTGCAACTGGTTTAGAAAAAGCTATAGTAAAACAAGATACATTTATAGATGCTCCTATTGGAGAAAACTTTAACAGAGTAGATAGATCTATAGAAACATTATGGACTGGAGCTAAAATATTAGGCCATAACAAAATGCTAAGGTGGAAAATGGCTGATAACATGGTTAGACCAAAAGCTGATCTAGTTAAAGTTAAAATGAATTACGCTATAAGTGCTCCAAGAATGTATAGAGGTAGAATAGAATCTATAGTAAGTAGAATAACAGGTTTTGCCGACACTATACAATTAACTCACTTAAAACTACAACAAGTATTATCAAGAATAGTGCCTGATGGTGTTTTTGTTGATGTTGACGGTTTAGCAGAAGTTGATTTAGGTAATGGAACAAATTACAATCCTCAAGAAGCTTTAAATATGTATTTTCAAACTGGTAGTATTGTTGGTAGATCAATGACACAGGATGGAGGTATGAACCCAGGAAAAGTTCCAATCCAAGAACTTTCCACTTCAAATGGGCAAGCTAAAATACAATCTCTTGTTCAAACTTATGAGTATTATCTTAAGATGATTAGAGATGTGACCGGGCTTAATGAAGCGAGAGACGGAACATTACCTGATAAACAATCACTAGTTGGTTTACAAAAACTAGCTGCTGCTAATTCTAACGTTGCTACTAGACACGTATTACAGTCTAGTCTATACTTAACACTTAGAGCTTGTGAGAATATTTCTTTGAGAATATCTGATATGTTGGAATACTCATTAACTAACAATGCTCTTAGAAAAGGAATAACACCTTACAACGTGGCTGCTTTATCTGATATGTCTGGATTACATTTAGCAGACTTCGGTATCTTTTTAGAACTAGATCCTGACGAAGATGAAAAAGCACAGCTAGAGCAAAATATACAAGTTGCGATACAGTCAGGCGGTATAGACTTAGACGATGCTATAGATATAAGGCAAGTTAGGAACTTAAAGCTTGCTAACGAAATGCTTAAGTTCAGAAAGAAAAAGAAACAAGAAGCTGAACAAGCCGCTCAAATGGCTAACATACAAGCACAAGCTAACGCGAATGCTGAAACAGCTGAAAGAGCTGCTATGGCTGAAACACAAAAACAGCAAGTATTAACTGAACAAAAAATACAAGTAGAACAATCTAAAATTGAGTTTGAAACTAGAAAGATGGAGATGGAAGCTCAAATAAAAGAAAGATTAATGGAGCAAGAGTTTAAGTATAATATGCAACTAGCTCAAGCAAAGGTTGGTCAAGAAGAAACAAAAATAAATAAAATAGAAGATAGAAAAGACGAAAGAAGTAGACAAGAAGCTACTCAACAAAGTGAGTTAATTAGTCAAAGACAAACTGATGGATTACCTAAAAACTTTGAATCATCAAACGATAGTGTTGATGGATTTGGTCTAGAGCAGTTTATGCCTAGATAATCATTATTAATTATTATATTATATTATGTCAGAAGAAATAAAAGAAAACAAAGCTGGTGAATTAGAACAAGGTGAATTTAAAGTTAAAAAGAAACCTAGAAAACTAGCAAGTAAAAAAGATACAACAGTCAAATTAGATTTAACTAAAAAAGAAGAACCTAAAAAAGAGGTTGAGGTTGAAGCAGTTAAAGAAGAAAAACCAGTAGTTGAAGCTGTTGATGAAAAAAAGGTTGAAAAACCTAAAGAAGAGACTAAAGAAGAAATAGTAAACCCTTTGTCTGAATCCACTGTTGAGGAAGTTGAAAAACCTAAAGTTGAAGAGGTTAAAAATGAAGAACCTGCAACTTCTAAACCTACAGTAGAATTACCTGAAAATGTAGAAAAACTAGTTAACTTTATGAAAGAAACTGGTGGAAACTTAGAGGACTACGTTAGGTTGAGTGCTGATTATAGCGCTGTTGACGAAGAAACACTATTAAGAGAATATTATAAAAGTTCAAAACCTCATCTAGATAATGAAGAAATAAATTTCATAATGGAAGATAATTTTTCATATGATAAGGACGTGGACGAAGAGCGAGACATTAAAAAGAAAAAACTCGCTTATAAAGAAGAAATTGCAAAAGCCAGAAACTTTCTAGAGCAAACTAAAAGTAAATACTACGAGGAGATCAAGTTGAGACCCACGGTTACTAACGAGCAAAAGAGAGCTATGGAGTTTTTCAATAGATATAACGAAGAAGACAAGTTAGCCGAACAAAATAGAAAATTGTTTTTGGACAAATCTAACGACTTGTTAAACAACGAAGAGTTTAAAGGTTTTAAATTTAATGTTGGAGATAAGACGTTTAATTACGGTGTTAACAAAAACGAGCAGTTTTACGAAAATCAAAATGATATCAATAAGATATTCGAGAAGTTCTTGGATCAGGAAGGTAGAATAAATGATTATAACTCGTATCACAAAGCTATATTTGCAGCGCATAATGTTGATTCCATTGCCAAACATTTTTATGATCAAGGTAAAGCTGATGCCGTTAAAGACGTCATGGCCAAATCTAAAAACATAAACAATGAAGCGGCACCTTCTCCAACCGGAGATATATTTATAAATGGTTTAAAAGTTAAAGCTGTATCTGGCGTTGACACTTCTAAGTTAAAAGTTAAATACAAAAAATAAAAACATAAAATTTAAAAAATGGGATTTTTAGATAATTCAGCAACTGGTGGAGCTTTTCCTCCATCATTGAATCCTGCGCAAGCTAAGCAGGCTCTATCTACAAACTATCTTTCTTTTGATAGTGCGTCAGGTGGAGGTACCTTCGCTCAACAATATCTTCCTGAGTTGTATGAGTCTGAAGTAGAAAGATACGGAAACAGGACTTTGTCTGGTTTCTTGAGAATGGTCGGGGCAGAAATGCCTATGTCATCTGATCAAGTTATTTGGTCTGAGCAAAATAGACTACACGTTGGATATGACGATTGTATGACTACAGCTAATGATAAAGTTGATATTACTCTTCCAGCTGGAAATGCTGGTGATGAATTAGCTATTAGAATTGGGCAAACTGTTGTTATCTCTGATGGTTTAACTACTGTTAAAGCTAGAGTTTCTGATGTTGAAGCACAGCCAACATCAGGTTCTGCTGCTACTGCATTAGAAATAACTGTTGACACTTACCAAATTGCTAACCTTTCTAACGCATTTACTATAAGTGCTACAACTGGTTCTAAAGTTAAGGTATTTGTTTATGGTTCTGAGTTTGCAAAAGGAACTGAAGGAATGTCTGACGCTATCCAGCCTAAGTTAACTCAATTCAGTAACAAGCCTATCATCATGAAGGACTTCTACCAAGTATCTGGTTCTGACACTGCTCAGATCGGTTGGGTTGAAGTTGCTACTGAAGATGGAACATCTGGTTATTTCTGGTATTTAAAAGCTGAGTCTGAAACAAGACTACGTTTTGAAGATTACTTAGAAATGGCTATGGTTGAAGCTGAGAAAAACGGTGCTAATGGTGGTGTTTCGTTAACAAACATAACAGATGCAGGTACTGAAGGTTTATTTGCTGCTATTGAAGATAGAGGAAATGTATATAATGACTTTTCTGGCGCTGCTGGTGCTGGTTCTGGCGCATTAGGTGATTTCGATACTATCCTTAAGCAATTAGACAAGCAAGGTGCTATTGAGGAAAACATGCTTTTCTTAAAGAGACAAACTGCTTTAGATTTTGACGACATGATCGCTGCTATGGCTGGTGGATCTTATGCTGGTTCTCAGTCTGCTTCTTATGGTTTATTCGATAACGAAGCTGAAATGGCTATGAACTTTGGTTTCTCTGGTTTCAGAAGAGGTTCTTATGACTTCTATAAAACTGACTGGAAATATCTTAACGACGCTTCTACAAGAGGTATGACTGAAGATATCGATGGTGTAATGATTCCAGCTGGAACTTCAACAGTGTATGACCAAATGTTAGGTGTTAACATCAGACGTCCTTTCTTACATGTAAGATATAGAGCTTCTGAAGCTGACGACAGAAGAATGAAGTCTTGGGTTGTTGGTTCTGTTGGCGGAGCTTACACATCTGGTTTAGATGCTATGCAAATCCACTTCTTATCTGAAAGATGTCTTTGTGTACAAGGTGCAAACAATTTCGTATTGTTTAAATCTACTGTATAATTATTAACATTTAAAAAGATAGAAATTATGGGATATATGAAAGCAAAAGTAGGTAGTGTTATCCACCCAATATGGGCAGACACTATCTTTGAAGTTAAAGACAGTTCAACTGATAAAGTTGAAATTGTATACGCTGCTCAAGGAGCTGCTACTGCAGACAACTTAGTGTTCACAGCAACTGCTGGTACTCAAGCTGCTTTAAAAGCTGAACTGAGAGAAGCGGTTATCAAATATCAAGCAAACCAAGAAGGTCCTGCTATATTGATGAACCCAACAGTAGCTGTTAGTGCAATAAACTAAAGCTAAAATTATAAGATCCCGCTTCGGCGGGGTCTTTTATTAATTATTATATTATATATTATGGAAAAAGTAAAAGTAAAAAAAGATACTTGGGAACATAAAGATAGATATTACAATCTAAAAAACTCAAGATCACCACTAACTTATAGAGTTAATTCAAGGCATTCTGCAAGAAAACCTTTAATGTATTTTGATGAAGAAAAAGGACATCAAAGAGAACTAAGATATGCTACAAACCAAAAGTCTCCGTTTGTTGATGAACAAAAAGGAACAGTAACTTTAGGTCATATAGTCTTCAAAGACGGTGTATTACACGTGCCAAAAGAAGATGTAGCTTTACAAAAGTTGTTATCTTTATACCATCCAAACAGAAATAGGTTATACGTAGAAAGAGATGATCAGAAGAGAGCTGTTAACGAAATGGATTATATAGATATGCAGCTTGATGCTATGAATATAGCTAGAGAAATTGATATAGAACATAGTGAGGCTATATTAAGAGTTGAGCAAGGTTCTAGTGTTTCCTCTATGAGTTCTAGTGAAATTAAAAGAGATTTAATGTTATTTGCTAAAGAACAACCAGATCTATTCTTAGAGCTAGTTAGCGACGATAATGTTCAGTTAAGAAATTTCGCTATTAAAGCAACTGAATACAACATTATAAAACTATCACAAGACCAAAAGACATTTGCTTGGGCTAGTAACGGCAAAAAACTAATGAATGTACCTTTTGAAGAAAATCCATACTCTGCTTTTGCAGCTTGGTTAAAAACTGATGAAGGTGTTGAGGTTTTTAAATCAATAGAGAAAAAACTAAAATAACAAGTGATTATAATTAAGGCGGCAATTACGCCGCCTTTTTTTTAAATAAATAAAAATGGCAGTTAGCGTAGACGAAGTTTATAAAACAGTGCTTTTAATATTAAACAAAGAACAAAGGGGTTATATGACACCTAACGAGTTTAATAAAATAGGAAGCCAAGTTCAAAGAGAAATATACGAAAGATATTTTGAGGATTTAGCACAACAAGCTAGAGTACCTCAAGGTACTTACGATATAACAATGGACGGTATCACAGATCTTGAATATACAGATAGATTAATGATGACTGATGAAAAACTTAGTGTTTTTAAAACAGCCAAAGCTTTAGTTTGGGTAGATGAAGTAGATTACCCGTTTCCTACGGCTAGATTTGATGTGCCTACAGACATGTATAAGCTTGGAGGTTTAACTGTTATTGGATTTCCAGCTAGTAATGGAGTATTAGAAGTACAAAGAGTTAGCAGATCAGAAGTAATACAGTTACATAGGTCTAAGCTAACAAAACCAAACTTTACTAAGTATCCTGCTAAAATAACAAATCCTATCTATATATATGAATATCCTTATATATATTTTATGCCAGGTGCAATTCCTGAAAGCAACTATAAGTACATAGAAGCTAACTATTTAAAGAAGCCAGAAGAAATAAACTGGACTTACACGGTAAACAGTGTAGGAGCTTTTATTTATGATCCAACATCCGCTAACTTACAAGACTTTGAGTTACATAACTCTGAAAGATCTGAAGTAATAACAAACATACTCTTATATGCTGGCTTAGTTATAAGAGATCCTCAAATAGTACAAGCGGCATCTGCTAAAATACAGCAAGAAGAAGCTAACGAAAAATCTTAATAATGGCACTAATAGATCAAACTAACGCACAATACTACAATGGATCTCAAGTATTCACAGGACTAGATAACAACAATGGAGCTAATCCTATTTCTGTTACAACAGACTTTGATGTAAATTTAATTTGGGAAGGTCCTCAAACTGCTAACAATGCTTTGCCTAATTTTGATGTTTTCTTAACTAGTGGTTCTGTAACAACGCTTTTATTTATAGACACTGATTATGAGTGTGCTAGCAACCCTAGTGTTCCACAAGTAAACACAATAGAGATATTTGCTTCCGTAGGCGCTATTCAACCCTCTGACTATATAGAAGTAAAATTAAAACAGTTTGTATTAAATAATCAATATGGTAATTATAGATACATAACGTTGAATGATCTTATAGAAAACTTTTTAGTTGGGTATGTTGGTGTAGGTAAACTTATACCTAGTGTTAAGAAATCTGACGTTACTTTTCATGCTAAGAGAGGTTTACAGGAATTTAGCTATGACACTTTAAAAAGTATTAAATCAGTGGAGTTGGATATACCACCAAGTTTGTCTATAGTAATACCTCAAGATTATGTTAACTATGTTAGGTGTTCTTGGATCGATAAGTCTGGAGCTAAACATATAATATACCCTACCACGGTGAGTTCTTCACCAACTGAACTACCTATACAAGACAAAGAAGGTTTACCTATGCAAAGTCTTCAAGATGGGTCTAATATCCAAGCTCAACAATCAATAACAGAAGAAAGATGGCAAAGTCAAGGTTCTAATACAATATTTCAACCAGATGATTATAGATACCCTAGAAGAGATTGGGTATTAGGTAAAAGGTATGGATTAGAACCATTTGAAGCTCAATGTAATGGCACTTACATTATAAATGAAAGATTAGGTAAGATATCTTTTTCTAGTGACTTAGCAGGAAAAACAATAATACTAGAGTATATATCAGATGGTTTAGGATATGAGGAAGATATGAAAGTTCCTAAACTAGCTGAAGAAGCAATGTACATGCATATAATACATGGCATACTAGCATCTAGATCTGGAGTTCCTGAATACATAGTTCAGAGATATAAAAAAGATAGATCATCAACGCTTAGAAACGCTAAAATAAGATTAAGTAATATTAAGATAGGTGAGATATCCCAAGTCATGAGAAATAAATCTAAATGGATTAAACATTAAATATGGCAGAGCATAAGAACACTTTTATAAAGTCTAGAATGAATAAAGATCTAGACGCTAGAATATTGCCTAGAGGTGAGTATAGAAACGCAACTAATGTTTCGATAAGCAAATCCGAAGATGAAGGAGTTGGTTCTTTAGAAACAATAAAAGGTAACGAGTTACTTCAAAAAGCAACTACAGAGGCAAATAACTATCAACCACTGGGTCCTTATTCTGATCAAAAAGTTATAGGTTCTTACGTAGATGTATCCACAGATAAAGTTTATTTATTTTTAACTAGATACTTAGACGGTTCTAGCGATACATTAAGTAACTTCAGTTTAGATACTGTTCAAAGTCCAAATGTTGGTTTTGAGCTTCACTGGATAGTGTGTGTTGAGATAAAAGAAACTGGCACTACTTTAAATGTTCTTTGTACAGGAGCTTTCTTAAATTTCTCTCAAACTCATCCTGTTTTAGGCATAAATGTTATAGAAAACCTACTA
>MDSV01065630.1_pt1 | contig 10153 bp, 9 predicted proteins | sample 810851 | NCBI WGS metagenome assembly MDSV01 (sample SAMN05326640, study PRJNA326480) | marine metagenome | isolation source: seawater | place: Atlantic Ocean: North East | collected 2012
AGTAGAATCAAAGATAGAGAAAAAAATCCGCAATAGTATAAAACTTGCTAAATTGGCTCCTTTTCCACACCCGGAAGATCTTTATAAAGGAGTTTTCTATGAGAAAGCTTAGCTTTTGTGATGCACTGCTGGAGGCTACTCGCCAGGAAATGGAACGAGATCCCGCTGTATTCGTTTACGGAATAGGTGTTCCCGATCACAAGAAAATTTTTGGTAGTACTGCAGGTCTTCTAGAGCAATTCGGTCCAGATAGGTGTTTCGACACACCTCTTTGTGAGGAGACAATGACTGGATTTGGTCTAGGCGCTGCAATCGGAGGCATGAGGCCTATACATATTCATATAAGGGTGGATTTCTTATTATTGGCTATGAATCAACTGGTTAATATGATTTCAACATATGCCTATTCTACAGGTGGAAATAAAAGCGTACCTATGGTGATACGTGTGGTCGTTGGAAGAGGTTGGGGGCAAGGCTATCAGCACAGTAAGACTTTACATTCATGGTTGGCTCATATCCCAGGTTTAAAAGTAGTTATGCCTACTACACCTAGAGATGCTAAGGGGTTATTGACATCAGCTATTCGTGACGATAACCCTGTTGTTTTTATAGAACATAGGTGGCTATATTGGGCAGAAGAGGATGTGCCAGAGGAACCATTCACGATTCCTATAGGAGAAAGTAAGGTTATTCAGCAAGGAGAGGATATCACTATCGTGGCTACCTCATGGATGAACATTGAAGCGCTCAAGGCTGCAGAGGTTCTAGGTAGACGAGGCGTGAGTGTTGAGATAGTTGACCCACGCACAATAACTCCTTTGGATGATTCATTGATAGTTGAATCTGTTAACAAGACTCGACATTGTATTGTTGCTGACATTGATTGGCTGGATTATGGCTTCAGTGCTGAGGTAGCAACTAGGGTGTATGAAAAGAGTTTTAAACGACTTAAATCTCCAATAACTAGGATAGGCTTCGCTCATACTCCATGTCCAACTGGACGAGTGTTAGAAAATGAATTCTACCCCAATGCTATAGATATTATTCGAGCCATAGAAAATAAACTAGGGTTGAGTCCAACAGATCTGGATGACGAGGAGTTTTATAGCCATGAGCGGAGGTTTAAAGGGCCATTCTAAGAGATGTATAGCATTCAAACTAAAACGATGCAATTTTATTTGATTGAAAAGATCTATAAATTAAGTGATTATCAGGTCCGATATTGATAACTAAATTGTTTGCCGGTAATCAAAAAGTCTCTTCTATTGGTCAGGGATGCGATTTAATTCCAACGAATTCATCAATACAAACTTACTCTATACCTGAATTGGAACGTGGCCTTGCTACTGGTATTGATTTGGGCATGAATTTTATTGATACTGCTGAAATATATGGGGATGGCTTATCGGAAAAATTGATAGGTAGGGTTGTTAGAAATTTTAGAAACAACGTCTTTATAGCTACTAAGGTCTCGCCACAAAATACTGGACAGAAGGATTTAATTTTATCGTGTGAAAGAAGTTTGATGCGACTTCAGACAGATCATATTGATTTGTATCAAGTTCATTGGCGTAATAGTGATATTCCTATCTCTGAAACTATGGAAGCAATGAGCCTGCTTGTTGAGCAAGGGAAAGTAAAACATATTGGAGTATCCAATTTTTCTATGCACGAAATTTTTGAATCATATGATGCTTTAAACAATATAAAATTGGCTTCTATACAAATGGAATACAATCTTTTTGATCGAAGTGCTGAAGACACACATATTCCTTTTTGCGTAGAGAATGATTTGACTTTAATTGGGTACAGTCCATTAGATAAGGGAACCATTGTCAATAATAAGAATGCTCAGGAAACGTTAGCAAAAATCGCAGAGAAACATGGCTTAAATCAAGCTCAAACTGCTTTAAGATGGTTAATATCTCAACCCAATGTAATAGTAATTCCAAAGTCGGCAAATCCAGAGCATTTACAACAAAATGCAATAGCAGGGGAAACGGTTCTTCCGCGAGAAGATATAGATGAAATTTCTGAGGCTTGTATTTCTACGCAAATTACAATTCCAACAGGAGACATTCAGGTGTCAGTCGCTGAAGATCGCGAGGTTTACACAACTCTAGAAGATGCTATCAATAATAAAAAAGGGTATGTGCCAAGTCCCCTATCTTTAGCTGAAACTATGGATGCAGGTATACTGAAACCTATCAGAGTTAAAAAATTGGAAGGGTCAAAAAGATATAGATATGAGCTGATTGAGGGTAGAATTAGGTATTGGGCATGGATTATCGCAAAGGGTTGGAGCGTTCCAATTAAAGCTGTTCTGCGAGAGTGAAAGAAAATGAAAAAACAAAAACGTCAAGAAAATAAGTCCGGTTTATGGAACTATTCTAGTGAAGAAGAACAAGATGTACGGTCCGAACTTCTTGATTTATATAAGAACCATCCAATAAATGATGATGAGATATTGGCAAATCTAGGTTTATTTATCAATTCGAAAAATTTATCCCGAATTTTGTTTATGAATCTTTTATATAGCAAAATAACAGACGTGCATGGTAGTATTTTTGACTTTGGCACTCGTTGGGGGCAAAACGCTGCAATTTTTACTGCCTTACGTGGAATATATGAACCCTTTAATCGACATCGTAGGGTTATAGCTTGTGATACATTTACTGGCTTTCCTTCAGTAGCACCCGAAGACGGGTCTCAAGAAATGATGAGACCAAATAATCTTGCAGTTTCAGATGATTATCCAGGTTACCTAGAGAAAGTTTTGCGTTGTCATGAAAAAGATAATCCTGCTGGCCATATATCTAAAGTAGATTTAATCGCAGGAGACGTTTGTATTGAACTACCAGCCTATATGAAACGAAAGCCAGAAACGATCGTAGCTATGGCCTACTTTGATTTAGATATTTATGAGCCAACTAAAGCCTGTCTCGAGATAATAAAAGACCGGTTAGTTAAAGGTAGTATTGTAGCGTTTGATGAGCTTAATGATCATGATTCTCCCGGTGAGACAATAGCCTTAGCAGAGACAGTAGGTCTCCGTAACATACGACTACAGCGATCTCCCTTTACATCTCGCACTTCGTACTTCATTGTCGAGTAATTTAAAGTCTCAAAATTTATATAGCAAAGAACGGAGCATATGCTAATTTTATCAACCCACATGGATTGTTTGGTGCTAAATATATCGTTACCTGATAACCCCTTCGCCGGCTTGAGTTTTTTGGTCAATGGGCAAGATTAATCTAATTAGTTTGGCAAAAACACCTCTTAGATGGACTAGGAATCTAATATATTTATTTTATGGATTAACAATGTACTGTAATTCAATTCTTATATTGGCTATTAAAACCAAGAATAGAAGATGGTAACTAATAAAAATTATAAACGTTGTATTAATCAAGAACTTAGAATGAGCGAGAAAAACTGTGATTGATAAAGAGATTCTTTCAACTTTTAAAAACAAACAAGTAGTCGTTACCGGCGGCACTGGATTGATTGGTAGGCAACTAGTCGAAATTCTTGTCAATGCACAGGCGAATGTTCATATTGTTTCGCTAGACAAGATCGATTTGGATAGTAGGGTTAAACATATATATGGTGATTTAACCAGTTTTGAATTTTGTAAACAAATCTGTACTGAAGTTGAATACATATTTCACCTTGCAGGAATAAAAGGGTCTGTAGATGTAACAAAGACTAAGCCTGCAAGTTTTTTTGTTCCACTTTTGATGATGAATACAAATTTGTTAGAGGCTGCAAGATTAAGTAGCGCTACTAAAGTGTTATATACAAGCTCTATTGGTGCATATGCTCAATCAGATGTATTCAAAGAATCTGAAGACACTGTTGAAAAACCGCCAATGGATCTTTATCCAGGTTGGGCAAAACGTATTGCAGAATTTCAAATTAAAGCATATCGAGAAGAGTATGGGTTGGAAAATTTTTCAGTGGTTAGGCCATCAAACGTTTATGGCCCCGGTGATAACTTTGATGCTAAGAACGCCATGGTTATACCGGCATTGATGTCAAGAATTAATTCTGGAGAAAAGCCCCTTATTGTCTGGGGGGATGGATCAGCAATTCGAGATTTTGCATTCAGCAAAGATGTAGCTTTTGGAATGATATTGGCTATGTATTATGGTACAAATTCCGGATTTGTTAATCTTGGAAGTGGTAAACCATGTTCAATTAAAGAATTAGTTGAAACCCTTAATAGCTTCATTGATTTCGAATATGTATTTGATACTAATAAATCTTCTGGTTTTTCAACCAGAACAATGGATATATCTAAAGCTAGTAAATTGTTGGGATATAGCCCTGCCACCAGCCTGCTGGATGGGTTAACACAAACTTGGAAATGGTATCAAGAAAACCAGTCAGAGCATCTAAGTAAAGTTAATTATTTTAAGGAATAGATTTAGGTCAATTAGATCAACTTTGTAATTTTAAATGTCTAGTTTTTCAAATAAAAATAAAGTGTTGGTAGCTGGGGCTACAGGATTGATTGGAAGTAATCTAGTAAATCAGTTAGTGAAGCAAGGCTATGATGTTAGAGGGACATTACATGACAATGAACCAAGTATGCCTAATCCGAGCGTTGAATATGTCAAAGCAGATTTAACATCTCTGGATGATTGTTATCGAGTTGTCAAAAATTGTGATTACGTATTTATGTGCGCGGCAAATACATCAGGTGCTGCAGTTATGAAGAAAAGCCCTTTGAGCCATGTAACTCCAAATGTTGTAATGAATTCCCAAATTCTACATGCTGCGTACGAGAGCAAAGTTTCAAAATTCTTATGGATTAGCAGCAGCGCTGCATATCCGCCTACTGGTGATAGGCCGGTAACTGAATCTGAAATGTTTGATGGAGATCCTTACGAATCGTATTATTTTGTTGGTTGGATGAAGAGGTTCGGAGAAATAATGTGTCGGATGTATGGGGAAAAATTAGAAAACCCAATGACCACAATTGTTATAAGGCCAACCAACGTGTATGGACCTTTTGATGACTTTAACCCTGAAACCTCTCATGTTACGGCTGCACTTATGCGCAAAGTAATTGAACGACAATCACCAATCGTTGTATGGGGTGATGGCAATGACATAAGAGACATTATTTACGTAGACGATTTAGTTAACATTATTATTACTGCAATTGAGACACTGGACCATTACACTGCGATGAACATTGGTTATGGTCAAGGTTTTAGCGTAAAACAAATCCTTGCAAAACTTTTAAGAATAGACGGATATGAGAACCCTGAGATAATTTATGATTCTAAGAAACCTAGTATGATTCCTGTGCGCTTGGTTGACATTAATCATTCTGTTTCATCTTTAAAATTGGGTTCGTTAACTGCCATAGACGAGGGCTTGGAAAGAACTATGAAATGGTATCGACAGTTCGGTTAGGCGCAACACTGCATGGTCACATCACAAGAAATTTCTATATTAATACCGACTTTGAACAGAAGTGGGTTTTTGGAACGTACTCTCAGATATTACGATTCATTGAACTTTCAAGGCAAAATTCTTATTGGAGATTCAAGTAGTGGTAATCATGCAAGCAAAAATCTTCAAACAGTTAAACGATACAAAAAAAATCTCGATCTAGATTTAATTGACTGCCCTAAACCTGAACAGAAAGCCAAAGTAGATTGGATTGGATTTTCTGGTGAAGCGATAGCTTTCAAAAAACTGTTAAGACTAGTCAAAACAGAATTTATTGTAGCGTCAGGAGATGATGATTTCTTAATTCCTCAATCATTGTTGGCATGTGCGCAAGCATTGGATAAAACCCCCGGTTATTCAGGGTTTTGTGGTGCAAGATTAGATTTTGAAGTTTCAAATGATCTCGATACAGGGGAAGTATCATATGTTAAGCGTATTCCATATTATGCAATAGAGTCAGATAAAGGCGTTGATCGGTGGAAAACATATGCTGAGCATGCAATTTCTCCGTTATACTCCGTGATTCGTACTAAAGATTGGGTAGAAGTGTACGAACACTTTGATGCCGTTCCATTGAGATATATAGGGTCGGAATTTTTACCTTCTGCTTTAATAGTGATAAAGGGTAAAATTGGCGTTCTTGATAGGTTAACGATAATGCATCAAGATCAAGCCAATCGGGTGCTAGACTGGAATAAAGTAAGTTTTTATTCTATGTTAATCCATCCTAAATGGTCACAAGCCATAAATAATTTGAGAAAAATTATTTCGATGGAACTGGTTGCTAAAGACAGCATAGCAATGGATGTAGCTTTAGACGAATTCGACTCAGGATTCTGGAAGCATTTTTCAGGAGGTTTAAACTCCCAGTATGGTTCTAGATATCCTGCAAATTGTGCTGAGAAGGATCCAGTGAATTTTCGAAGGCTTCTTAAATTGTGTTTATCTATAATCGCCAGGAATAATAATGATTTAAATGCCAATTTATTGAAAAGTTTGTTAACTTCATCTCATTATTATCATCAAGACTTCATGCCTGTTTTCAGCTTGATTACACAGACTGATGATTAAATACCGAGCAGTTTAATTTGCGATATTTGATCATCAATACTGATTATCCTGCCTTTCTTAGTTGGTTTTATGGTCAATATAAGAATTTAGATGATTGTAGCTATCAAACTCAACTTGATTTACATGAGAAAACTCTATTTGGCGTTTCGGCTGTTTATAGTAAATATCTAAATAAGCTTAAGCATAAATCTACAGAAATACATGCAAACAATATGTTGTTTCAGTTCACGTGGTGCAAGGAAAATAATATTGATATCAAACTAACAGAACGTTGGAAAATTGGTTATAAGAAATCAGTAATACCTTGGGTTACAGAATCAAAAAAATGGCTTCAAGTTGCGCTTTCCAAACAAATAGAGTTAATTAAACCTGACGTAATTGTAAATTTTGATGTTAGCTTAATGAGTGAAGGTTTTTTTTCCGATATTAAAACTCACTACGGGCTATTGATTGGGCAACATGCAGCGTCACCTTTAGATGATAGACGGAATTGGAAAGAATATGATCTAATGCTGTCTTCTTTTATGCCTACTGTTGATTGGTTTTCTTCAAAATCAATACCATGCAAATATTTCCCACTTGGTTTTGATACTGATCTTATTGGATTAGCGGATAAATTTAAAAAGGATATCTCTGTAAGTTTTATCGGTTCATTTTCTAATATTCACAGTAGTCGTCTAGAATTCCTGGAAGCTGTCTCGAGTGAAGTAGACGTAAAAATCTGGGGTCCTTATCACAGCAATTTAAATAAATATCCTAATATTTATAAATCTTGGAGGGGTGAGGCCTGGGGAAAGGAAATGTATGAAATAATCGCTAGGAGCAAAATAACGCTGAATCATCATGGAGCAATTATGCCGTACGCTAATAATTTCCGATTGTACGAATCCACAGGTTTAGGAGCTTTATTAATAACTGACAACCTTCCAGGCCTATCGGATAAATTTGAAATTGGCAAGGAAATTCTTGTATATACTAATGCTGAAGACTGCATTGGACAAATTAAAAAATATCTTAAAGAGGATGAGCAAAGAGAGATAATTTCTATAAATGGGCAGCGACGAACTAAAACCAGCCATAATTACTTGCATATCATGCAAGAATTAACGGAAATAGTATCCAATCAATTATGAAAAGGCCTAGATTAGAACATTTTAAGCATCCATTACGCAGTGCTCATTCACTATTAAATATCCTTTTGATTTCGATCAACCGATACAAATTAAATTCCCAGTTTAAAAATATACCAAGGATAATACGTAGCAAATGTTGGTGTGGTGGGAATCTTGCAGAATATGATATGCATAAAAGTTACGGTGTATGTATAGAGTGTGGTACTTATGTAAATAAATGCCCACCTGACCCTTCTAAACTAACGGACATATATGGTTTAGATAAATATTGGCATGATCGACAGAGGTTTGGAGGTCATCCTTCAATCGATAAACGTGGAGAACTCTATAGAGTTGACGGAAGATTGGATAAATGGGTTGAAATGGTGTTGAAATATGGCCCCGATAAAGGTGTTGTTATAGAAGTAGGATGCGCTCCAGGCGTGATGCTGAAAGAACTAGAGTTAAAAGGATATGATTGTGTCGGAGTCGAGGCGAATATGGATGTGGTTCATTGGTTGAGACAAAATCTGCAATTAAATGTTCATCAAGGCATATTCCCTGAAATATCTCTGCCAAAAGCCAATCTTTTCCTTTCTTTTGACGTTTTAGAACATAGTATGGAGCCATTAAACTTTATGAATGCCATATCCGAGCATCTTGAACCAGGGGGCGTGGCAATCTTACAAACTGCTATAGATCGATATGCTGTAAAACCACCATTTGGGGAGCAATTCGAAAAAATTTTTGATGATGTTGAACACACCTACATATATACAGATAAATCTATTCACCGATTAATTGGAAATACGGATTTGCGAATAATTTCTCTGGACCATAGAACCTCTTTGGCAGGGGAATTGATAGTGATTGGTAAGCCTTAAAGAACTTATTATGAATTTGATTTTTGATGGTATAGTTTTTCGTCATCATCCAATAGGTGGAGTGGCGAGATATTTTAATGAAATTTTGACTAGGATGTCTGCAATGGACGATGAGTTTAAATTCACATTCATGTCTCCATGGGAACTTACTAAAATGGTTTGGTTAGAGGATGTGGCTAAATCAATAATAAAGGTACCTCCTTTCAGTAGATTGACGCATAAAATCGAACCTTTTAGACGTATTGGGGAAGAATTAGAGACTTTCAGCGCCAGATGTATGTCTGGAATAGGTAACGATGCTATATGGCACTCGACTTATAATACTATTCCTCAGGTTTGGCCTGGAATGAAAGTCGTGACAATACATGATCTAATATATGAAATTTTCCCTCATTTATATCCTGGTCCATTAGGCGATAAAGTTAGATCTGGTCAGAGAAGGGCGGCTGAAACAGCAGACGCCATCATATGTATTTCTGAAACCACTCGTAGAGACGTATTAAACTTTTATGACGTTGATGAAAAATCAACACATGTTACTTACTTAGGAGTTACAGATAATTTTAAAAATGATTATAAATGTGGAACAAGGGAAAATGCCGATAATCCCTTTATTTTATTTGTGGGAGAAAGGAAGGGCTATAAAAACTTTAGCTGCCTACTTGATGCATTCAGTAAATGGGAAAAGAGAGATGAGATTAAGCTAATAGCTGTTGGTAAACCATGGGATTGTGAAGAAGAAACTTATATTAAAGATAACGGTATTAGTAAAAGAGTTGAGGCGATTTCCTCGATCTCCGATGATGAACTTTCTGGCCTGTATGCTGCGTCCGAAGCGGTTGTACATACTTCACTTTATGAAGGCTTCGGATTTCCCATTGTTGAGGCTATGGCCAAAGGATCTAAATTGGTCGCATCCGATATACCAACAACGCGCGAGATAGCGGGAGATATACCTATATATTTTGATCAGAATGATTCAATATCTTTGATTGACGCTTTGACGATGGCTGTTGAAAAGCAGTTAAGTGAAAAGGAAATAAATGATATTAAGAAACATGCCTTTCAATATAACTGGGACAATACGGCAATGGAAACAATTAAAGTATATAAATCTCTGTAAACATTAAAGAGTAAAAATGGTTTATAAAAAGTTTGTTAGAAAAGCATTTAATTTGATTGGTCTGGACATTCGAAAAGCTAAGCGAGATCTAAAAAGCGTATGGTTAGAGTCTTTCGAAATAAAAACCGTAATCGATGTTGGAGCGAATATAGGACAATTTGCTGTTGATGCAAGTGAACTGTATCCTGATGCAGTTATTTATTCATTTGAACCTTTACCAGGGCCTTATAGTCAGTTACTTATTAATACCAAGTCATTTTCTAAATTTAATCCATACAACATTGCCCTGAGTGATCATAAGGGTACTACGAAAATGTATTCAAACGATTTTTCTCAAAGTTCGTCTATTCTGGAAATGGCAGAGTCTCACAAAAAAGCTTTTCCTCATTCAAAGAATGCAACTCCCGTTAAGGTAAAAGTACAAACTTTAGATGCAATATTTAATGGCGTAGAGCTTGATACGGATATTTTGTTAAAGATAGATGTCCAGGGAT
>MDSV01230205.1_pt1 | contig 10152 bp, 9 predicted proteins | sample 810851 | NCBI WGS metagenome assembly MDSV01 (sample SAMN05326640, study PRJNA326480) | marine metagenome | isolation source: seawater | place: Atlantic Ocean: North East | collected 2012
AATAGTTTGTTAATTGATTTTTGAGAGATATCACTTGTCCAAAATGGACCCTCTTTTTTAAGTTTATACGGCCAGGCAAATTTTCTTGATATAGATAATTTATCAAGTTTAAGCGGATTTATAACAGCTAGCTTGGATTTTCTTGCACAAGTTTCAATTCCTAAAGTTGATAATGTGGAAATTACTATTTTTGCGTTGTCTACATATCTGTAAGTTTTCATTCTATTATTTTTTAAAAATTTCCATCTAGTTTTTCCTAATATATTACTGAAGAATTCCCTTTCTTTAGGATCATCACTGCATCCATAAATTGTTAAAATTTTTTTATTTTCAATTGCATAATTCTTAATACGAGTTAAGACTTTAGAATGTTTATCTAGTAATGTTTTCCATTTTAGATTTTGAGTTACTTTTAAATTCTCAGGATGATCTCTCCACGTTGATATAAATAATAGATCAAATTTTTTTTTGTTTTTTAAAATTCTAAAAGCGTTTGATTTAACAGATCCAATAATTATATATTTTCCTTCTATAAAAGAGGAGTAGATTTTTCCAATTTTTTTATTAAATACAAACATATAATCAACAAAATTTTTCTTTTTAGATTCTACGAATTTTTTTTTGTAAAAAAAAACATCCTCTTTAGTTTCAGTTCTTTGTGCTGCTTGTAGAAAAATTTTTTTTGTATTTTTTGCAACTTCTAACCTCCAAAAAAAAGGATGATTATCTGTAAATGTTAAAACTATTTTTGGATTAACGAACTTAACATATAAGTTAAAGTAATTAAGTAGTGAAAATTTGAATTTATATTTTAATAAAGCTTTTAAAATTACAATAAGATTATAATTTAAATTTCTTGTGTGCAGAATTTCATAATCAGTTTTAAAATATTTTAAAAAATAAAACTTCAAGTTTTCGTCGAATAATAAGATTTTTTTTTTAGGTGGGTAATTTAGAGTATAATTTATATTTTTAAGAATAAGAAATAATTTTTTTACAATTTTAAAAAAACCTCTAATCATTAACTCATGTTTCTTAACAACTTTTTTTCAACTTTAAGAGCAATATAATGAGCTAAAAAAATATGAATTTCTTGAATACGAGCTGTTGTTTTTGACGGAACTGTAATGTTTAAATCAGATAATCTTTTTGCTTTTCCACCACTATTGCCTAAGAGAGCAATTGATTTAATGTTTAATTTTCTTGCTTCTTTTAACACTTTTAAAATATTCCTAGAGTTACCAGAAGTTGAAATTGCAATTAATAAATCACCTTTTTTTGCTAATCCTTTTAAATTTCTAGCGAATAATTCATCAAAACTATAATCATTTCCACAAGCAGTAATGGTAGAGGTATCAAGTGCGAGAGAAATTACTGGATATGGATCTCTGTTTACATTTGGTCTTAGTCTAACCATAAATTCAGCTGCTATATGTTGTGCATCTGCAGCAGAACCTCCATTGCCGCAAATAAAAATTTTAGATTTGTTTTTTAAAACTTTATAAATTTGATCAATTGATTTTGATATCTCTTTACTCAGAGCAGGTATTTTCTTTTTTAAACTAATTGACTCTTCAATATGATTTATTAAATCTTTATTATTCATACTTTTTTGTAAAATTTTCTTTGAAACTCATTAACCGGGCCTAGAGAGTCATCATTTAAATAAAATAAATTTTGATCATTTTTTCTATCGAAATAGTAGATCCAATTTCTTTGGAAATTATTTTTTAAAAACAACGCATTTGCAGTTCTTCCGTCTGTAACTATTATTGTTCCAGGAATTAGAAAATATTCTATTTTTAAAATATCACAAAGTATTGGCAACATATCAGAGTGGTTTATTGTTATACCTTTTATATTACCTAATATTTTTTTTTGGTCAGGTCCATCTAAGTAGATAAAGTCAGGATTTACTAATGGTAGTTTGTTATATTCACTACATATTTTACCATTATAAACAGTCATTTTACAATTGGAAAAATGAAAAAAAGATTTATTTTTTGCACCTAAAAATTTATAAAGTCTTCTTTTTGAAATATTTAAATATTTTTTTTCGTTTTCTATGGAATGAATTTCAAATTTATTTGATTTTCTCAATGCTTTCGTTTTCAAACTATGCTTTAGCTTGTTTATCTTGAGAGCATGCGCCATAACTAGACTAGACCAACCTGATCCAAACTCTAAAACAGTAAGTCTTTTATTAAGTATTAAAAAAGAGTGTAATCGGTATAAGTCTTTAAGCTCCGGGCTATAAGGAGAACTAGAAAAAACCAATGTATTTAATTCCTTAGTATTTTTTTCAAATCTATAGCTTTTGAAATAATTTAATATTTTCCATTTCTTAAAATAATTAATTATTTCGTTGTTAGACAAATTTTTTGGGATTTTGATTTTGTTAGAAATTTTCATTTTAAGTTGACGCGTTCAATTATTGAACATTTATATTATATAGGAATTTATTTGTATAGCAAAAAAAACTAATATAATTAAAAGATAATAATGAAAAAACTTAATTTTTAAATTTTTGGTTCAAGTTATGGGTCTTTAATTGGCATTAAGCTATCAATGATTGGCTATAATGTGCATTTTATATCTAATAGAGATCAAACAGGATTAATCTACTAAGACGGAATACTTGTTTCAACCCCAAAGGGGTTTAAAAAAAAAATATCATTTATTCGTCAAAAAATTAAGACGGAATAATAAGCGTTTCAGATTCCAAAAGCTTTGACGTTAAAAAATTTTGAATTGATATAATTGATACTCTTAATAAAAACACTGAAAATAAATAGCTCACTAGAGTTAAGTAGACAGGTATTACTGTCCCGCTTATGGCATATAATTAAAACAGACATAAACTAATTAAAAAAATCTTACTTAAAAGCGATTAAAACTCCGCTGGACTTTCTATATTAATAAAGTTGAGTTTATGCATATTTAGTAGTATTTATATTTTTATAAACCAAAGCCTATGAAAATTCAAAACATTAGACATACAGGAATAGTAACTGATAATCTTAAATCCTCATTAAAATTCTATCAAAAACTCCTCGGATTTAAGATTAAAAAAAGAATGATAGAGAGTGGAAATACAATTGATAAAATCTCAAATCTAAAAAATACAAAAGTTGAGACAGTTAAGATGACCGCTGGAAAAAAAACAGATATGATTGAGTTACTTTACTACCATTCACATAAAAGAAAAAATAATAGTAAAAATTACAATATTTCAAAAATCGGTATTTCTCATTTTGCCGTTACAGTAAAAAATATTAATATAACCTATAGAATGTTTAAGAGGAGTGGTATAAAATTTATCTCACCCCCAAAGCTTTCAAAGGATGGTAATGTAAAGGTTACATTTTGTAGAGCGCCTGAAGGAACTTTAATCGAGTTGGTGCAGGAGCTAAGATAAAAATATCAATTAATGACGAGATATAATCTAGAAAATAAATTAGCTATTATCACTGGCGGCGCTGGTTTTTTGGGAATAGAGCATGCAAAAGCATTAATTGAAGCAGATGCAAAAGTGGTTTTACTAGATGTTAATTCAAAGAAATTGAATAAAATGAAAAATTATTTCAGCATGCTAAATAAGGAAGTCCACTACTTTAAAACAGATATCACAAAAGAAAGGTCTGTAAAAAATACTTTAAATTTAATTAAAAAAAAATTTAAAAAAATTGACATTTTGATTAATAATGCAGCCATAGATTATATTCCTACTAAAAAGAAAATTAAACCAAGTAGATTTGTGAAATATAGTATAGAACATTGGAAGCGAGATATAGACGTTCAGCTGACAGGTGCCTTTATTTGTTGTAAAATAATCGGAGGTGAAATTGCAAAAGAGGGTGGAGTAATTTTAAATATTGCGTCAGATTTATCTTTAATTGCTCCCCAACAATCTTTGTATAGTCATTTAAAATCTATAAAGCCTCCATCATACTCGGTAGCAAAACATGGAATAGTTGGCCTCTCAAAGTATCTTGCGAGTTATTGGGCTGATAGTAATGTGAGAGTAAATACACTTTCTCCTGGAGGAGTATTCAATTCGCAAGATAAAGTATTTATTAAAAAAATTAAAAAATTAATCCCAATGAAGAGAATGGCAAATGTAAATGAGTACAAAGAAGCAGTGCAATTTTTATGTTCAGATGCATCAAGCTATATGACAGGTCACAATATGGTTATAGACGGCGGAAGATCAATAATCTAACTAAATACCTTTTTTTAAAAAACCACCATCAATAACAATATCTTCACCATTAATATATTCTGAATTTTGGCTACATAAAAAAAACACTAGTTCTGAAATATCATTAGGAGTGCCAAATCTTTTAGTTATAAGTCTATTCTCTCTTTTATTTTTAGCATTTTTGTTTTGAAAAGACTTTTTTGTCATATTAGTTTTAACATAACCAGGGCAAATTGTATTAGATCTTATTTTATATTTTGAATAATCAAATGCTTGACTTGAAGTAAGTGCCAGGACTCCAGCTTTTGAAGAGTTGTAGGCAGGATTATTACTCATGGCTATTTTTGCCGAAATACTTGATATGTTAACTATCGATGGAAACTTTGATTTTTTTAATAGCGGAACCAATAACTCGCTTATAAAGAAAATTGCATCAAGATTAACTGATATTGTTTTTTTCCAATAATACTCAATATTAGAAATATTTTTTTTAAGAGAAATGCCGGCATTATTTACCAAACAGTCAACTTTTGTCTCCTTTTTTTTTAAGAATTTTACAAATTTCTTTATTTCACTAAATTTTGATAAATCTATTTTATAGGATACTAAATTATATTTTTCAGTAATAGTTTTTTTAAAATTGAGGTCAAGTGCATAAACTTTATAATTATTTTTTGTTAAAAGATTAGTTATTTGACTTCCTGACCCTCTAAATGCTCCTGTTACTACTGCAACTTTTTTATTTTGTTTCATTTTTAATTCCTAATAAAATTTTTCATTATTTAAACAACCTGTTTACTTCACCTCAATCTGACTGTTTTAACTCTATGTTTATAAACTCCAATTTCTTTAGAACCATTAGTTAGGTGTGAATGGCTAAAATCTTTAGTTTTTTTCATAAAAAAAATCAGTTTTTAACTTGACTGTTCAATTTTTGAACTTTAAATATGTTCAATATTTGAACAAAACATATTTAAAAAATGAAAAAAGATCAAGACTTTTTAGATATCTTAAGAAAGATAGATAAAACTCCAAATGTAAGTCAAAGGGCTTTAGCTAAAGGACTTGGATTTAGTCTAGGAAAACTTAATTATTGTCTAAAAGCTCTAAAGGATAAAGGATTAATAAAAATACGAAATTTTACAAAAAATCCTAAGAAAATTAATTATGTTTATATTTTAACGGCTGAGGGAATTTCAAAAAAAACAAGTTTAGCAATAAGATTCATGGAAAAAAAAATGAAAGAATATGATGAGCTTGCTTCAGAATTAAAAAAGAATAAATAGATGGTCGAATTATCTTATATAATTGGAAGATTTTCAAAAAAAATTGGCTCAAATTTTCAATACTTCCCAATTGATAATTGGGAGGAAGATTTAAAAATAGCCAACAAACTTAAGATACTAAATGTTGAATGGATAATATCTGATTTTAGCAATCCAATTTTTAGCAAATCATTTTTATCAATAATTAAAAAAGAATTAAAAAAGAATAAAATTAAAATTTCATGCATAGGACTTGATATTTTTTTAAAGGAACCAATTTTTAGGATTAATAAAATAAATTTTGACTGGATTATAGAAAAAGTTAGTTTTGTGATTAGTAAGTTTAAAATAAAAAAAGTGACAATACCTCTTGAAGAAACTACAAGAATTTCTAATTATTTAGATTTTAAGAAATCCATAAAAAGAATTAAGGAATTATCAAAAGTTTTAGGAAAAAACACTAAGATATGTTTAGAAACAGACATGTCTCCAGGCAATTTAAACAAATTTTTAAGTCATTTTGAATCAAACAATATAGGATTGTTGCTAGATATAGGAAATTTACGGGCAAACGGATACGACTTAGAAAAATATATAAACAAATTCAAAGAAAAGATTTTTCGTATTCATATTAAAAAAAGGGATTACTTGTTTTATCCCTCAATGCCAATCAATTCTAATTTTAAAGAATTGTCTTATTTAGCAAAAAATTTAAATAAGTTAAAAAATATTCAAGATATTTGCCTACAAAATTTTAGATCGGAAAAAAATTACAAACAAGAAACTAAAAAAACACTTACTATTTTAAGAAAAATTCTGGATGAGCAAAAAAAATAAAATATCTTTAATTTTTGATGGAATTAAGGTTTTAAAAAGAAAAAATAAAAAGAAATTCTTTTTTTTTATTTTTTTATTCTTTATTTCAATGATAATTGAAACTTTGGGTATAGGTATGTTTATTCCAACTTTGAGTTTACTAACCCAAGACGATTTTGTTTCAAAATTAAATGAACTAGTAACTTTCTATGATTTTTCCAATTATACAAATAAAGATTTGATCAAATTTTCAATACTAACTATGCTGATTATCTTTTCAGTAAGAGGCTTATTCCTCTCATTAATATCTTACTTACAGTCTAATTATTTAGCTAATATAAAAGCTGAAACATCAAATAAAGTTTTTGAAATTTATCTCAAAGAAAATCTTAATTTTCATTTAGAGAATAATTCTGCAAAATTAATTAGAAATATGAATGATATATCTGGTTTCACTGTATATGTTAGAAATTTTTTATTTCTGCTTATAGAGCTGATCACTTTTATAGGTATTGCAATGTTAATGATTATTTATGAGCCAATAATTTCTATTTTATCTTTGCTAATTATAGGAACTTTAGGTTTAATATTTCATGCTTTTATTCAAAGGAAATCAGAAGTATGGGGAAAACAAAGAAGAGATTTTGATGGAGATAGATTGCTTTACTTACAACAAGGTTTCGGAGCAATAAGAGACATTAAAATGCTCAATAAAGAAGAATATTTTATTAATAAGTTTTCTTATTTTAATAAATCATCTGCTGTAGCAGAGTATAAAAATGCATTTACAATGTCATTACCTAGATATTATTTTGAGTGGCTCACGGTTTTGGGCATGAGTGTGGTTTTTTTTATTTTTTTATTTTTAAACAGGCCGGTTTCAGAATTTATACCCACTATTGGATTATTTGCGGCTGTAGCAATAAGACTAATTCCATCTATTATAAGGATTTCAAATTCCTTACAGGCAATAGTTTTTACACTGCCTGTAATAAATAATTTAGTTAGTATTTATAAAAAAGAAATGAAATATAATCAGCAGCCTGAAAATAAAACAGTTGATTTTAACAGATCAATTGAGCTTAAAAACTTAAGTTATACACATAAAAATGCTAAATATCCAACTCTAGCTAGTCTAGATTTAAAAATCAAATTTGGTGAGACTATTGGGATTATCGGCGAAACAGGTGCTGGTAAGTCAACTCTTATTAATATTATTTTGGGCCTTTTTAAACAAAGTGATGGAGAAATTTTAATAGACGGAAAGGCTCTAAATGGAAACATAAAGTCTTGGCAAAAACAATTTGGATATGTTCCTCAGAGTGTTTATTTAATTGATGACACCATTAAAGCAAATATCGCTCTTGGAGTGCCTTCAAAATTAATTGATGAAGAAAAAATGAATGATACTATTAAAAAATCTAGCTTAAAATTTTTGACTAATAATTTAGACTTTAGATTAGGTAGAAATCTAGGTGAATTTGGTGAAAAAATATCTGGAGGTCAAAGACAAAGAATTGGTATTGCCAGAGCTTTATACAATGATCCAAAAATTATTATTTTTGATGAGTCAACTAGCTCATTAGATTTGAACACTGAAAAACAGATAATTGATGAGATAAATTTATACAAAGGAAAAAAAACAATCATAATTATTTCTCACAGATATTCGTCATTAATAAACTGTGATAAAGTTTTTGAACTTAAAAATAAAAAATTAAATATTTCAAGAAAGGGAGCGGCATGAGCATTAAAATTATAGCAGAGATTGGAATCAATCATAATGGGGATTTAAATGTTGCAAAAAAATTGATCAAAGAAGCTAAAGAATGTGGAGCAGATTTAGTCAAATTCCAAAAAAGGGACATTAACTTAGTTTATACAAAGGACGTTTTAGACTCACCTAGAGAGAGTCCTTGGGGAAAAACTCAGAGAGAACAAAAACAGGGCCTTGAATTTGGAGAAAAGGAATACAGTGAAATAGATAAATATTGTAAAACTGTGGGTATTGAATGGTTTGCTTCAGCATGGGATTTGAATAGTCAAAATTTTTTAAAAAAATTTAATTGTAATTATAATAAGATAGCTTCAGCAATGATAGTTTATGAGGACTTGCTGGTTGCAGTCGCCAAAGAGCAAAAACATACTTTTATATCAACTGGCATGTCTAATTATGAAGATATAGATAAAGCAGTAAAAATTTTTCGAGATAACAACTGTCCATTTGAGTTGATGCACTGTGTGTCGACTTATCCAATGCCAGACGAAATTGCAAATTTAAACCTAATTAAAACATTAAAAAATAAATATTCATGTGATGTTGGATATAGTGGGCATGAGGCCGGTGTCTCTATCTCTTGTGCCGCAGCTGCTCTTGGAATTACTTCCCTTGAGAGACATATCACTTTAGATAGAGCAATGTATGGCTCTGATCAATCGGCTTCTCTCGAGATATCTGGATTTAGAATGGTAGTTGGAGCAGTCAAAAAAATAAAAAAAGCTATGGGAGATGGAGTTAAAAAAATAGACCCAACAGAAACCCCAATTGCTAAAAAATTAAGGGCCCACATAAAAAATTAACTTAAATGAAAGGAAAAACTATGAAAAAAAATAATTTATCGATTGGCTTAAGAAAAGGAATTAAAAAAAGTAACAAACTTTATGCTCAAGCTTTAGAAAAAATAGCTTCAGGTACAAATACATTTAGTAGAGCTCCAGGTGTTTTTCCCGATGGAGCTTCACCTAAATTTTTAGAAAAACAAAAAGGATCTAGAGTGTGGGATGTTGATGGAAACGAATTCATTGATATGGTTATGGGCTGTGGCCCAGTTACAATTGGTCACGGTAATGAAAAAATTAATAAAGCAATAAAAATACAGCTTAACAAAGGCATTCTTTTCAGCATGTTGAACCCTATGGAAGTTAAACTAGCAAAATTATTAGTTCAAAATATTCCATCAGCAGAAATGGTAAAGTTATCAAAAAATGCTAGTGATGTTTGTGCAGCATCAGTGAGACTTGCAAGATACGTAACAGGAAAAAAAATGATTTTCTGTTATGGATACCACGGGTTTCATGATTGGTATGTTGGGACTACAGATAGAAATGGAGGAATCCCAGAAGAAATAAGAAAACTTACAAAAGTTTTTGATTATGGAGATATCAAAAATTTAGAAAAAATGTTCAAAAAATATAAAGATCAAGTAGCAGCAGTTATTATGGAACCAGTCATAGGTCAAAGGCAAATTTGCACATATTTATCTAAAGACAAAAATAAAAGAAGAAGATTTGCAAAACCTTGCAAGGGGTGCAATCAAATAAAAACCTTAAAAAAAATAAGAAGTTTGGCACATAAAAATGGAGCATTATTTATTCTTGATGAGTGTATTTCAGGTTTTCGGTTTAATTTAGGAGGTGCTCAAAATTATTTTGGTGTAGATGCAGATTTAAGTATTTTTGGCAAGGGGCTTACTAATGGAATGCCTTTGGGTGTTTTAACTGGAAAAAAAAAATATATGAAGCATTTTGATAAAGTTTTTTTATCATCTACTTATGCGCCTGAAGCTCTGACACTAGCAGCTAGCGTTGAAACGATTAAATTTTTAAAAAAAAATAAAGTCATAAACTCTCTGTGGAAAAAAGGAGAATATTTAGAAAAAAATTTCTTAAATGTAATTAAGAAATATTCCCTTCAAAAAAATATTTCTCTTGCAGGTTATCCAGTGAGGTTAATGGTCAACACTCATGATGATGAAGGAGTTCAGAATCCTGTTCTTGCAACTTTATATCAACAAGAAATGTTTAAAAACGGAATATTATGTTTTTCCGGAGTACTAATGTTGTCTTATGAATTAAGTAAAGTAGATTTAG
>MDSV01105201.1_pt1 | contig 10150 bp, 7 predicted proteins | sample 810851 | NCBI WGS metagenome assembly MDSV01 (sample SAMN05326640, study PRJNA326480) | marine metagenome | isolation source: seawater | place: Atlantic Ocean: North East | collected 2012
CTTCAGGGTGATAAGGTGTAAGAAGAAAAATTATTTCATTTTTTTCCTCATAATATTTTTTATAACTTAAAATTAATTTAAGAACATTTTTATCAAACCATTTATCCTTAAAAATTCTATGGTTAATTTTTTTACTCTCTAATATTAATTTTTGTTTTTTTTTAATAACTTCTTTAAAACTTCCATCAAATAAAATTATTTTTTTTGATTTTTCATCAGAATTTTTAAGTTTAGATACAACTTTAATATTATCTTTTCGAGAGTTGAATAAAAATTGTAATGAACTTTTTAGGTAGTCATAACTTGTTAAATTTTTTACAAGTTTTGAGACTTTTTCAAACTCTAGATTTTCTGGATTATTTAAAACTAAATTTCTATAATTAATCTTTTTTAAAAATTCCTCAAATAAGTCCGAATAAATAAGCCACCTGCCATCACGATTAAAGTTTAATGTATAAGGGTGTATCTGTAAGAAAATCTTTTTGTCTTTTAGTTCTTTGGGATTAATATTATTGGATAAAGCAAAGTAGTCTTCGATAACTGCCCCACTTACGCCTAAATTTAGAATACTTTTGCAGTTTCTAGATAAAACTTTTGGTTTTTGATTTAAACTAACTGTCATTATTTGGCTAGAGCCAAAAATAATACAATCATTTTTTTTATATTCTTTCGAAAAGATTAAAGCCCTTTTTCTCTCATTCCAATATCTTTCGTTAAATATTAAATACCCCTCTTCTAATATAAGCTTTTGGATCTTTGAATTTAGGTCAAAATTTATCTTAAATATTTTTATTTTTTCAGGATAAATTTTTTCAGGATCAACGTTTATATTAATTAAACCAACAAGAAAAAGAAATGAAAATAACAAAAATATAAATCTACTTATAAATTTTTTCTGTTTGATAAAATTTTTTTTCATTTAAAATTGAAAATATAAGAATTCACTTTCTTTATTTAACGATAATATGCTAGATAAAAAAAGTATAAAAGTAAAAATGGCCCAATTTAAATTGGGTTTCCATTTTAATTTAATCAAGTTTTTTCTTCTTAAAATCATATTTTTTTTATTAAAATTATTTTCACTGTACTGAAAAACACTTTCATGAGTATTGGGTAGAAAAAAAATAATGAAAAAACAAACTAATATCCATAATACTCCAAGGTATGGTTGGGCGGCAAATGTTCCAATTTGAAAAATATCTATAGTGTCAAATTTTCCAAGACCAAAGATAGACTTGAGGTAATGGATTGAATTTTCAAGATTAGAAGATCGAAAAAAAACTAAAGCTATTACAAAACTCAAAAAAGTTAGTGCTTGCGAAAATTTATCATAAATAATGTTTCTTTTTTGAAATATATTTAATCTATTTTTTATAACTGACCAAATATTATATATGATTATATAAATTCCGTTAACTATTCCAAATAATATAAAATTCCAGCCAGCGCCATGCCATAAGCCGATAAAAAAGAAAGCTATAATTGTTGGCGCCACAATACTTACAATAAAAAAATTAATATCACTGAAATTATTTTGAATTGCTTTTCTAGTAAAAAAAACTGATAAAGGATAATAAAGATAATTTCTTATTAAATTACTTAGAGTTATGTGCCAACACATCCAAAACTCACTGATATTTTTTGCTTTAAAAGGTGAAAAAAAATTTATTGGTAAGACTATTCCAAACATCAGCCCTATACCTAGAGCCATATCAGAGTAACCTGAAAAATCAAAATATAATTGAAAGGTATAAATAACAGCCCCTGCCCAAGCGTCGAAAAAATTTAAGGTTGTGCCTAACTCTGAAAAATTAAAAAATGGATTAGCCAATTTTGCAAGATTATCCGCTAAGCACAATTTTTTAAATAGTCCAATAGCAAAAGTAGTAACTCCTACATTGAATTTATTATTTTCAAAAATTTTTTCATTTAATTTATCAAATTGAGGCATCATAAAACTATGATGAACAATTGGTCCTGCAACTATTTGAGGAAAAAATGTTACAAATAAAAAATACTTAATTATATTATGTTTCTTTACAATACCAGAAAAGCAATCAACTAAATACGTAATTTGTTGAAAAGTAAAAAACGATATTCCTAAAGGCAAAATCAAGGTTTCAAATAAATTTTCTCTATCAATAATTAAATTTATATTTTCTAAGAAAAAATTTGAATATTTATAATAGCCTAAAATTAATAAATTGATTGAAATACCAACAGCAAGTTTAAATTTATTTTTACTTGCACTTAATAAAATTTTACCAAAAAAATAATTAATTAAAACTGAAAATATTAGAAGAAATAAGTATTTAGGATTCCACCACCCGTAAAAAAATAAAGAGGAAAAAACTAGTGTTTTTATTTTTAAGTCATGAAGTTTGTAGCTATTAAGTAGATGAAATAGGAATAAACTTAATGGTAAAAAAATGAATATGAATAAATGACTGTTAAATAACATTTTAGAAAATAAGTTAATAAAAAGATTAATTTTATATTATAGATATTATATTAATAAAAAAATGCAAAAAAAAAGATTTTTAATATTAAGAAATTACACTGTAGAACCCATTTTTGACGAATTAAAATACAGACTCGAAAATAAAAATTTTAATATAGACTTTCATTATTCAAGCTACGACTCCGCTTTTCCAGATTTGCTTAAAATTAATGATGACAAGTTAAAAAGATTTGATGGTACTTTAATTTTTTTCTCCTTAGAAAGCTTTTTCAAAAATAAGAAAACGGGTAAAAGTGGAGTTATTATTAACCATTTTTTAAACTCAGTAAAAAATATAATTAGCTATCTAAAAAATAAGAATGTTAATAATGTCTACTTTTTTTATTTCACATCCAATAAGCTAATAGAAAAATATTTCATCAAGTCAATATTGAAAAAAATAAAAAAACAATTTAGCCAATTAGCCTCGAATAACGTAAAAGTATTTAATCTCTCAGAAGAAATAATTTTATATGACAATAAAGAAGAATGGATCGATAAGAAATATTGGAACTATTCTATGTTTCCATTTAATGGATTTGGCTTAAAATTAGTTTCTAATATAATTTTCCTTAAATTAAAAGAAATTTTAAAATTAAACTTAAAAACAATTATATTAGATGCGGATAATACTTTATGGAATGGAATAATTGATGAAGTAGGGTTTAAAAAAATTAACTTTTTAAATAAAAAAAATAAGATTAATTATATTACTTTTCAAAAAAAATTAAAAAAATTGTTAAATAAAGGAGTTCTTCTTTGTTTGTGTACAAAAAATGATCTAAAATTAATCAAGGATACTTTTAATTATCATAAAAAGAGAATGCCGATTGAATTTAAAGATTTTTTAATTGTAAAAGCTAATTGGAAGCCAAAAGCTATTAACATTAAAGAAATTCAAAAAGAGTTAAATCTTTCAATTGATAATAGCTTGTTTATTGATGACTCTGTTTTTGAAATTGATAGTATTAATAATTTAATTCCAAATTTAGATACAATTAATTTTTTTGAGTATAAAAATTTTCATTCGAATATAGACAAAATTATATATTCAAAAGATTCAAATAATACTAAAGAGGATAAAAATAGATCAAGTCTTTATCAACAAGAATTTAAACGAAAAAAAGAAAAATTAAAATTTATAAATTTCAATAATTATATAAAAAATCTCAAAATTAATATTAAAATCAAAATTAATTCAAAAAAAAATATACCCAGACTTTCACAATTATCTCTCAGAACAAATCAATTTAATTCAAACTTTACTAGGCTTAGTGAAAAAGAAGTTAAAAATTTAATTAATGATAAAGACCAATTAATATACCAATGTGAAGCTACAGATAAATTTGGAGATTATGGTATTATTGGAATGTCAATTATAGGTTTAAAAAATAATAAAAGCGAGATGCAATCATTTATTATGAGTTGCAGGGCTTTAGGTAGAGAAATAGAAAAAAAATTTTTCAATTTTATAAGAAGTGATCTAAAAAAAAAGAAATATAAAAAAATTATCGTTTCATATAGGAAAAATGAAAAAAATAAATTAGTTAAAGATTTTTTTGATAAAAATTGTAAAAAAATAAAACAATCTAATAAAATGACTTATTATAGTGTAGACACTAAAGTAAGTAAAAAAAGTAATAATATAATTAAAATTATATATGGATAAAAAAAAAGCTACTTTAAACAAGATAAAACCAATATTTATGAAAGTATTTAATAATAAGAATATAAGATTAAATTATAAGTCATCATCATCAAATATCAGAAATTGGGACTCTTTAGCTCAAATTACACTTGTGCTCAATATTGAAAGCATGTTTAAAATAAAATTTAAAATTTCAGAAATATCTTCATTAAGTAATGTAGGTGAAATGATAGATTTAATTCTTAGGAAGAAAAAATGAATGACTATAAATTTAATGAGCTAAAAATTGGTTTAAAAAAAAAAACTAAAATAAAAGTTTCCAAAAAACTGCTTAACCAATTTGTAAATTTATCAAAGGATAAAAATCCTATTCACTTAAATAAAAAATTTGCACAAAGGTATAACTTTAAAGATCGCATTGTTCACGGTATGCTAATTGGATCATTTTACTCAAAATTTATTGGAGTTGATTTCCCGGGGAAAAATTCACTAATCTTAGAAATTTGTATAAAATTTAATAAACCAGTATTTGTAGGAGACGTACTTACAATTGAAGGGAAAATAACATCCTTAAATAAGATTTATAAAATTGTAAATTTAAATCTTATAACTAAAAATCAACAAAAAAAGAGAGTTTCTACTTCCGAAATAATTGTAAAACTAAATGAATAATATTTTATTAACCGGAGCATCATCAGAAATAGGAAAAGAGTTTTTAATTCAAAATAACTCAAGCAAAAATGTAATTTATGCTCACTATAATTCGTCTAAAAACTTCTCGAAATTTTTAAAATTAATAAAATTAAAATCAAGAATTAAATTAATTAAGTGTGACTTTTCTAAAGAAAATGAACTTGGTACATTTCTAAAAAAAATTAAAAATATTAAATTTGATAAAATTATTCATCTAGCAGCTAAACCTGTGGAACTAATTCGTTTTACTGAATTAAATACGAAACATTTTTTAACTGAATATAAAATTTCATTTTTTAGTATATTTAAAATACTTCAAAAAACTTTACCGATTATGCAAGAAAGAAAAGGGGGAGATGTAATTTTTGTTCTATCAAGTGGTATTCTAGAAAATAAAACTACTCCATACTTTACACACTATAATTGCCTAAAATTTCAGCTACTAGGCTTAATAAAATCTTTAACTATAGAATATGAAAAATCGGATATTAATTTTGTTAGTATTTCTCCCGATATAATGGATACTAAGTTTTTAAGAAATATAGATAAACGATTATTATATTTAAATAAAAAAAACTTGAAATTTTTAAAAGTTAAAAAAGTAGTAAAAAAAATTAATAAAGTATTAAAGAATGGAAAAAAATTTAATGGTAAAAATCTGCCTATTTTAACCTAACCTTCTTTATTTATTTTTAATACTCCAATAAAAGCTTCTTGAGGAATTTCTACTTTACCAAATTGTTTTGATCGAGCCTTACCTTTTTTTTGTTTTTCTAAAAGTTTTCTTTTTCTATCAGTAGCTCCACCGCCATGAATTTTTGTCAAAACATCTTTTTTAAAACCTTTAATAGACTCTCTTGCAACTATTTTTCCTCCAATAGCTGCTTGAACTGGAATCATAAAATTGTGTCTTGGAATAAGATCTTTTAATTTTTCACAAACCTGCCTCCCAGTAGTTTGCGCAAAATTTTTATGAATAATCATCGCTAATGCATCAACAGGCTCCGAATTAACTAAAATACCTAATTTAACTAAATCACCCTCCCTATATTCTGAAATTTCATAGTCAAAGCTTGCGTAGCCACTTGAAATAGATTTTAATTTATCGTTAAAGTCAAATACCACTTCATTAAGCGGTAAATCATAGGACAGAACTGCTCTTTTGCCTGAATAACTTAAATTTGTTTGAACACCTCTTTTATCCTGACAAATTTTTATAATAGATCCTAAGTATTCATCAGGAGTAATTATTGTTGACTTTATCCATGGCTCTTCAATTTTTTCAATTTGCGAAGGATCTGGCATATTGGATGGATTTTGTAGATCTAAAACACCTCCTTTAGTTTTGTGTACTTTGTATATAACTCCAGGAGTAGTAGTGATTAAATTAACATCAAACTCTCTCTCAAGTCTTTCAGTAATAATTTCAAGATGCAATAAGCCTAAAAAGCCACACCTAAAACCTAATCCTAACGCACTGGAGGATTCAGGCTCGTAGGAAAAACTCGCATCATTTAGTTTTAATTTTGCAAGGCCATCTTTTAGTTTTTGATACTCAGAACTGTCCACAGGAAAAAGTCCACAAAATACAACTGGTTTGCTCGGTTTAAAGCCAGGAAGAGGTTTGTCGGTTGGCGAACTGGCATCGCAAATTGTATCTCCAACCTTGGTTTCTGAAAGAGATTTTATTCCTGTAATTATAAATCCAATTTCGCCAGAGTTTAATTCTCTTATATCGTTCGGTTTTGGTGTAAATACGCCAACTTTTTCAACGATATATTCGTTGTTATTTGACATTAATTTAATTTTCATGCTTTTTTTTAATTTTCCATTGATTACCCTTACTAAAATAACAACACCCAAATAACTATCGTACCAGCTATCGACCAATAGGCATTTAAGTTTATCCTCAATTTTACCTTCTGGTGGTGGTAATTTGCTAATAATTGCCTCTAAAATTTCATCTATACCTTCACCTGTTTTGCCTGAACAAGAAATGGCATTTGTTGTTTCTATTCCTACAACATCTTCGATTTCTTTTTTTGTTTTTTCAACATCTGATGCTGGCAAATCTATCTTATTTAAAATTGGTATAACTGCATGATTTATTTCTAATGCTTGATAAACATTTGCTAAAGTTTGAGCTTCTACACCTTGAGTGCTATCAACAATTAATAAAGATCCTTCACATGCTGATAGAGATCGACTTACCTCATACCCAAAATCCACGTGTCCAGGTGTATCGATGATATTTAGTATATAATCATTACCATCATTTGATTTGTAATTGAGCTTTACTGTTTGCGCTTTAATAGTGATTCCTCTTTCTCTTTCAATATCCATTGAGTCGAGAACTTGTTGTTTCATTTCTCGATCAGTTAGCCCTCCGCATTTGTGAATAATTCTATCTGCAATCGTTGATTTACCGTGGTCTATATGCGCAATTATAGAAAAATTACGTATTCTTTTTATATCTGACATTAGGACCTAATTGTAGCCCCAGTTTTTTTACTCACCGTGTCTATGATTTTATTACTGATTTCCTCTAAATCATTTTCGGATAAGGTTTTATCGAAAGCTTGTAATGTAACATTAATCGCAACTGACTTCTTATCTTTTGGAATATTTTCTCCTTCATAAACATCAAAAGTAGATACATTCTGAATTAAATTATCATCTACATCCTTTATAATTTTCTCAAGTGCGCCAATTTTAAAAATCTTATCAATAACAAAAGCAAAATCTCTTTCTGACTTTTGATAGTCTGAGGCTTGAAAACTTTTTCTGGTAAATCTTAATTTTTTGTTAGGCTCTGGAATATTTTTTAAAAATATCTCTAATCCGAAAATATTTTTATCCTTGAAGTCTAAATTTTTGATAATAGCAGGATGTATTTCTCCAAAATAAGCTAGATGAGGTCCTTTTTCTGATTTTAAAGTTATAGAACCTGATCTTCCAGGGTGATAGCTATGTTTCGTGTTATCATTCACAAATAGGTTACTTTCATCAAGACCAAGATCAATCAAAGTTTTAATAGCGTCGCTTTTAATGTCAAACACATCTACATCTCTCTCTTTGTCTAACCAACTCTTTCTATTAATTTTTCCAGATTTCAAGCCTCCAACCACAATTTGTTGCTCTCCTGGGTTTTTTCCAAAAAATATTGGACCTATTTCAAACAAAGATAAATCTTGATATCCTCTATCCTGATTTTTTTTTAAATATATAGCTAAATTAGAAAAAATTGAACGTCTTAAAACATCTAAATCAGAAGAAATAGGATTAAATATTGAAATTTCTTTTTCACCTTTAGAAAATTGTTTGTCAATTTTAGAGTCTGTAAAAGACCAGGTAACTGTTTCCATATACCCTTTAGAGGCTAAAGATCTCTGTGATAAATGGAAAAGTTTTTGTTTAAAGTTTAAAGTTTCCCCGATTCTATTTTTTTCGGGTCGAATTAATTTAATATTATCAAACCCTTTAATCCTGATTAATTCTTCAATTAAATCCTCATCCAAGCTTATATCCGGCCTCCAGCTTGGAACCTCTACTTTTATAATTTTTTGACTTTTTTTACATTGAAAACCTAAAGAGGATAAAATTTTTTCAATTTCATTAGTGGTAATTGAAATGCCAATTAGTTTTTCAAATTTTTCTACTTGAAAGTTAATAATCCTATTTTTTTGGTTCGTCTTTCCAATAATTTGAAACTTGCTAGCTTCTCCTCCACAAATTTTTAAAATTAGTTCAGTCGCAAACTCTAACCCCTCTTTGATTGAATTAGGATCAATTCCTCTTTCAAATCTGTATTTTGCATCAGTACTTATATTAAGTGTTCTAGCTGTTTTTCTTATTGAGGACGGGCTGAAATAAGCCGCTTCTAAAAGTATATTTTTTGTATCTAATTCGGTAGAGGTAGTTGTTCCTCCTATAATTCCACCTAAACCAAGAACCCTAGATTTGTCAGCAATAACACACATTCCTTTTTTAAGTTTGTATTTTTTATTATCCAAAGCCTCAAACTCTTCACCATCTTTTGCATCTCTAACAATAATTTCTTTATTAATTTTATCTGCATCGTAAGCGTGCAATGGTCTGTTTAAATCAAACATTACATAGTTAGTAATATCCACCACGGCTGAGATAGGTTTTAAACCTAATGCAATTAATCTATTTTTAAGCCATTCGGGGCTTTCCTTATTTGTAATATTTTTTATATAGCAGCTTCCAAAAGTACCACATCCTTGATTTTTTTCTTTTGTAATAGATGTTTTAATTTGGTGCTTTATATTTTGCTTAATATTTTTTCTCTTTGACTGTATTAATTTTCCAATACCCGCTGAAGAAAGATCTCTAGCAATGCCTCTGACGCCTAAACAGTCAGCTCTATTTGGGGTTATGGAGATATCTATTATTTTTTGTGAATTAGTTTTAAAATAACTTTTTCCTAATTCTCTCTCTTTATTTTCAAGTTCAATGATCCCTTCACTTTCGTTAGATAAATTGAGTTCACTTTCAGAGCAAAGCATTCCTTTCGATTCTATACCTCTTATTTTTGCTACCTTTAATTCAAAATTGGTTTTAGGTATTACTGTACCTGGAGGTGCATAGATTGTAATAAGGCCTTCTCTAGCGTTAGGCGCTCCACAAACGACTTTTAAAATCTCTTTACCTCCAATTGTTACGTCACAAACTTTTAATTTATCAGCATTGGGATGTTTTTCTGCTTTTAAAACTTTTGCAATTTTAAACTTTCCCAGCTCACTTGAGTTTTCTTTGATGCTTTCTACTTCAAGTCCGATGTGTGTAAGCTGATCGATAATTTCATTTTCTTTAGCTGTTGTTTTAAGATGCTCTTTAAGCCAAGGGATAGTAATAATCATTTGCTCAGCCCTCTGTAATTTGTTGGTACATCTAATGGGTCAAATCCAAAATGGCTTAGCCATCTATAGTCTGCTTCAAAGAAAGCTCTTAAATCATTAATTCCATATTTTAACATTGCTAAACGATCAATTCCTATTCCGAATGCGAATCCTTGATATTTTTTTATATCAATTTTTACATTTTTTAAAACATTAGGATGAACCATTCCACATCCTAAAATTTCTAGCCACTTGTCTCCTTCTCCAATAATAATTTTTCCTTTTTCAATTTTGTATCCAATATCAACTTCTGCTGACGGTTCCGTAAATGGGAAATGACTCGGTCTAAATCTCATTTTTACATTTTTGACTTCAAAAAATTCTTTTATAAAATAGTCAAGACAACCTTTAAGATGTCCCATTGTAATAGCTTTATCTATATGAAGA
>MDSV01122531.1_pt1 | contig 10150 bp, 10 predicted proteins | sample 810851 | NCBI WGS metagenome assembly MDSV01 (sample SAMN05326640, study PRJNA326480) | marine metagenome | isolation source: seawater | place: Atlantic Ocean: North East | collected 2012
CGAAATATCCATGCTAGTATTTTGGATTCTAGACGTCTTTGCCAAACGTTTTAAACTTAATGGCCTAGCGGCTCAGATTTTTCTCTTGGGCTAAAGCGGTCATTCTTTCAAATTGCAGCGAATGACAGCTAAGAGCCGAAAGTTTCATTTTTCTGCGGGGCAGCGAACGTCTGCTTAACCGCCAGTACTCAAAGAATGGTGCGAATGCTGTGTCCGGGACTATAGAGCAGGCGCACCTTGGTTACTGCCGAACTGCCATCCAAAGTCATACGGTTTACAGTGAACAACGGGCTTTGTACGGCACATTGAAGAACCTCTGCCTCATCTTTCGATGCCGAGGTCGCAGAGAAAACTATCTCGCCGTGCGTGTAGTGTGCGTTTTTCAGCAGCCATTCGTTCGGACTCATGTCTTCAAAGTTTTCATCCAATGCTTCGGGCGCAGCAACAATGTTAATCCAGCGATCTTCAAATGCATAAGGCGCATCGTCGGCCAAATGCAGTGCGCGAACATGAAGCAATGTCTGATCCACCTGTGTCTTCATCGCAGTGCTGAGGGCCAAAGGTGGCACGGCTTCGCCGCGACTGATCAGGCTATAACCATATTGCTGGCCGCGTTCTTCAATCTCGCAGCGGATCACTGCTATCGCCAAAGTGGCTTTCGCCACAGGTTGCACCGCGACACGCGTGCCAGCCTTTCGGCGTCGATCCAACAAACCCGATTCAGCGACGGCGCGTAGGGCGCGGTTCACAGTGGTCCGTGCGCAACCGAACTCCAATGCCAAGTCAGCCTCGTTTGGGATCAGATCGCCGGGCTCCCATTCACGAGCATGGATGCGGCGCAGAACCTCGGTATGAACGCTTTGCCAATTGCGAAAGGAGGACGTGTTCATAAAGCATCTTTCAAGCCGTCGATGGTGCGCTTGTACGCCGCGATAATCTCGGGGCGCGCAATGTGTTCTCCGCCCATTACCATATGACGTCCCGCAGACCAGACATCACGTACAAGACGGTCGTCGGCTGCAAATATCAATGCGTCGAGCAGGGTATCATCTGCGCGTCCCCACATGTGTTCGTTGTCCGTATCAAGCGCCAGCATGTCAGCCCAATACCCTACCTCAAGTCGCCCCGTTTTGCGCTGCGTGGCCTGAGCACCACCTTGCAGAACCTCTTCAAACATTCTGCGACCCGTTGAGAGTGCTGTTGATGCCAATGCTGCTCGTGTGCCGTCGCGCAGCCGCTGGGAGTAATCCAAAGTCCGCAATTCTTCACTCAACGCGATACGAATGTTGCTGTCCGATCCTATTGCAATTGCGCCCCCAGCATCCAACCAACGCACGCCGTCGAATATACCATCACCAAGGCTGCTTTCAGTAATCGGACACAGCCCCGCAACAGCCTCTGATTGCGCCAGTCGAACAGTTTCGCCAGGTGTCATTTTGGTGCAATGGATCAAACACCAATGCGCATCTATCCCCATGTTACCTAAGGCCCATTCAACGGGCCGCGCGCCCCAATGTGCTTTCACTTCATCAACTTCTGCCACTTGCTCGGCAAGGTGCATATGGATGGGCTCGTTTGGAAAACGGGTGCTGTAAGATCGCAGAGCTTCAATGCCAACGGCCCGCAAAGAATGTGGAGCAACCCCATGCGTCGTGTCTTTTTGCAGCGCAGAGATCGCGGCAACAGCCCCATCACGCAGCGTTTGAAATCTATCTAAATCATTTCCGAACCTGATCTGTCCCGCCGTCAATTCGCGCCCGTCACATCCACCAAACTCATAGTGGACGGGAAGCAAGCAAAGCCCAATGCCTGATTGTGATGCGGCGGCGGCAACGCGCGCCGAGGTTTCTGCAATATTGTCGTAAGGAACGCCACCTGGTTGGTGATGCAGATAGTGAAATTCGGCATTGGTCGCGTAACCAGCTTCCAACATTTCCATTTGTACGAAGGCCGTTATCGCCTCAATGTGCTCAGGGGTCAGACGGTCCAGAAACCGAAACATCAATTGCCGCCATGTCCAAAAGCTGTCACTCAGGTTCGGCCCACGCCGTTCGGTCAAGCCGGCCATCGCCCGTTGAAACGCGTGGCTATGCACATTCACAGGTGCTGGCAGCAACATGACAGTCGTTGTACCGGCCATTTTAGTGTCGCTTTGCACCTCGGCAATCCGACCATCGACGCCAATGTCGATGCGGACGTTCGACGCCCAGCCATTCGGTAACAATGCTGTTTTCGCCCAGACAGTTTTCATAATGCTCTCGCTTGACAAAATTATTATGTATGCACATAAAATCACTAAAGTTGACGTTTAGCAAGCAAGGCAATCCAGATGCTTTTGACCAACGGACATATCGCGACCCTTAAAATCGACGACAGCTTCGGACTGATAAGCAATGGGGCGGTCGCCTTGGACGGCGCGAAAATTGCATGGGTTGGGGCTGCGGTTGATCTACCGGACGTATATAAAAACCAAAAAACGCATGACCTGAACGGGCGGCTTGTCACCCCGGCGTTAATCGATTGTCACACGCATGTCGTTTTTGGCGGTAACCGTGCCGCTGAATTTGAACAGCGCTTGAACGGTGCCAGCTACGAAGAGGTCGCAAAGGCTGGCGGCGGGATCGTCTCGACAGTCAGGGCTACACGCACTTCGAGCCAGGACGCGTTGCTTGCTGATGCCTTACGGCGGGTAGATGCAATGATTGCCGAAGGTGTCACGCTGATCGAAGTGAAATCTGGCTACGGGTTGGACCGCGATACCGAGCTAAAGATGCTGCGCGTTGCCCGCCAGATTGCCAAAGTCCACCCGATCGAGGTACGCACCAGTTTCCTTGGCGCACATGCGGTCCCCGCGGAATACGCGGGCAAGCCTGATGCCTATATCGATGAAATGTGTATCCCGACATTGCGCGCCGCCCACGCCGAAGGGTTGGTCGACGCCGTTGACGGGTTCTGCGAGGGCATCGCTTTTGATACGACGCAGATCGCGCGCGTGTTTGCTGTGGCACAAGAGCTTGGGTTGCCAGTCAAGCTGCATGCGGAACAACTGTCCAATATCGGCGGCACGCAATTGGCCGCGCAACACGGCGCGCTGAGTGCAGACCATGTTGAGCACGCCACAGACGCAGATGCCGCAGCACTTACCAAAGCAGGAACTGTTGCCGTCATTTTGCCCGGCGCATTTTACACGCTGCGCGAGACGCAAGCCCCGCCAATTCAATCGTTTCGCGACCATAGCGTGCCGATGGCGCTGGCCACCGATTGTAACCCGGGATCGTCGCCGCTGACCTCGCCCCTTTTGACGATGAACATGGCCTGCACGCTGTTTCGCATGACACCACTTGAGGCGCTATTGGGCATGACCGCCCATGCGGCAGCGGCACTCGGCGATAGCACCCGTGGCCGTATTGTTGCAGGTGGGCAGGCTGATTTGAATATCTGGGACGTCACCCATCCTGCTGAGCTATCTTACCGCATCGGGTTTAACCCGCTGCATTCTCGTATCTTCAAGGGGTTGCTATGACTGTCATTCTCACGCCTGGTGCCGCCACGTTGGCCCAGTTGCACGACATCTGGTCTGGCGAAAAACCTGTAACGCTTGATTCTATATCACACCCTGCGATTAACGCGGCTGCAGCAATGGTCGCCAAAGCTGCCGCTGGTGAGGATGCTGTTTACGGCATCAATACTGGTTTTGGAAAATTGGCGAGTGTCAAAATCGCCCTGCAGGATGTCGCGAACCTACAGCGCAACCTGATCTTGTCACATTGCTGCGGTGTTGGAGACCCACTGGATACCGCGACAACACGTTTGATGATGGTGCTAAAGCTGCTTTCGCTTGGTCGTGGGGCATCTGGGGTGGTTATGTCGACGGTGGACATCATTGAGGCGATGCTCGCCAAAGGCGTCACGCCTGTCATTCCAAGCCAAGGGTCCGTTGGTGCTTCGGGTGATTTAGCTCCACTGGCGCATATGGCGGCTGCTATGATCGGCGAAGGCGAAGCGCTGTTTGACGGCGCACGCATGCCCGCCAGTGACGCGCTGACCAAAGCAGGGATCACGCCGATTGTCTTGGACGCAAAAGAAGGCCTTGCGCTTATCAACGGGACACAGTTTTCAACTGCCTGCGCGTTGACTGGCCTCTGGGATGCATGGCAGAACGCCGCGACATCGGTGTTGACCTGCGCATTATCAACGGATGCGATCATGGGGTCTACGGCCCCGTTGCAAGATGCAATCCACACATTGCGCGGGCACGCAGGTCAAATCGCCGTCGCTCGGGCGCAGCGTGCATTGATGGATGGGTCTGAAATTCGCGAAAGCCATTTTGATGGCGATACTCGCGTACAAGACCCGTATTGTATCCGATGTCAGCCGCAGGTCACGGGGGCGGCCATGGACGTTTTGTATTTCGCTGCGCGCACCTTGGAAATTGAGGCTAACGCGGTAACAGACAACCCGCTGGTTCTGGTCGATGATGATTTGATTGTATCGGGCGGAAATTTCCATGCCGAACCCGTTGGGTTTGCCGCCGACCAAATCGCATTGGCCGTGTCCGAGATCGGGGCAATCGCACAGCGCCGCGTCGCATTGATGGTTGATCCAACGCTTAGCTTCGATTTACCGCCGTTCCTAACGCCGGACCCCGGCTTGAATTCTGGCCTGATGATCGCCGAAGTGACAACCGCGGCTTTGATGAGCGAAAACAAACACCTCGCCAACCCGTGCACCACAGACAGCACACCGACATCGGCCAATCAAGAAGATCATGTTTCAATGGCGGCCCACGCAGCGCGGCGCTTGTTGCGGATGAACGCAAACCTCAACGTGATCCTTGGGGTCGAGGCGATGTGCGGGGTGCAGGGTATCGAATTTCGCGCTCCGTTACAGACAAGCGCACCATTGCAGGCGGCGATGGAAACCTTGCGTGCAGAGGTGCCCACAATTGTCGAGGATCGCTATATGGCTCCGTCGATCGAAGCTGCTGGGGCGCTGGTAGCATCGGGCGCGTTGACGGCGTCGGTCGAATTGCCTGGATTCGTCAAAGGGCACAAGTAATGACGCCAGTCTCCATCAGCCAAGGATCAAGTTCAATCGTATTGGGCTTGCCGCACACAGGTACATTTGTGCCCGATGATGTGGCGAGGCAGCTGAACGAAAACGGGCACAAGCTGGCCGACACAGATTGGCACATTGATCGTCTTTACGATGAGCTTTTGCCGAATGTCACAACCGTTAAAGCCAACTTTCATCGCTATGTCATCGACGCCAACCGCGACCCTTCGGGCGACAGTTTGTACCCCGGGCAAAACACAACGACGCTGGTGCCGCTAACAGATTTCGACGGAACTGACATTTGGAACACGCCACCAACTGTCGCCGATATTGCCACACGCCGCACCGATTTCCACGCACCATATCACGCAGCGCTCGAGGCCGAACTCGACCGAGTGCGCCAGCTGCACGGCATTGCAATTTTATATGATTGCCATTCGATCCGTGCGGATATTCCGTTTCTGTTCGACGGCACGTTGCCTGATTTCAACATTGGGACGAACCTTGGGGCGACGTGTTCCCCTCAGATACAGGCGGCGGTGAGCACGATCTGCACCGATGCCGATGGCTACAATTCCACCGTTAACGGGCGTTTCAAAGGTGGTTGGACCACGCGGCATTACGGCCAACCCACAACGGGCATTCACGCGATCCAGATGGAATTGACGCAATCCATGTATCTGACCAACGAGGCTGCACCTTGGACATATGATCAAGGAAAAGCGGATCGTCTGCGCCCGCATCTCACAAAAATCCTTATTGCTTTGGCCGATTTGGCCCCGACCTTAGGAGGCAACCAATGACCAATTCCCGCCATAACATCCGCGACGTTTTCGCACCCACCGGCACCGAGATCACGGCGAAAAGCTGGCTGACAGAAGCGCCAATGCGGATGTTGATGAACAACCTGCATCCTGACGTCGCTGAGAACCCGCATGAACTCGTCGTCTACGGCGGTATCGGCCGGGCCGCGCGCACCTGGGAGGATTTCGACGCTATTGTGGCGGCACTTAAGGACCTTGAAGAGACGCAAACATTGCTTGTTCAGTCCGGCAAGCCGGCCGGCGTGTTCAACACCCACAAAGATGCACCGCGCGTTTTGATCGCCAACAGCAACCTCGTACCGCATTGGGCAACGTGGGATCATTTTAACGAGCTCGATAAAAAAGGCCTCGCGATGTACGGACAGATGACGGCTGGGTCGTGGATTTACATCGGGACGCAGGGGATCGTTCAGGGCACCTATGAGACGTTCATGGAAGCGGGTCGCCAGCATTATGACGGCAACCTAACTGGACGCTGGATTTTGACGGGCGGTTTGGGCGGCATGGGCGGTGCACAGCCATTGGCCGCTGTGATGGCAGGCGCGTGTTGTTTCGCGGTCGAGTGTGACGAAACCCGCGCTGATTTCCGGTTGCGCACGCGGTACGTGGATGAAAAGACCTATGATCTCGATGAAGCTTTGGCGATGATCGATGGGTGGACGAAAGCAGGCGAGGTCAAGTCAGTTGCGTTAATCGGCAATGCCGCTGACGTTTTTCCTGAACTGGTAAAGCGCGGCTTAAAGCCTGACATGGTGACAGATCAAACGTCGGCTCATGATCCAATCCATGGATACCTGCCGCAAGGCTGGAGCATGGCAGAATGGCGCGAGAAACAAAAAAGCGCCCCGAAAGAAGTTGAAAAAGCTGCCCGTGCATCGATGAAAATCCAAGTTGCAGCGATGGTGGATTTCTGGAACGCAGGTGTGCCAACGCTGGATTACGGCAACAACATCCGGCAAGTTGCGCAAGAAGAAGGGCTTGAGAATGCGTTCGCATTCCCTGGTTTTGTGCCTGCCTACATTCGCCCGTTGTTTTGCCGTGGCATCGGCCCGTTCCGCTGGTGCGCCTTGTCTGGCGATCCCGAGGATATCTACAAAACCGACGCCAAGGTGAAGGAGTTGATCGACGATCCGCATCTGCACAACTGGCTCGATATGGCGCGTGAACGTATTGCATTCCAAGGGTTGCCCGCCCGCATTTGTTGGGTCGGGCTGGGGCTGCGGGATAAACTTGGCCTCGCGTTCAACGAAATGGTGCGCACCGGCGAATTAAGCGCGCCTGTGGTCATTGGCCGTGATCATCTGGATTCTGGTTCCGTTGCTTCACCTAATCGCGAAACGGAGGCGATGAAAGACGGCTCGGACGCGGTGTCGGATTGGCCGTTGCTGAACGCAATGCTCAACGTCGCGGGCGGGGCAACTTGGGTGTCACTGCACCATGGCGGCGGTGTCGGTATGGGGTTCTCCCAGCATTCAGGCATGGTGATTTGCTGTGATGGCACCGAAGATGCAGATCGCCGCATCAAAAACGTGCTGTGGAATGATCCCGCGACCGGCGTTATGCGGCATGCAGATGCGGGCTACGAAGACGCGCTGGACTGCGCGCGTGAACAAGGTCTGAATTTGCCGGGTATCTTAGGAAGGTAATCTAATGTTTCTTAAAAATGCTTGGTACGTCGCTGCTTGGGGCCACGAAATAACGCGCAAATTGCAGCAGATCATTGTTCTGGGCGAAAAGGTCTGCACTTTTCGGTCTGAGGCTGGGGAGCTTGTGGCACTTGAAGTTGCCTGTCCACACCGCAAATTGCCGCTTTCTAACGGTCGCATCAAAGGCGACACAGTCGAATGTGGTTATCACGGGCTAACGGTTAACTGCGTCGGACAATGAGTTTGGGCACCTGGTTCTGGCAGCATACCTTCCAACGCCAAGGTTCATGCTTATCCGCTGCATGAAAAGTACGGGTTGGTGTGGATTTGGATGGGCAATCCCGCTTTGGCTGATCCCACCGAAATCTTCGAAATTGAGAATTATGGTAATCCTGAGTGGGGTATCAATCGCGGTGCGGCAATGGAGCTTGATTGCAACTATCTATTGATGTGCGACAAACTGTTGGACCCGACCCATATGGCATGGGTCCATCAAAGCAGCTTTGCACGGACGCAACCAAAGACACTCCATTGCGGATCAAAAAGACCGACGACGGTGTCATCGTGCACCGCTGGATGATGGACCATGAACCAGCACCGTTTTTACAAAAAAGTTGTCGAATTCGAGGGAAATTGTGACCGCCTTCAGCACTATGAAGTCCGCTATCCATCGCATGCCTTGATCAAGGCTGTGTTCACACCTGCGGATACAGGCGGTCCAGATGGCCCGCTGCATGAAAACACTTTTGTTATGGAAAGCTACAAATTCATGACCCCAACGACCGAAGGGCAGACACGCTATTACTGGTTTCAGTTGCGAAACATTCGCTCCGGGGACGAAGCTCTATCAAAGATGATGACCGAAGTCGTCCAACACGCATTTGAGGAAGACCGCGCGGTACTGAATGCTGTCCAACTTGGTATGGCTAATAAGACTTCGCCACATATAGACTTGCCTATCGACGGGGGACAGCTGCGCTTTCGGCGGCAATTGCAAGCAATGATCAATGAAGAGCGCGAAGTCGATCAACAGATGGCGGAATAGGTTGAACATTCTCAAAAGCGCCCATCCGTTTCGATGAGGTGAATGGCAGGTTGGTCCGCAGAGCTGCCGTTCGCTGCGCGCTATACAAATGTCAGCTATGCGGACAAAGTGAGTTTTCACTGCAGCTCCTCCAATGACCGCTTAGGTTTATCTACATGCTTTGAGATATAGCTTCGGTATCCCAAGCGACCGGTATTGTAGTTGGCCCCCGGAATGCCCAACCAGCGATTTCTGTCAGGCCGTTCAGGTGTAAATTTGGTAGAGTTTCGAACAATCGTGGCAATACAACTTCTGTGATAAGACATTTCGACGCCCATGCGCCGGCACAAAAGTGGGGACCCGCCCCGAAAGCTATGGATGCGGACGCATCTTGTGTCAGATCGAAAAACTCTGGGCGGTCGAAGTTTGCTTCATCGCGGTTTCCCGAACCGAACATTAAGAAAACGCGGTCGCCTGTTTTCAATGTCGCACCGTGCAAATCATAGTCCTGAGCCATCTGCCGTGGACTCATCCCGATAGGGGATTGCCAGCGAGCATATTCCTCGAACGCTTGCATCCATGTCACTTCGCCTGACAGCACCAGCGCCAATTGTTCTGGATGTGTGAGCAACGCCCAGACTATTCCCGCTATCACATCGCGAGGTTCATTTTGGCCACCGGAGATAGCGAGTTTGATATTCGCCTTGATCTGATCCATCGACATTCCAGCCTCAAGCTGTACTGATAAGAGTGAGGCATCAGGGCAATCGCGTAAAAGGTCAGCCATCTCGTCAATATGCTGGTCGATAGATGCGGTACAATCATGACACCTTGCTTCAATCTGTTTGTCGCCCGCGTAATTCGCACAGCCATCGATCATACCCTGGCTGGTGCGGTCAATTTCTTGCCAAGTCATATTGCGCAGCCCCGTCATCGCCCGTAGAGCATCGCCACAAAGTTGCCTAGCGATATCCACCAAATCCCCACGCCCCTCTGGTTTGACATTTGCCAGAATAGAATCTGTGAATTCTTCGACTTCCTTCTTCCAGACATTTTTCACGGTCTTCGGGGAGACGGCCGGAAAGATAGTCTTTCGCTCGGCCATATGGTCAGGGCCATCCTTGCGCATCATGTTTTGACCCATCAACTGAACCATCAGCCCATCGGGTTGGTGTGACGAAAAATATGCGATCTTCTTTTCTACATCAAAAATATCGTTGCGCCGCGTGATCAAGGTAGCTCCAAGCTGAGGCACAAACGCGATTGGTGCATTATGACGGAGCGTCTTTAGGTCCGGGTACGGATCCCGCCAGAAGTCGTTTGGGCTGATATTGTAAATTGGTGGTTTCAATTTTTTGGCCTCACAAATTTAAACGGTTATCAAATTTAAAGAATAGCAGACCTTCAACCATCTTGCAGCATCTGAGGCTATGAGCTCCAAGCAGACATTTGCTGCGGTTTCATTGAATGACCACTTAAGGCAGAAAACTTGCAATAGGTGTCAGAATAGACTGGACTTCGCGGGCGCCAGGAGCGGTACTGTATAGACAAGGTGCTCTTGGCATAATGCATGACAGCGGAAAACTTCCCGTACTCCCGGC
>MDSV01239311.1_pt1 | contig 10150 bp, 9 predicted proteins | sample 810851 | NCBI WGS metagenome assembly MDSV01 (sample SAMN05326640, study PRJNA326480) | marine metagenome | isolation source: seawater | place: Atlantic Ocean: North East | collected 2012
AGCACTATTACAACTAATGCACTAGTCGGAGTAGCACTTGAAACAAGTACTGAAGAAGGTGAAAAATTAGTTGAATGTGTGCTAAAAGTTTAAGGATTTTAACTAATGGCCGATATTACCGCAGCGCGATTAAACAACTTACAGTCTAGAATTGAACTCATACTAGGCCAAGGTAGCGGCACCAGCGGTTACGGTCAAACTGTCACAAGCAGTTCTGTAAATAATACTAGTGATTTAGTAGATGCTGATCATATTAATAATCTTTATACTGATTTAGTTAAAGCCAGGATACATCAAGTAGGTGTAACAGAAACTGGTATTAGGCAAGTTATTGAAGACCTAAATACTATTGCAGAAGAAACAAGCCAGCAAGTTAATGATTCTGGTGTATTATCAGGCGATGCAGAAGGTACTCTAAAAGGTATTGCTGATTACGAAACGTTAATGAATAGTATTGAAACTGACAAGCTTTTAGTACATCCTACACAAGCGGCATTAGAGCCCAAAATTACAAGTACACGTACAGCTACATGGAATGGTTTGATATATCATGTTTTTACAGTTACATTTGATGATGAACCACACAGAAGACATTTCTTTAATGCAGGCGGCGAGATTAGATTGTCAGCTAATAATACAGGAGCAAGTACACCAAAAGGGTTAGACTGGGCGGCATTATGTAGTGAAATAGGTATAATTAAATTTGCATCAACAATAACTTCTGCTACAGGCTCTGGACAAGGCTATGCAATAGGTAATAACGGTTTAACATCTTCGTATCAAACAGTTTTTATAAAAACAGGATCAGGATCCTACAGCGGAGTTTATGCAGGAAACTTATACACTGTAAAAGCAAGAACAGCTAATAACCAAACAATAGAATTTAGAATAGAATTCAATGATGTTGTTGTAGACAACCAGATAGACAACAATGTAGACGGAACACTTACTAGCACAGTACAACAGTATAGAGCCGTAGGCGCAACTAGTGTTACAGTGCCTACACCTACCCACTTTACAACAGTAAATCTAAGCGGATTCAGTGTACCACAAGACACTAACACACCTACTTATGTAATTTCATCAGTACCACAAAGTGTAGTGACTGAAAGCGGCACTATTACGTATACTCTAACTACTACTAATGTATCTAACAGTACAGCAGTACCATATACTATCACAGGTGTTACTACAGCTGATTTAGGCGGAACGCCACTTACTGGAAACTTTATCGTTCAAAACAACACAGCTTCATTAGCTATTCCTATACAGGAAGATAATTTAACTGAAGGTACAGAACAAATTACACTTACTCTTAATAACGGTGCTGCAACTAGGACACTACAAATAAGTGATACAAGCACAGCTAATAATGCGTACTACTATGATCCACACTGGTACAATGAATTTTCAAGTACCTACTTAGCAACAGTTCCAAGAGACTCAGCTATTAATATTGGTAGAACAATTGGTAATACGCTGTATAGAGGTAATGGACAATATACAAACGCACTAGGACAAACTAGATACGGATTATTTAGACGTCCTGGAGCAGCAGGTCCTGCGTATTGGACAGAATATTGGTATAACACATATGCTAGCTCAGGACCATCAGACGATATAACACAGCATGCTAGCTGGCCAGCATTTACAAGAGTGTTTTTTAGTAGTGCTGATGCATCTCAATGGCCACCTGGTTTTACAGTGAACGGCCAACCAATACCAAATATACAAACAAATTGGGAATCATATAGAACTACCATACAAAACAAAGCATTTATTTCAGGCGACGGAGTAGGTGATTTTGGTAATAGAGGAACTCCGGTTTCACAAACACCTCCATCATCGCCACCACCACCGTCAGAAAGCTTTGCATTTACAGTTACTCCAGCGTCCGGCATGAACTTTAATGTGCCAATTAGTCAAGGAATGGTCACATTTAACTTTACAGTAACGTGTACAGCTGGATCAGGAAGCTTTACAGCTCAAGAAACAAGCAGACCTACTGTAATTCCAGTAGCAGTAGATAATTCGTTCAGCACAGGCTTTCCAGGACAAACAACTGATAACGTAGCATCAAAAACGTATGCTCTTACAGCAGGGCAATCAAGAGCAATTGCATTTAAGATCTATGCAGGTGCTGTTGGCACATGGTCTGGTACTTTTGCAATACTTGAGGCTACAGGAGCAGGTCAAGTTGTTAGCAAAGGATGGGGCGGAACATTCAGGTCAGGTTAATGGTAAATTCTTTCCGATAAATAGTATTAGAGAGGTAATTCTTTAATGCCAACAACAATACTAGCATCACGCTTTAACACATTAAAAGCACGAGTAGATAAATTACTCGGCCCTGCTACGGAAACAAACTCTTCATCTGCTGATTATCGATTTGGATACGGTGAATCAATTGGAGATAATGTTGCTCAGTCAAGCAGTAATGATCTTATCGATGCTCTGGCATATAAAAAGCTTTATATTAATATACAAAAAGTTCGCTATCATCAAGTAGGTACAGCTGCGTTTACAGCTGAAGCATATAAAGTAGGAGATTATCTGTCAAATCTAGCTAATACCGATAAGGTTGAGGAAGCTTATACTATTGGTTTAGAAACACTAGCTACTAATATGGAAAATGATAAGTTATTATTACATTCTACCCAAGCAGAAATAACAACTTGTGATTCAGCTGAAAGTCAATATGGATCTTGGAATGGATCACTTAACCATATATTCACAGTAACATTTACTAGTGCCCAAGCAAGACGAGAATATTTTAATGCTGGCGGGAAAATTAGATTCCAGCCTAGTATGTCATATACTGGGTCACAAGCAAAAACACTTGATTGGAAAAATATGCTAGCATCTATTGGTAGTGTAGATTTTGGTTGTGTAGGAACATTTTCGTCTAACGGCTTCGGACAAGAATACGGCGGTATTGGCCATGAGTATATGTTTAGCTATTATCAAACAGCATATTATGCAAACGGCGGAGGCGTTTACAATCCTAATCAATATAGAATTTATGCTATGGAACTAAGTGATAGTGTACTACAATTTAAATGTGAATTCAATGATCCTAGTTACGGACAGCCAGATGAATCTGTATTAGCTGATGTTCGTAATAATACTTTCTTTGTAAGAGCAAATGGCACAGCCCAAATTGACGGCACCCAAACAGTAACAGTATCTGTACCGCAACCAACTGCTTCGACTATATCTGGTTTATAACTTGACTTTTTAGCATTTTATGCTATAATAATATGTGTCAGACCTTGCCTACTTTACTTGGTAAGATCAATATATACTATTATTATAGGAGTATGGAATGGACGAAAAATTATCAAAAGCATTAGATTATTCAAATTACATGATTACACTTAATAATCAAAAAAGATTATTAGGAGAAAAATATGAACAAGATCTATTGCATTTTTATAATGGCTGTCAGTTTACAGCATCAAAAGAATTAATTAATTTTGTAAAACTTCTTCTTGATAACCATCAAAACGATATTGCAGTATTAACTGATGATAATGGTATACCTACTTTTGTAGAAGATGTTGAAAAGTTTTATAACGAAATTTTGCAAGTTTATTTTTCAGCTTCCAACTCTTATCATACAGAGTATATAAAATTAAAAAAACAGAGAAGTGTAGAAAAGTTAATTGAATATGAATAAAACTAAAGGCATATTCTTAATTGCTAGAAATAATTCTCAAGTTGATTATGTAAAACAAGCAGTTTTTCTTGCAAAAAGAATTCAAAAATATTTAGGTTTGCCCACTACTATCTTAACAGACGGGGTAGACTATTTGAAAGAAAATTATGACGAACGTGTGTTTGACAGAATTCTTCCACTTGAATATTCGCAAGAAAGAAACGAAAAACTATATTTTGACGGAGCATTATATCAAAAGCTAGCAACTTTTAATAATCGATCTAGATGCCAAGTATATGATTTAACACCATACGATGAAACAATACTATTAGATACGGATTATATTATATCTAATAATATGCTAGCTTCTTGTTTTGATTCAAATGACGACTTCTTAATTTATAAAGATTCTATTGATATAGCACAAGTGCGTAACGAACAAGAGTTTAAATTTATAAGTGATACAAGTGTGCCATTTTATTGGGCTACATGCGTTTTTTTTAGAAAAACAAAAGTAAATAAAATTTATTTTGATCTTTTGCAACATATTGAAGAGGAATGGCAACATTACAGAAGAGTATATCAAATTACTTCACCTCTTTTTAGAAACGATTTTGCATTCAGTATAGGAATTCATATTATGAATGGTTTTTGTCAAGGAGGGTTTGCAAAACAACTTCCTGGTAAAATGATGTATACTACTGATCAAGATATACTATGGGATCTTGACGAAGAAAAAATGACCTTTTTAGTTGAGAAAAAAGACTACAAAGGAGAATATACTGCACTACGTACTAATGGCCAGAATATTCACGTAATGAACAAGTTTAGTTTAGGCAGAATAATAGATAAGGTATCGGAAAATGAGTAATGGTATAATAGTTATAGCTCAAAATTTATCTAATGTAAACTATGTTCAGCAAGCAGAATTACTAGCAATGAGTTTGAAAGCTACCAATCCAGATACAAAAATTAGTATTGTAACAAATAATAAAGTAGAGTTCGAAAACTTATTTGACAAAATTATTCCTATTCCTTGGAATGATGATGCTGAAGATTCTGATTGGAAAATACAAAATAGATGGAAATTATACCATGCTAGCCCTTACAATAAAACAATTGTTATGGACACAGATATGATAGTGCTACAGGACATATCAGAGTGGTGGAAATTTTTAAACAATTATAAATTATTTTTTACTAATAAAGTTTATACATATAGAGGTGAAATAGCAAAAACAAGCTATTATAGAAAAGTGTTTGAAGCAAACAAGTTGCCAAATCTTTATACCGGCTTTCATTACTTTGAAAAATCCGAAGAAGCCCAAGAGTTTTATCATTGGTTGGAACTAGTAGTTCAAAACTGGCAAGCATTTTATGAAGTGTTTTTAGAAGGTGTTACAAGACCCAAGCATATGAGTATAGATGTTTGTGCTTCAATCGTGTCGTTAATATTAAATTGTGCTTCGGAAATTACAAATGATCGTGCAAAATTTCCTAGCTTTACTCATATGAAGAAAAATTGTCAAGGTTGGGTAGATGGATCTAGCAATTGGCAGGATAGAGTAGGATTTTATATTTCAAAAGATTGTAGTATAAAAATAGGTAATTATGTTCAGTCAGGAATTTTACATTACACAGAAAAAGATTTCTTAGAGAAAACTCCTGTGATTGAACGCTATAGGAATTTATTAAATGTCTGACTTGATTGATTTTATAAAAGAATTAAAAACAGAAGTTGAACAAAATGATACTACTTATGTTTATTATGAAAAAGACACCGGAAGTATTGTGTCAATTTCTAGTTCGTTTGACGATACTCTATCAGAGAATCAAGAAGTTATACTAGTGCCTCAAAATCAAGCATTACCTTTACTAACCGGTGATAAAAAGACTTCTGATTACATTGTAATTTATGATATTGCACAAAAGCAAAAAGTATTAAAAGAAAAAAATTATCAAGATAACAATAAAGAAGCTGGTGATATGTGTCATAAGCTTCCTAATGTTAGAAAAAATAATTCTGGACATGTATCTTGTGAAGAGATATACGAAGGAATGGATGTGTTCTTTTGGCAAAAAACTTTATCTTATAAAAAAGATGATATAGTTTGGTATAAAAATAATGTTTACAAGCTACTTGAATCAAATTATAAAGGTAGGGGATTTAGTTTAAAAAAATCTCAACTCATAGTACCTGATGTATATATAACAGATATTCCTACACAAGAAATGACTATTACAAAATTTGTGCACCGCAAAGAATATTTAGGAATATATGTAGATGTATGGTACGATTCTTTAGATCATATAAAAGGTCAGCATGTATGGTTTGAAAATAATGTTTATAAAATGATAAATGATCAGTCATCGCACTCATGTTTTGATCCTAAAAATGCTGAATTAGTTATACGTAATGTTGTTTTATACAATGACGAAAACCCTGACTTGAATTTTAATCGTGCAATAGGCGACGGTGATACATATCTAGATAATAACCAGCTTTATAGTGCCAGGCTGGAAACTATGTCATATTCAAAACAAGCAAATATTTCTGCCAAAGATATACTTTTTAAAGCAGATAAAAACAATCTTCTATTATGGAGATATCAAACAAAAACTACTATGCTAGTTGATAGTACCAAAAACACAAAGTCAATGACAGAAGGAAATGAATTAGAATTGTATGATTCACTTAATCTTAAAAATGGAGAAAAAATATTATTAGGCAGTAAACTTTATAGTATAGGATCTAACAAAGATTATGATATAATCATTACGCAAAATCTTCCAGATAAGAATTGGATATTAAGTTTAAATCCTTCTACATTAAAATTTTTCCAACTATCTAATTATGGACAAGATGACATGTTATACTTTAGTATTACTGCAAGGCATGATCCTAATATCTTATATAGATCATTACAAATACCTTTATCTCAATTAAAACAAAAAGTGATTTTGCCTATGGATCATGACGACGAATTAGGAGATCTAAGTATCTTCACTACAAAATACTTTAATGCATATGGACACGAGGTGGTTATATGAGTAAAACTTTCAAAGTAACTGACTATGATATCATTTATCTAAGTTACGATGAACCAAACGCAGAAAAAAATTATGCAGACTTATGTTCAAAAGTTCCTTGGGCTAAACGAGTACACGGGGTTGAAGGTTCTGATGCCGCACACAAAGCTTGTGCTGAAATAAGTGAAACTGATCGATTTATTACGGTTGATGGAGACAATATTGTTGACCAAAAATTTTTAAATCAAGAAATTAATTTTGATGAACATGAGGATTTGCAACATAGTGTGATAAGTTGGGCAGGATACAACGTAGTCAATGGACTTATGTATGGAAACGGTGGCCTTAAATGTTGGCCTAAGAAGTTTGTTTTACAAATGAAAACACACGAAAATGCAGATCCGGATAATGCACATGCACAGGTTGATTTTTGCTGGGATATAAATTATATTCAAATGAATAGTTGTTTTAGTTATGTATATAATAATTATACTCCACAGCAAGCATGGAGAGCAGGCTTCCGTGAAGGTGTAAAAATGGCACTTGATAGAGGAGTTCGTGTATCTAAAGAAGAGTTTGCACAATTACATTGGAAAAATTTGCACAGATTATACGTTTGGTTAACAGTAGGAGCAGATTCTGAAAACGGGTTATGGGCAATCTATGGTGCTCGAGAAGGATTATATAAAACTATGGCAACTGATTGGGATTTTGTAAATGTACGTGATTTTACCTATCTAAATGAGTATTGGAAGAATGTACAAACACATTATAGTGTAACAGACGATAATTTAATTGACGAAGTACGGAGATTAGGAAAAAAACTACTTAATGAACTAGATGTACCAATTCCTGTAGAACCATTTAGTCCTGAACAAAGTAAGTTTTTTAAAACAGTATACCAGAATCCAGGACGTATGGAACACTTAGTAATAGATAGGGAATAAAATGAGAATACCGTTAGCTTATAGAACTGACGATTATGATGTAGGATTTAAGTATTGTGTTGGTTGGCCTAAAAAATACTTAACCAGTGACTACTTTGTAAGGCAAGAATATGACTCAGGTATGTTTGGTTTATTTGGAGAACCGTTTGATGTAGTATTTAAAGATAAGCTAGAAGGAATTTCAGGTGTAAATGAAAAATACTATTTTCCAATAATTGTGTCTTTATCGCAAATATCAAACATTATGGAAGAATTTACAATACCTAACGATGTCGTATCTGATATTAGACAAAACAAATGTAAATTATTAATATTCAACAGTTATGAAGGATGGTCTTGGGATTTTTGGGAAAATAAAGTTATAAATATCCTTCGATCAAAGTATAATTTAGAATTTAATCATTTTGTAATTGTTTCTGCTAACTTAGCTGACACTAGTAAATTAAAAACTGTATATAATAACTTTTGGGAAAGACAAACTAGAACAGAAAACTTAGATTATATTACTGGCATTGGCTCTATATCTATAGCATTAAGAAAGCAACGTAACAATAAGTTTATTTGTTTAAATAGGCGTCCACATGCAGGAAGATTCGCAGCAATGACATTACTTCATCCTTATAAAGATCAAGGGTATTTGTCATTCGGAGTGAATGGCCAAATGTATGACGGATATTTTGAGGAACAAGAAAGAATGTTTTCGTTAACATATCCTGAAACAAATAAAATTTATCAAGAAAAGAAAATTAAAAATATCCTTCCGTTAGTAATAGACGATGGAGTAAATGCAGAAATAGCAAATCCTGTGCATGATTGGTCTCATGATAAATTTTATGATTCGTTTTTGCATATTTGCCCAGAAACTTATCAATACTATAAAGAAGGCAGAATATTTTTTAGTGAAAAAATATGGAAACCTATGATGTTTATGCAACCGTTTGTTCTTGTTGGCGAGCCCAATGGACTTAAAAAATTGAAAGAAATAGGATACAAGACATTTGACACATGGATTGATGAAAGCTACGATAGTATAGAAGATAATGAAACACGAATATCTAAAGCTATTGAATCTTCTATTAAGTTTTTTGACAGACTTGATAGCCAATTATATGCTGATATGGAAAAAATGCACAACACTTTAACACATAATATAGCCCATTTAACGTATAGAGCACAAATGGCAGACTCAAATCTCCGAAACGATTTAGAAAGGTGTTTGTATGAATGATAGGACATTATGGGCATTCGGATGCAGTCATACATACGGTCATGGATTAAAAGATTGCATTACAGAGAAAAATGGTGCTCCACCTATTCCGTCTCAACTAGGTTATGCAAGCATATTAGCAAAAAAACTAAATTTGCCTCTTAAAAATCTCTCCCGCCCAGGAGTAGGAAACAAACATATCTTTTTTAGGCTACAGCAAGAGATCTCTAAAAACACAATTAGAAGTAATGATATTATACTTGTACAATGGTCTTACATTGAGAGAAATTGTATAATACAAAGTATTGATACTCCCGATGAACGTCATTTTTTTAGCACCGATAAAGAAGATTCAGTAAAAATGCTAGCACCATGGGTAAAAGATAAAACCTCTAAATTATTTTACAAAAGTTTGTACAATGAAGTAGATGCTGTGTGGCATACAGTAAATTATATAAATTTAGCACATGCAATTCTCAAAGGCAACGGTATAAATGATACATTACATATAGCTCCACCTTATGGGGGAAAGAATATGGACGGAGGCAACCCAGCGGTTCGCGGTCGTGGGTTATGGGATATTTTTGTGAAAAAGAATTATTTTTTGGATGATATACCTATGTGTAAACAAGAAATTACAGCCATGGTTGTAGACAAAGCACTTGATAACGCTCACCCTGGACCAAAAACGCAACAAATTTATGCCGATTACTTATTTGATAATTTTTATAATTAATTATGGATAAAATTACTGAAATAGATCCACAAACAGCCGCAGAACAAGTTGTACCTATGCTTGACGAAATTTCACCTAGTATGTGTATGGCAAAATGGTTGTGGAGCAGTATACACTTAACTAACGGACTAACTAACAGTTGTTTTCTTCCACCTCTGCATAAAATAGACGCTGAAGCTGTAAAAAAGAACCCACGTGCATTGCACAACACACCGGAGAAAAAACAACAACGTGCTATGATGCTTGAAGGAAAGCAACCAGATGGTTGTAGTAGTTGTTGGCGTGTAGAAGCACAAGGAAAACAACTTAGTGACAGAGCATATCGTAGTTCAGAGCCATGGGCACAACAAGGCTGGGAGGAAGTAATAGATACAGGAGCCGATGGCGATATTGATCCTACATATTTAGAGGTTAACTTTAATCATGCGTGTAATTTAGCATGTAGTTATTGCAGTCCTCACCTAAGTTCAAAATGGGCAGAAGATATTACAGCAAATGGACCATATCCTACTAAAGTTCCGCATAATAGTATTGACTATTTTAAAAGTATTGGACACTATCCTATACCTAAT
>MDSV01117844.1_pt1 | contig 10149 bp, 3 predicted proteins | sample 810851 | NCBI WGS metagenome assembly MDSV01 (sample SAMN05326640, study PRJNA326480) | marine metagenome | isolation source: seawater | place: Atlantic Ocean: North East | collected 2012
CTCTCGATCTTTCGTTGCTCTTCAACCTTCACGACAGACGCGTCGTCGACGTGTGTTTTTGTTTTCGTCGTCGTCGTCGTCATCACTGCATTTTCTTCGCCTCCGATGTCGTTTACCGGTGCTGTTTTTTGTTCCGCAGACGTCATCAACGCCGCCGCAACCATGATGTTGTCGTAGATAATTCCGTCGTTCCCTTTCTCTCTTTCTCTTTCTCTCTCTTTGCGCGCGCGTGTCTGAGAGTCTCTCCTCCGTCTCGGGGCGGGTGCACACACAAATGCGTCTCTTCTTTATGAGAGTGCCTTTGTCCAATTGTTAGGGATCGATGATCGCTCGCTTAATGAATTCTCTTTCCTCTTCGCGCGCGACCTCTCGAGGAAAGCTCGAGGAATGACGCGAGTAACTCTCTCTCTCTCTCTCTCTCTCTCTCTCTCTCTCTCTCTTAAATCCCCTCTCGTCCTTGCTGGTCTGTTTTGCGCTCTCGCGTGTTTTTTAAAGGCGACAAAGGAGCAAGATCAAAAGAAGAGATGTGAGTGAGTGTTTTGTCTTTTGTGAGTGGGGAGGCACACGCACGTTCGATTATTCTTTTTCGTCCTAAAAATGGCGGGAAAAGTGAGAAGAAAAAATTGGAAAAAATACAAAAGGGAGAAAAAACACCGGAACAACAAAAGTCAAAGCAAAAAGGAAAGGAGAGAGAGAACAAAACAGTTTTTGGTCGAGCAAAAAATGCTCTCGCAAGAAGAGTTCAGAAGAGCTCTCTTTCTTTGTGTCGTATGCTCGTTATAAAAGAGTAGTTGGTGATACACATCCAATCAAGTCACTACATTAATTCTAAAACAAAAGCTCGACGAGATGAGATGAAGAAAAGCACACCGAGGAAGACGCGATGAGAAGACGCGCGTTGGCAGACGCGCGAAGACGCGCGGGCCACCGGTCGTCGTCGTCGTCGACGTCGTCGACGTCTGCTGCTGCTGCGCTTCGCGAGCGACAACAAAATGCGTACGCGAGCAATTTCCAAACGCAACAAGAACTCACGCGAGCGATTGAGCTCGGGAAACCGCCACCGGAAAACGCGTGGTGGTGTTACAAGTACTTCTGGGACCCGATCGTTGTCGAGAGCAACGCGCGTGGGAAGATGAAGAAGAAAACAGATTACGTTCTGCGAGTGCAACAGAAACAAGGCGCGATAAACTCGTATTTCCCTTCGTTTGTCTATAGGAAAATCAGCGGGTACAAAGGGCACTTACCTACGAGAGAGTTTGAAAAGAACACAGATAACAATTTTCCTTGGATGTGGATGTGGTTGAGACAAGCAACTTCCATGGAGTCGTGGTTCCCGACACAAGTGCCCGTATTGGCGCACGTCGTCGGCGAAGGAGAAACGAAAAGAAAACCTCCGCCATTTAGCGGAACGCCGAAGAAGATAACCACGTATTATCAACTGAAAGCGAAAAATACGATGGAAATGACCGTGAAAGGGACTCAGTTATTAGATTTTATGAGCGTGAATAGCTTGTTGTATTACAGTTCGCAATCTGGGAACGACTGGTGGTCTAAGTGGCCTTTGAAGTTGAAGCTGCGTAAGAGGAGACAGATGTGGTTAACCATCGTCGGATTACCGAAAGATGAAAGCTTGTTGTTACACGAGGGTTTATATGGTCAAATGATGAGGGATGCAGCTTTTATGTATACGACCGATTGGACATTTTCGAAGAAGTTGAAGAAGTCGTTTTTAGGTACGGACGGCGCTTCTTCGCGACCAAATTCGAGAGACACTGGTTTGGTTCACATGAAAAAGGTACAAACCGTGGACCACGACGGGAACCTTGTGAATCAGCAAACGTCTGGACGGATGAAAGAGTTAATCCATCCACATGTCGTTTCGCCTACATATTTTCCGTTTCCGTTTTTCAACAGAGATGGGGGTAATAATCCGTTAGTTGTCGCCTTTGTTTTGCCGTCAAAATCGACCAACGAAAAAGCTGTGGAAGAGTTGTCAGATATTTTTAGATTCGCACGAGAAACCAACGTGGACGTTGCCGTGTGTGGAGTAGAATTGGACAATAACAGAAACGCCAACAGCACATCATCATCCGAACTTCAATGGCAAAATTTACAAAACGAAACCGTGAGATTGACTCGAGAGGCGTGCGCCATCGAATGGGAAAATCGAATGGCGAATGCCTTTGTGCATCAAGAGAGAGCGTTTATTGATGCCGATTTAGATTTAGATGAGACTATTAAAGCGCTGGAAGATGGTAATTGCCCTTCGAGTAAAGCAAAAGAGAAATTTGAAGATATCTCGTGGACTTTTTCAAATGAAATGGATAGGGAGAAAGATGGGTATCTCGGTCGCGCGATTCGATTTTTCGTGCAGTTGGGATTTGATAACAAACGCAAAGACGACATGTATTTTGAACACTTTGGTAATCGAGCGAAACTTGCAATTCTGGACACGATGGAATGTTTAAACGGGGGGATGACAGAAGACGAATTAACGGCGAGAGAGGAAGCTCGAAAAGTAGCTTTTACTACTCAAAACGAAGAAGACAGAAGTTTGTCGACGGCTGCGTCTTTTTCCTCTTCGGTTTCAGAAAATTTCCCGCCTTTGACTCAAGTAGAAGATGTTTTGCGAAGATTTCGTCGCGCATATTGCGTGGCGAAAGCAAAAGAGAACGCGGAGGAGCTCATTAACTCTGTGGTACAAAGAAAAAACCCAGAGGAATACCCAATTGGAGTGCTTCGGGGCATCTACGAATCGGCGATTTTGAAATGTATCGATGATCTTGACCAAGCTGGTTTACCGAGAAAAGACCCGTATTTTATCAGATTATTAGGAAATGTTGAAGGTATCGAGAAAGCAATCATGTTTGAGGACCATAATCTAGAAGAAATGAAGGAGAAACTGAACGAGTTGAAACTCTTGTGCGACAATGAAGCGATGCCTATCCTTGCGCAAGACGAGGAGGAAATCGACACTCTCATACACCGCGTAATTAAAGCGAACGAGGAAGCGAGAAAACGTCGCGTGTACTTTCAAGAGAAAGATGGTTTTGTCTTCGACAAGGACGGTAATCCGAACCCAGAATGGAAAGAATTCATTAATAAAGGCATTTCATTAGAGGAAATTAACGCCAGATCTGACGAATTTACTGAAGTCATGAAAATGATGGACAGTCGATTAAAGATGCTGGAGGCGTGTAAAGATCTCTTTCGCGCGATGGATGAGACCGACCATTTTGCGTTAAAAGATAAAATTGCGTTCTTGCAATCGCACTCTGCTATTCCGAACGAGGTAATTGAAAAAGCAGTACTGCGTCAAAAAGAGCTACAAAAAGCATACGCGCAGTATCTCAAAGACACGAGAGTGAAAAGAGGTATGAGTGCATATAAGCAACGGTATTCGGGTGAAGTGAACGCAGGCAAATCAATTTGGTACGACAGAAAAAGTATTTTAGGTACAGGTTCGCTCGGGGTTGTCGTCTATAAAGGCTACTACGACGAGAAACATCCGACAAAAGATGTCGTCAACTCGTACGATGCGGCGATCAAAAGAATACCGCTCGATGCCGATCCAAAAAAAGCAGACGAACGAAGACAATTACTTCGAAGAGAATTTGAGGTTCACAGGAAAATCGCATCGAGGAGAATCATTCGCTTATTTGGCGCGGAGCTAAATGTACATGAAGATGATGACGACTATGACTATTCAAACAAAGCCGCTTACGTGGCGACCGAATTGTGCGGCGAGACGCTTACATCCTGGTTGGTCACAGGCGCGGGTGCGCACAAGAAAAAATATGCAGAATTCAAGGAAGCACGTCAAAGTGTTAAGGATATCCCCTGGGAAAAACGCGTGGAAGTTGTGTCGCAAATAGCCGTTGCGGTGAAAGAAATACACGCATCAGGAGTAGCGCACAACGACATTAAGGCGGATAACTGTTTGCAAAGCGCAATTATAGACGAAGAAGGAAAGAGAACACAAACCTTCAAAATTTCGGATTTCGGCCTCGCGAAAGAGTTTGATAATCGATTCCAATCCTACGAAGGTGTACAGGGAGCGCAGAATCTAACGTCGAGATTTACCATGGGTCCGTCTACCCTGGGCACTGGAAGCATGCAAAATCCATTGAGAGAACCTCCGGAGGTTCTCAACGATAGAACAGGAGCGGCTCAACTCACTCCGAAGAGAGACGTCTGGGATCTCGGATGCTTGGCTTTTCAAATCCTCACTGGAGCATGGTCTCCTTATTCTTCCGATGAAATCAAAGAAACGGATTTTGCTGCGATTACGAGGATGAATCAGAACAAAAGGGACGGTCGGTACGAAAATTTGAATAACCTTTTGCAAGTTGCGAATTTACCTCGACACGTGCAAGTCGTCGCCAACTATTTGATTGGAAAAACGCTGCATCAAAATCCGCAAAAACGCCCAACTTCTACAGAGTTTGTATCTATGATGCGGTTATGGGATCCAGATTTTTGCATGTATCAAATCGAGGACTTGGCTGATAGGATCAACCCGGCCAAAGTTAGCAAAGCGGGGAGTTTAATCGGCGATCAGACCACGCAAAAATTAGTCGAGAGGGCCTGGGGTGGTCGAAAAGTCGAGGTTAGGAGAGTGAGGAGAGATATCGATAACTGGAAAAACACCATCCTGCCAAGTTTGCTGCAAAGATCAGAAAGGAGAAGAGCAGAAGATAGCAGCAGCAACACCAACAACGACTTTTATTCTCAGCAGCAGCAGCAGAGACTACCAATGAAAGCTGACAATAGACGGGAACGCCGGAAGAAAAAGAGAATGACTGCTTTGGTTCCCGATATTGGTAGTGATGGTGGTGATGATGACAATGATGATGCTTCTGCTCCATCTCTGTCGAGTGCCAATCATAGTGACAGCGAAGGAGGTGAAATGCAAATGCTAAAGGTATCCTCGGCATCGTTAGAGTCTCTCACAAGTGAAATATCGGAAGACCAAAAGCAAGAACAACTCAATTTTGGCGAGTACTCGAAAGATTACCTCGGTTTAGTCCTCTGCATGCGCAACATCTACGTCCATCCTCCTATGCCTAGAAAGAACGATCGCGGGGAAGGGCTTCGAATTCAACGCGAAATGAAAAAGTGGCTCTCTGATCACGGCGCCCCGTTTGTGGAAGAACCGGGCGAAGACGAGCTCGACCAAGTGCAGCGACTCGTCGGATTGTACTTTGTCACTCGTTTCCCAGACGCTGCAATTATTGCATATCATTTATTAAACAGCAAGAAGTAGAAGAAATGGTAGATACGTAGGAAAAATACATAGCTTATACCGTAGTATTTAGTATGTAAGAAAAAGAGCGCGCGCCCCCCCGCAAGTATATTTGAGGGGTTTTACGTTGTAGCTTGTTTCATCACTGAGAGTACACTTCCTCAAAATTAAGGGGAAGAAAATTGGAAAAACTAACTTTTTCCCCTTCACATTTTTTAACGCGCGCGCGTTTGCGTCTCGCGAAGATACACACACGTTTAGCGCGTGTAAACCACGCGCATATTCCATCGGAGCGCCTCGTGCGGATTCTAAGCGTCAATGGGCTTATTTTAATCGAACACATCGGTTTTGATACATAATTTTCGGAAAGAGAGTGCCAACATTTCTCGGGAAAAGGGGAGCAAAATGATGAAGAAGATCACGCGAGACATATCTCCGGCGAAAGTAAACTCTCAAATCGAAAAAGAAATCGAGAGAGAAATGGATAATGAAAATAGCGCGATGCTCGCGACTTCCTCGCCGCGGTTCTTTTCAGATGATGAGGAAGGAAATGATCATCTTTTAACGTTAAATCTTGGACCAGTTGGGACGAGGAGAGATTCTTTGACAGCGACAAAGCGAAGACGATCTTTGGATTTTACCACTGCGTTGGGAGAAAATCAACAACACACACACGCAACTGCTTCGAACAACGATAATAAAAACAATTTCTTAGCGTCGTTACCGCCGATTGACTCCCCCACGCTTCTCAAAAAAGAGCAGAAGAAGAAACAGCTCGCCACGGCAGCAGAGACAGAGCCGATTCCTTTGCACTCGTTGCACTTGGCCGACTCCTTTATGAAATATTTGCACAGGAAAGGGATAAAGAAATTATACGATTGGCAATCGGACGTGTTAAATACCCCAGGTGTTTTAACGCACGGGCAAAATATCGTGTATTGCGCACCAACGTCGGGTGGAAAATCCTTAGTTGCGGATATTTTGTTAGCGAGAAGATTGACGCAATATAAGGGGTGCATATGTTTGTTAGTCTTGCCATTCGTCTCCTTGTGCGTGGAAAGAGCAAAAGATTTGGAGATTATGTTGTCTAGCGTACATCGATTACGTGTATTGCGTCATTTTGGTGGTAGTGGTGGCGGTATACCGAAATCTGGTACTGGACAAACTTATTTGATCGTGTGCACGCCGGAAAAAGCCAACGCGCTCGTGACGAAGATGATTGAACAATCCCGCTTGAAAGATTTAAAGTGCGTGGTGGTCGACGAGTTGCACATGGTCCAAGAAGCAGGACGGGGTGCGACTTTGGAGTGCTTATTGACCAAATTAGTGTACGCGACGGAAGAGAATGGGAGCGGTGCTCCTGGGGATGCGGCGAATACAAATACCGTGTTGGGTGACGTATCCCAATATTCGTCCTCGGACGGTGGGTACTCCATCTTCTCGCCACCTTCAAAAGAAGGTGAAAATCTCTTGAATAACCAAAGGCCGATACAGATTGTCGGCATGTCTGCGACCTTACCAAACGTACATGCGTTGGCGGAATGGCTAGATGCATCTTGTAGCATTAGTAACTATAGACCAGTTACGTTGGAGGTCTTCGTCAAATCGAGAAACGACGTCATTGACAGCGTATCGGGCGAAGTCGTGCGCACGTTAGATGCAGGAAACGATGTCGCACACGTGGGTCAATTATGCATGGAAACTTTACAGGAAAATGGCCAGGTTTTAGTATTTTGTGGCACGAGAGATAAATGTCGGATCCTAGCTGAACAGCTGGCGAAATTGAAATTCATGGATGTCAATTTAGGTATCGGGAACTCGATTGAGGCGAGAGAACAGTTTGCCCACGACGCCTTACCGAGGAACGAGAAAGATGGATCGATGTCCGATATTGCTAAATATATTACCGCTGGCATAGCTTTTCATCACGCTGGCATGCAAGTCGAAGAGCGCCAAGCAATTGAAGTCGCATATAAGCGTGGTTTAGTTCGTATCGTGTGCGCAACATCCACGCTTGCAGCGGGCGTGAATATGCCCGCTCGAAGAGTTATCGTCCGAGACTTACTCGTTGGCGGAACTCAAAAACTAGCACCGAGAAATCTGCAACAGATGATGGGTCGCGCCGGTCGAGCAGGTTTAGACGATCGTGGCAGCGCGTACGTTTTCGTCAGTCAAGACGTTCCAGATAAACTTCTCGAGAAGAAAATTGAGGAGGTGCGCGATATGCTCGAAGGGGATTTACCCGAATTGGAATCTGCGTTGGCACAAGCTGGCATGCGACGCGTCATGTTGGAAGGATGCGCTTCAGGTTTAGTGCGACACGCGAGAGAAGTCAAACGCTACGCGCAGAAAACGTTGTTATCTGCTCTCAACGATTTCGACGATTACGTACAATCTATCGCCGTCGAAGCATTGAAGTGGTTGCAAGACGAAGCATTGTTGAAATGGTGTCCGAAAACGCACACATATTCAGCCTCAAATTTAGGGAACGCCGCTGCGCAATCTGGGATGGTCAAAGTCGAGTCCATTCGACGAGTTGAACAAGATTTGCTGTTAGCCAGGAAGGCTTTAGTCTTGGCCACGCCCTTGCACTTGTTGTTTCTGATTACGCCTACTTTGGATTGGCGCGAAGAGGAAATCGTACAAAAGAACGGTAAAGTCATCAAGAAGATGGTCCCGCCAAACCCGTTGCCGCCATTAGATCAAAAGTTCTTCGTTGATTTATATTCAAACCTGTGTCCATTGCAAATGTCTGTTCTGGAAATGGTTGGTATCGATCGTGCGTACGTCGAAACGCGTTTGCAACAAGGTAGAATGGACAATCCGCGAGACGAGAATCACGCGAGGCAACGGTTGCTGTGCGTTCGATTTATCAACGCGTTAATTTTACTCGACTTAGTGGAAGAAGTTAAAGTCGACCAAATCTGTAAAAAATATTCCATTACTGGGCAATACCTGAAAAAGTTGCAAGAAGAATCGGTTCGGTTGGGATTTACCGTCTCTTCCGTGTGTATGTATATGAGATGGCAAGATTTGGGCGATTTGGTCAATCGCGCCGCAGAACGGCTCATGGTTGGTGGCAGAGAAGACATTTTACCGCTTACGTGCGTCGGTGATTGTATAGACGTGACTCGTGCGAGAGCGTTACTAGACGCCGGAATGAAATCGCCGAAAGATATCGTTGGATTTGGCGTCAAAAGAGTGCAAAAAGCCATCAAACGTTTGAACACGGTGAAAAACTCAGCGTACACGGCGAACCAGATTTTTAGAATGTGTGAGAAATTTATCGCCGAAGAAGCGAAAGCGGCAAGAGAAGAGGCAGAGCAGAGAATGCGAGAGTTAATGGAAGAGGAAGAGCTGTTTTGCCTGGAAGAGGAGAATAACACGGCCAATGACACGACGAACACTGTGCTTCTTAAAGAAGAGGAAGACATGTGGGCGGGAGGTTGCAGAAGAGGCGCTAAAAAGCGAAAAGACCACGATTTCGTCGATAAAAGAGACAGCGCGAAGAATAATAATATTTCTAACAAACATGCAAAAAGAGATCAAACGACGTTTACGAGTGAGGATGAGGAAGCTTTCGCTCTCGATCAAGACCCTGGTATCATCTTCTGCCGAGATGTGGAACAAGTAGCCGCGTTGACGAAAAAATGGCGAGAGTCCGAAAAATACGCCATTCTCTTCGAACCAAACCCGTTAGAGCCGTTTTCGTTACCACCAATTGGTATTTTCTTAGCATTTAGCGACGAATGCGTGTATTTTATGCGCTTACGAGCAAAGCCAAGAGGCGAGGCTGGTAACGAAGCGACGGAAATCGTTTGCGAGACGAAAGACAAACCTGCGTGCAGCATTGCCACGGCGATTGAGATTTTACGAGATGGTCGGTCAAAGAAGATGACCATTGATTTAAAACCTCAACTTCGAAGTTTACTCAGTGCTGAAACGTTTGAAGACCGCGAATCGAGGCTGAAAAACTCCGCTCGTCTAGCAGATCTGCAACCATACGAACATTTTTTTGCGTTTTGCGGCGAGAACGTTTTCGATCTTCGAATCATGGCATGGTTGTTGCGATCGGATGTGCAGACGACACCATGCGTCTCTTCGGCAAACGCCTGGGGATCTTCGCGAATGTTGCGTTCGTCCGCTGAGAGTAACAGCAGCAAAGTAATCTTGAATTCGTCGTCTACTTCGATGACCTATGAAACATCCTTGTGCGACGCCATCTTGAGAACGTTCATTGGCGACCTCTCGCCGACGTTAAATGTCTCGAAAATCGAACGCCAAGCGGCGTACGATCCTCGAGCGAAAATAAATAAACACAAAAAAAAACTTTCAACAATTCGAACTGAGTTAGCTAAAGCTGTGGCGACTGTTTGGCACGTCTCGGAGACATTTGAAAACTTGTGCAAGAAGAGTGACGTGTACGAGGTTTTGAAAACGTTGGAAATGCCCTTCGCGCGAGCGCTGGCAGATATTGAAAATATCGGTATGCCAATAAATGCTACGGCGCTTGGACCGCACATCGCGAAGGCTCAAAAGAGACGAGACGAGATTGAAACCATATGCAAGCAGTGGTACTCGCCGAATATTCCTTTGGTAAACTTGAACTCGTCCACGGATGTGAGTGTTTTACTGTTTGAAATACTAGCGTTGACGCCTCCCGACGGTGCAATAATCCCAGATTCAAACATCAAAAACTATAATGGTAAAGGTAGAAATGACACGTTAAAACGAAGACAAAGGTTTAGAGTTGACGCGGATTGTTTAAAGCAGTTGATGCACCCAGTCGCGGCGTTAGTTTCCGAGCACAGAAGTTTGGGTAAATACATCGCCACCGCAGAGGAGCTTTCGTTGGTCGCCTCTTGCCCTATATACGAGGAAGAGGGAGATAACGACGACGCTAC
>MDSV01121107.1_pt1 | contig 10149 bp, 4 predicted proteins | sample 810851 | NCBI WGS metagenome assembly MDSV01 (sample SAMN05326640, study PRJNA326480) | marine metagenome | isolation source: seawater | place: Atlantic Ocean: North East | collected 2012
CCGCCGCCGCGCGGCGCGACGCGCGGCGCCCCCGCGAGCTCAGGGAACGCGTCCGCGGCGGCGACGTTCCTCCCGTCCGCGTCCCTGCGCATCTCGCGCTTTTTGCGGCGCACGATCTCCTCCTCGGAGAGCGGCGGGAGGCCCGCGGCGACGCGCGCGGCCGTTTCCTCGGCGATGCGCGCCGCCTCGGCGTCGCGCGCGGCGGCTTCCGCTTTTTCGGCTTTTTCCTTCTCGAGCGCCGCGTCGAACCCGGGAGGCTTCTGGTACATAAACGCGAGCTCGCGCTTGTTTCTGGCAGACGCGCGGTCCTTCGCCGCGAGCACTTCCGTGTTCTTGAAGAACTCGGCGTTCTCCGCGAACTCGCGCGCGGCATCCGCGTCGCGGCGCGCGCGCGCCGCCGCGGCTTGCTCCGCCTGGAACACCCTCTCGCGGTTTTTGTACGAGAGCGGGTGCCACGACTTGAGATGCAGGTACTGGTGAGACCACCCGGAACCGCCCGCGGCCGCGCCGGAGGTGGCACGCGCGGCGCCCGCGCGCGCGTCTGGCTCGCCGACGTGGGCCTACGTAGTAGGAAAGGAGAGGGGGTGAGGCGTCGCGACGGGCAGGAGGCCGGGTCAGTCGGCGCTGCGAACGATGGAAGGACTTCCGAAGCGCGCCTCGCGCGCTTCACGTGGTCCAAGACGTACCTGGGGCGCGCTGGATCCCGACGGCTCAGCGTCTGCGCCGGTTTGTGCCCGTTTAAAGCGCGCCTTGGCGCCGAGGTCGCCCATCGCGACGCCCGCCGCGACACCCCCGGGGCGCGGCGGGAGTGGTCGACCCACGTTTTTGGAGAGCGTTTTACCACGAAAAATCAAGTGGGCACCCTTGTGCAAAACATGTCCCTGCAGAAACAGCCGCGCGCGAGGCTGCCGTGACAGGCGCGCGTCCGGCGGCGAAGCAGCGCATCTCCGACGTGGTGTCGCGTGATGTCGTGCCGCTAATTCCATCGCCTGATACGGTCGTCACTGGGGACGGGCGGTCAGAAGTTGTCGTCGCGCCATCCGAGGGTTTGAATCATGTCCGGTCGCGGTCGATTCGGAGCTCGGTTCGGAGGCCGAGGCCGGGGCCGGGGCCGGGGCGGGTCGTCCCAGCCGTCCCAGCCGTCGCAGCCCCCTCAGCCGCCCCCCCAGCCTCCTCCCGCGGCGCCGTCGAACGTCCCCCCGTCGTGGGGCATCTACTTCCCCGAGCTCACGTTCTCGGAGGAGGACAGGCGCGCCGAGCTCGTGGCGACGCTGGCGCGTTTCTTCAGCTCCGAGATCGGCTTCGAGCTGGTGAAGCGCGTTCGCGTCGTCGCCGAGCGCGAGGTGATGCTCGAGCTGGATTACGACGCGCTCAAGGCGCGCGCAGACATCCCCGACCTCTTCGCCGCGCTCGAGATGGCGCCCGCGGAGGGCCTCCCCTGCTTGCGCGCGGCGGTGCACGAGGTGGTGTTCAACTCCCCGCTGGGCAGGAGGGAGCTTCCCGGCGTCCAGGTCCCGGCGGCGGCGGCGCGCGTCGCCGCGCCGCCGCGCGTGGACGTGCGTTTGGTGAACGTGCCAGACTCGCGCGTCGCGTTCGGGGAGCTGCGCTCGCGAAACGTCGGCAGGCTCGTCTCCGTTCGCGGCACGGTGACGCGCGTCTCGCCCATCAAACCGCTCGTCGTCGCGCTCGACTTCGCGTGCGAGAAGTGCGAGGCGACGCAGACGCGCCGCTTCGCCGACGGCAAGTACCGCGAGCCGGAGGCGTGCGTCATGCAGGGCTGCCGCGGGCGCAAGTTCGCGCCGGACCACGACTCGGTGAAGTGCGTGGACGCGCAGCGCGTCCGGATCCAGGAGCTCGCCGCGGAGCTCGCCGCCGGGGACGACGACGCGCGCGCGCCGCGCTTCGCCGAGCTGGAGCTCCAGGGCTCGCTGTGCGACGCGTGCGAGCCCGGCGAGGTTGTCACCGCGCTGGGCGTGGTGGAGACCACGCAGGTGGAGAGCAGCGGCGGCGCCATGCAGCGCCAGCGGGACGCGCGCATGTACGACATCTACCTCAACGCCGTGAGCGTCGTGCACCAGCGGGGCGCGGGGGAAGCGGGCGCGGCGCCTGGCTTGTCCGCCGCCGCCGCCGCCGCGTTCCGCCGCGGCTTGCCCGACCTCGACGCCGAGGATGCGCACTTCGGCCGCACGAGCGCGGGGTGGCTCGGCGTGCCGGGCTTCGAGCCCGACGTCGCGGACGCGCCCGAGATGTCGCCCTCGGACCTGGAGTTCATCGTGCGCTTCACCGAGGAGTGCGCGGGCGAGCAGTTCAAGCACCTGGTGCACAGCCTGTGCCCCACGATCTTCGGCCAGGACATGGTCAAGGCGGGCGCGCTCCTGTCCCTCTTCGGGGGCGTGCGCAAGAAGCTCCGCGGGTCGGGGGAGCTGCCCGTGCGCGGCAGCATCCACTGCCTGGTGGTGGGCGACCCCGGGCTGGGCAAGAGCCAGCTCCTGAAGGCGGCCTCGGGGCTCGCGCCGAGGGGCATGTACGTCAGCGGGCGGTCCGTGAGCAAAGCCGGCTTGACGGCGACGGTGGTTAAGGATGCCGGCACCGGCGGGTACGCCTTCGAGGCGGGCGCGATGGTGCTGTCGGACGGCGGCGTGTGCTGCATCGACGAATTCGACAAGATGCCGAACGAGCACACGGCTTTGCTGGAGGCGATGGAGCAGCAGAGCGTCTCCGTGGCGAAAGCCGGGCTCACGGCGACGCTGCCGGCGAGGGCGGCGGTGCTCGCGGCGGCGAACCCGGCGCGCGGCGTGTACGACCGCTCGAGGACGGTGCACGAAAACGTCAAGATGAGCCCCGCGCTGCTTTCGCGCTTCGACCTGTGCTTCATACTGCTGGACGTCCCGGACGAGGAGCTCGACGACAAGCTCTCGAGGCACGTGCTGGCCCCGCACGGCACCGGCGGCGCGCCGCGCCTGACCGAGGCGCGGCAAGAGCTGCTGGCGCACCGCGCGCACGCGGACTCGGACGACGACGACGACGACGACGCGCGGCGGAAACGAACGCGCGCGGGCGCGTCCGGGACGTCGCGGAGCCAGCCTTTCGATCGAGACGCAGACCGCGTGTCCCTGAGACGGCAGCTTCGACTGGACCTGAACGGCGCCGACGCGGAGTTCGCGCCTCTTCCCCGCGGGCTGATGCGCAAGTACGTCGCGTACGCCGCGGCGTACTGCCACCCGAGGCTCACGCCTCCCGCGGCGGAGGTGCTGCAGGAGTACTACCTCGAGCTCCGCGCGAGATCAGCCGCCGGCGCGGACGTCACGCCCATCACGCCGAGGCAGCTCGAGTCCCTGTGCCGCCTCGCGGAGGCGCGAGCCAAGGTGGAGCTGCGCGAGACGGTCACCCGGTCGGACGCCTTCGACGCGGTGGAGATCATGCGGGAGAGTCTGCGGGAGGTGATGTCCGGGAACGCGCTGGGGAAGGGCTTCTCCGGGAAGGGAGGCAAACCGAACAAGCGCGGCAAGGCGAAGCTTTTCGTCGACGGCATGAACGCGAGGGCTCGGGAGAAACAGAGCGCGTACTTCACAACCGGGGAGTTGCACGCGCTCGCGGATGACCTGCGCCTAGAGCTGAAGGACGTGGACGGGTTCATCGAGAGCCTGAACGTGGCGGGCGAGATTCTGAAATCCGGGCGGCTGTACAAAACCGCCAGCGGCGACCTTTAGCGACGAAACGCTCGCGCGCTACGACGACGAGAATACCTACGATGTACCTATAGCTCACGCGAAACCGAAACGTCACGTCTCGAGAGACTCGATGAGCTCCAGCGCGCCCATCGCGTCGTGCGCTTCCAGCAGCGCACCCATGCCTCCGCGCTCCAGCGCGCCCGCGCGTCTCCAAAAGCGCCGAAACGCGCGTGCGTTATACTCCGCCTCGCGAACCGGGTCCTCGGCTTCTGGGAACGTGTCAAAGTACGCGTGCCCATCCCAGCGTGCCGCGCGCAGCGTGTACACGAGCTCCAGCGCGCCCGCGGCGTGCACCGAGCCGAACGCCAGCCCGTCCTCCGCGCCGAGCCTGGAGTGCGCGTCCCCGAGGTGGAACCCGAAGAGCGCGCGCTCTGCCAGAGCCGCCGCCGCGCTCTGCGCGGGGTTCTCCCCCGCCGCCAGCAGGTGCCCGAGGTCGAGCGTCAGCCCGAACCGCCCCGGGCGCGCCACCTCGCGCGCGAGCGCGAGCGCGGCGTGCGTGCTCCCCACCGTGGCGAACCGCGCGGACGGGTCCGTGGGCTTGAACTCGAAGGACACGCGGTGCGCGCGGCACTCCGGGCGGTCCACCGCGTCTCGGATTGAACGCGCCGCGCGCGCCCACGCCGCGGCGTGGTTCGCGCCGAAGTGGTAATCGTACCCGTCGAACTGCGGCCAGACGATCACGCCGTGCGCCGCGCCGATCGCGGAGGCCCACGCGCACGCCTCCGCGACGACATCACCGGCGGCGGCGCGCACGGCGGGGTCCGGGTTCGTGAACGCGCCGCCCCGGCGGAACGGCTCTGCGGGGAACCGCACCGCCACCGCGCCGGCGCCGAGCCCGGCGTCTTCGAGCGCGCGCGCAACGTCGGCGGCGCGCGCGCCGCGCAGGTGCTGCGGGTAGTTGAAGTCCACCAGGTCGACGCCCTTCGCCGATCCGAGCCGGGAGACCATCTCCAGGGTGTTCGGGGTGTCCGGGGGCGCGCTCCCCGCCGGCCTCTCCAGCAGGTCCGCGCGCGAACGCATCGAGTTGAGTCGCGAGCCGAACCGGAGGGGACACGCGTCGGGGTCCGCCGCCGCGTCCGCCGCGGCGCCCGCCTCCGGCGCCGTCGCCGACGCCGCGAGCCCCCAGATCTCCACGTCCCCGGGGGGGAGCGTCGCCACCACCGCCGCGCGCGAGGGGAGCGAGGGCGCCGCGCCGACCCTGCTCGCGGCGAGCGCGCCGGCCGCCGCCGCCGCGCGCGCGACTCGCGGAGAGACCAGCGCGCCCCCCGCCGTCTCGGCGCGCGTCTTTTTTGTCGCGGCGTCCCGGTCCTCCGCGAGGAACGCGGCGACGGCGGCTCTGAACGCGTCCCCGGCGGCGGTGGCGTCGACCACCTTCCCTCCGGGAACCTCGGCCGCGGGGAATCGCGCCCGCGAAAAGCCGCCGTCCTTCTCTTCGCTGACGAGCAGCGCGCCGCGCGCGCCGAGCGTCGCCAGGACGCGCGGACGCTCGCGCCGCGCGCCCGCTTTTTTTATCAACGCCTCGGCGGCGGCGTACGCGAGGTCGTCCGTGTCCGCGCTCGCGTTCGTCTGCCGCTCGAGCTCGGTTTCGTTCGGCATCACGTAGTCCACCGCCGAGAGGAGCTCAGGGGGAATCGGGTCGTCGACGCCGCCGGCGTCGAGAAGCACGAGCGCGCCTCTTTCCCGCGCCGCGCGCGCCGCGGCGAGCGTGACTCGGTCTGGAATCTCGCGTTGAAGCATGACCACCGCCGCGCCTCGCGTCGCGGCTTCCATGCGTCGGGCGAGCTCGGCTTCGTCCGTGGGCCAACGGGAGTTCGCACCCGGGATCACCACGGAAGACGCGGCACCATCGGGAGAGAGCATGACGAAGCCCTGACCGGAGGGGAGGTCGTGCGCTCGTTCGCTCATGGAGATGTCGACGCCGTTCGCGCGGAGCTCCGCCTCGAGCTCGACGGCGTGCGCGTCGTTGCCAAAGACGCCCACGAACTTCACCGGCCGCGCGCCGGCGACGAGCCGCGCTGCAGCCACCGCCTGGTTGGCACCCTTTCCGCCCATGGCGAAGCGCGCGCGGGGTTCGACCGCGACGACCGTCTCGTGGAGCTCCGGAGGTCGAGAGGCGACGATGATATCGACGTTCAGAGAACCAACAACCACGATCGACGGTCTGTCCATCGACGCCGCGCACGTCTCCGCCGTCCCCACTGCCGCGGGAAGCACCGTCGACAGTGTCAACAGCGCGATCGCCGAGGTGGCGACGAAAGACCGCGTCATCGTGGAGTGTCACTCACGGGAACGGCGGCGCCCCGCCCGCGCTCTCGAGTCTGGCGAAACGCGTTCCCCAGGAATCGTCCTCTTTTTGGTCAAACGCTTCTTTTCGTCGTCTCGCGTCGGCGCGACGGCTTTCCACGGACGCGCGCGCGAGTCGCGTGATGTGCACAACGAGCGCACGTGCGTGGTGTACGATCGCTGTCGCGGTGAGTGATGCGCTCGCGACGATGAACGGCGTGACGTGTTCACGCGACGCGCGACTACTGTCGGTCAAGGAAGACTATCGAGCGCGTCGAGCACGACGCGTTCCCACCCGTCCACGCCCGGCGACTCGGGAAACAGCACCCCCGGCAACCCGACCTCATCGCACGCGCGCGCGGAGGTCCCCCCGATGCACGCGTACAGGGGGTGCTCAACTTTCTCGTCCGAGAGCCCGGATAACGCCAGCCAGGCCTTCACCGCGCTGGGCGACCCGAACGTCACGACATCCGCCGCCTTGGCCAGCGCCATCGCGTCGGCGTCCACGGCGGTGACTTTTTCCGTGCTGTACGTGTTCAGCCGCGTCACCCGCGCGCTTCGGCTCCGCAGGCCCTCCTGCAGCGTCGACGCCGCCTTCGCGGACGCGGGGTACAAAATCCGCGCGTCCGCCGGAAGCGGGAGCTCCTCCGCGAGCGTCGCCGCGTCGGCTTTTGAAGGCGTGAACGCCTCGCGCGTCAGCGCGCCGCGCGCGTACTCACCCCGCAGCACCTTCGCTGTGCCCTTGCCCACGGTGGCGATGGGCACGTCGGGCTCGCCAGCTTCGCGCCAACCCCTGAGGAACACGTTTGCCGCCTCTGGGGACGTGATGCACACCCAGTCCCAGCCCGCGGCGTCGGCGAGCGCGGCAGGGAGCGTGGCGGCGTCGGCGCCGGCGGCGGTTTCGATGAGCGGCATCTCGAGCACCTCGATGCCTCGCACGGAGAGACGCGCGCGCATGTCCCCGTTCTTGCCCTCCTCCCTGGTCAGCACCACGCGCCTGCCCACGTAAGTCGCATCCGTCGCGCCGGCGACGGTAGTCGTCGCGGAGCCCTGCGTCGCGTTCGGCGCCCGAGCGGACACGCGCGATCGAGGGACGAGGCTTCCGAAACGCGCTTTCCCGGGAAAACGCGCGCGCGCGCTCGCGTCCAACGCGCTTGCGCGCGGCGCCGGCCGGAGGCACATCGCGGTGGAGGACATTGCCACGCGGTCCCTGCGGTGGCGAACGGGTCGAGAGATCCGTGCGCGAGCGCACGTATGGCGCGGGGACGAGGCGGTCCGCAGTGCTGGACAGTTGTCCTGATGCGTATCCGCCTCAGCCAGTGTTCGCCTGGAGAAGTCGTCGTTCTTCGATACCATACAGCCGAAGAATAAAAAAGCAATGTTCTGGAGAGATGGCCCCCATTGGCGGGATGACCGAGACGACGAACGCGACAGGCATGATGCTCAGCATCATGCCGAAAATGGTGCGCCTTATGACCACTTTGACACGTCTCGGACGTCCGCCCCCGACCGCCCCCGCCCCCAACCCCGCCTCGGCGACCACCGCCGACGCGTTTCCGCGCCAAATCTGAGTCTCGCGTCGGTGACATCGGAATCTGAGACGTCGCCTCCCCTCCGTTCCCAGGGCGAGGACCTGGACCCCGCCCCCCCCCTCCGCGCGTACATCGAGTCGCGGTACTCCCCTGAGGACGCGAAGGGCGCTGAGCAGGACCTCGAGACCCTGACGCTTCTGCGTTCGGAGACGATGTCCACCGGCCAGACCCCGGAACAGAAACGCGAAACGCTGTCGTCGTACTACCGCGCGCTGCGGGTGGTGGAGGGCCGGTTCCCGATCAGCAAGCAAGCCGGCCACGTCAACCTGCCGTTCACATGGACGGACGCGTTCGACACGAAGAAGAAGGCCACCGTGTCGGACGCCAAGTTCGAGCGGAGCGCGACGCTGTTCAACCTGGCGTGCTCGTGGACGAGCACCGCGTGCGACGCCGACCGCGACGACCCCGAAGGCGCCAAAGTCGCCGCGCACGCGTTCCAACGCGCCGCCGGCGCGTTCGCGGCGCTGGAGAAGATCGGAGAGAAAGCCGTCGCGAGCGCGAGGGGCGGCGACTCGGACGCCCCCACGATGGACGTCTCCAAGGAGTGCGCGGCCGCGATGGCGTCGCTGTGCCTGGCGCAGGCGCAGAAGTGCGTCTTCGACAAGGCGGCGCGAGACGGGAAGAGCCGCGGAGTGCTCGCCAAACTCGCCAAGCAGGCGCACTTGTTTTACGCCGAGACCGAGTCGGCGCTCGCGGCGTCGCCGCTCTCGGAGCACATCGACGCCTCCTGGCGCGCGCACGTCGGGGCGATGGCGGCGCTGCTCTTCGCGGAGGCCGAGGCTGCCGCCGCCGCCGCGCTCGCGGACGACGAGGACGGCGTTGGGCCGAAGATTGCGCGCCTGACGCGCGCGTCGCGTGAACTCGCCGCCGGCGCGCGCGCGGTGAAGAGCACCAACGGCGTGAGCGTCGGGCTGATCACGGCGCTGATGAGCTTGAAGGACACCATCGACCGCGACCTTTCGAAACACTCCAGGGAAAACGAGGTCGTGTACATGGTTCGCGTCCCGGCGTACGAAAACCTGCCCGAGCTCGGCGCGGCCGCCATGGTCAGGCCGGCGCCGCCGCCGCCCGAGTCGCTCGACGCCGCGGGCGACACGCTCTTCTCCGCAATCGTGCCCGAGAGCGGCTTCAAGGCGCTCAGCAAGTACACCGAGCTCGTGGACGCGACCATCCGCGAGGAGACGGACGTGCTGGCGCTCGCCAGCGACGAGGCGCGCGCCGCCCTCGCGGAGATGGAGCTCCCCGAGCTCCTCATCGCCGCCGAGGCGGGCGCGGCGAGCGCCGTCCCGGGCGGCGCCCGCGACGCCGACGCCGGCGCCGGCGCCGGCTTGCCCGCGCCGCTGGCCGAGGAGCTGGCCGCCGCGCAGCGCGCGGGCGTGTCCGCCGGGCTCAGGGCGGACGTCGCGCGGCTGCGCGAGGCGCACGACGCGTGCGCGCAGCGCGTGGATGCTACCGAGCGCGCGCTGGACGCGGAGGCGACGGAGGACGAGGCGTGTCGCGGCGCGTACGGCGCCGACAAGTGGACCCGCCCCCCGAGCGCGGCGCTGGCGAAGAACCTGCGCGAGAAGATCGCGGCGTACCGCCAGAACCTCGCGCAGGCGTTCCGCAGCGACGAGTCCCTGCGCGCGCGTGTCGCCGACGCCTCGGAGGGGGTTTTGCGTCTGCTCGACCCCGAGTCGATGGCGGCGGCGACCCCCGCGCTCCGCGCGAACATGGTTTCCACGAGCGACGGCGACGCGCTGGCCGAGCTCCGCGCGGCGACGTCGGACCTGGAGGCTATCGGCGCCGAGCGCGCCGGCATCGAGGCGACGGCGAAGGCCATCAAGGAGCGGGACAACATCATGGCGAAGGTGATGGCGGCGGAGAACCCGGACGCGCACGAGGCGCTGTTCGAGCGGGAGCTGGCCAAGTACGACGAAGTCAAGGCTGCGGTCGCGAACAACGTCTCGAGCCAGGCGGACGTGCTGGGGCGGCTCCGGCGCGAGCGCGAGGCGTTCGCGCGCGCCTACGACGTCGACGGGTTCCGCGCGGCGACCGCCATCCACGTCGGGGCGACGCGGGACGCGCTCGCGCACTACCGGGACCTCGCGTCGGGGATCGAGCGCGGCACCACGTTCTACGCGGGGTTCGCGGCGGCCACCGCGCAGCTGCTGGAGGAAGCGGAGGCGTGGGTGCAGAGCCGGCGGCGCGAGAAAGCCGAGCTCGAACAGGCGGTGGCGCAGAGAGCGCAGCAGGCGGCGGCCGTGGCGCAGAACCACGCCGCCGCCGCTGCCGCCGCGCACCGCGCGGCGGCGGACCAGGCTGCGGCCGGGCGCGCCATGGCCGAGGCACACGCGGCGGCCACCGCGTCGGCGGCGGCGACGCATGCGCTCCATGACCCGTACGCGCCTCCGAACCATGCACCCGCGCCTCCGCCCGGCGTCGGCGGAGCGCACGGGGGAGCGCACGGGTACCGCCCGCCGCCGCCGCCGTCGCCGCCGCCCGCGGCGTACGCCGAGTACCCGCCGCCGCCGCCGTCGGCGGGCTCGCACTTGTACCCCCCA
>MDSV01003682.1_pt1 | contig 10148 bp, 11 predicted proteins | sample 810851 | NCBI WGS metagenome assembly MDSV01 (sample SAMN05326640, study PRJNA326480) | marine metagenome | isolation source: seawater | place: Atlantic Ocean: North East | collected 2012
CTTTTTTTTATGATCGGTTTATGTCAGGACTTGAAAAAGCTTGCTTGCATGATTGGCGGACCGAGCTATTAGCTGAAGTGAAAGGTGAAGTGTTAGAAATTGGCGCGGGCACGGGTGCTAATTTGGCGTATTACCCGAGTAATGATGTTCGCTTACTGTTATCCGAGCCTGATGCTGCGATGCGCAAGCAATTAGAAAAGAAAGTTGCGTTAATTCAGCGCGATGATATTTGCTTGACCAGTTTGCAGGCTGAGAATCTTCCCCTCGACGATAACCGCTTTGATTATGTAATAGCATCATTGGTGTGTTGTTCGGTTGCTAATATTGATCGTAGTTTGGCTGAAATTTATCGTGTTTTAAAACCGGGTGGTCGTTATCTTTTTATCGAGCATGTTGCCGCGAAAACCGATTCAAAAGCGCGTCGCTGGCAAGAGTGGTTGACTCCCTTGTGGCGAAAATTCGCTGGCAATTGCCATCTTAATCGTGAAACAGAAAAGGCCATGCTCAGGGCAGGTTTTGAGTTTGTCAAAATTCAGCGTGACGCTATGCCTGACTCAGTGCCGGCCATCGTGCGTTCATCAATTCATGGTATCGCGGTAAAACCGCTTAATTAAGTTATGAAAATATCCCCTGTACAGAGATTCATCCGGTGGTTTGGTGGCTCTAATATAGGTCGCATCACCGATGTCTGGTGTGTGCGCTGGCTATCGTTCTCGCCCATTATTTGGGTGTTCACTAAAGACGATAAATCAGGCTATAACAACCCTTGCATATTGACCTCGACAGGAAGAAAAACAGGCTTGGCTCGCTCGACAGTATTGCCCGTTTTTCCTACCGGCACTGGCAGTTTGTTGGTAGTTGGTTCACGAGGTGGTACGCGCATCGATCCACACTGGGCGCATAATTTACGTGCCAATTCACAGGCCGAGATTCGTTACAAGCGTCGACAGTATCCCGTGAAAGTGCGAACTTTACGCGGTGCTGAGCGTGATGCTATGTTCGCTATTTGTTGTCGCTATGCCCCTGTTTACAGTCGTTATCAACAATGGGCAAATCAATACCCACGCACCTTGCCAGTGTTTGAACTAACCGCGCTTGATGGTCAACAGTTTTTATAATTAATCAATTAAATCATCTAGGAAAAATCATGAGTATCAAGGTCATTTTAGAAGTTCAAGCCAAACCTGAATGTGTCGACGAATTAAAAGCTACCTTTGAGGCGATTTTACCTGATACTCGCAGCTATACGGGTTGTATAGAAGTTAAGGTGTTGGCTAATCAAGATGATCCTGCGAATCTGATATTGCTAGAGCAATGGCAGACCCGCGCCGACTATGAGGCCTATGTTGCTTGGCGAGCCGAGCAGGGCACCTTGGAATCATTGGGGGCATTAATGGCCTCAGCGCCGAGTATTCGTTATTATGATGATTTAACGATTTAAGCGTCGCTAAATAATGGCTGTTAGTCTAGGCTGATTTTTTCTGTCTTTAGTTAAGAGCTTGGCGATCAAGCGCTAAGTTATTATGATATGCCGCCTTCGGTAATAGTCTTTTGCAGAGGGTATTCAACATCGAAATCTGGATTTAGAGGAAATAACATGAGTGATGTTCCCGTCTATATGGTCGTTAACTTACATGTCACCAATGCAGAAGAATACAGGGTTTATGAGAAAGGATTTTTTCCACTACTAAAAAAATACGGTGGTGAGTTTATTACCTATGATGATCATGCACATACCCTTGAGGGGACGCCACGAGAAGGCCGCATGATCATTTTTAGTTTTCCCTCTGAACAGCAAGCTAGAGACTGGTTTGCCGATCCCGATTATCAAGCACTGTCTGAGCACCGTAGAGCTGGTACTGATATGCAGTTTTTGACCATGGTGCATGGCTTGCCGCCCAGAGCTTGAATGATGCAAAACGTTTAGGTGACGCGATGGCTTTTTGATGGCGTTTAGCTAGGTGATTTATTCAATGGTAGCAAGGGGCGGATTCGAACCGCCGACCCCATCATTATGAGTGATGTGCTCTAACCAGCTGAGCTACCTTGCCATATTGAAGAATGCTTATCTGGTCGCTTAGCGGCGATTAGCCGTTAGGACTTTCACAAGCGGAGGCGCATTCTCCCGATTGACCGCTTTTTTGTCAAGTCAGAAGCGCGGCGTTTGTTTATACATTAAACCGAAAGTGAATCACATCGCCATCGACAACGGTATAGTCTTTGCCCTCTAAGCGCCATTTTCCAGCATCTTTGGCCCCTTGTTCGCCATTACCGGCGATATAGTCATCAAAACCGATTACTTCGGCTCGAATAAAGCCTTTTTCAAAATCGGTGTGAATTTTACCCGCCGCTTGAGGTGCGCTTGAGGCCAGAGGAATGGTCCAGGCACGCACCTCTTTCAGGCCAGCGGTAAAGTAGGTATGCAGCGCCAGTAGGTCATAACCAGCGCGGATGACGCGGTCGAGGCCGGCTTCTGCCATGCCTAAGTCGGCTAAAAACTCATTGCGTTCATCGTCGTCAAGCTCGGCTATTTCGGCCTCGAGTTTATTACAGATACTCACCACCACGGCCGACTCAGCATCGGCAATGGCCCGTACTTGATCGAGGTAAGGATTATTGTCAAAGCCATCTTCATCGACATTGGCGATGTACATGGTCGGTTTGAGGGTTAATAGACTCAGCGGTTTGAGTTTTTTTAGTTCGTCGTCAGTTAAACTCATGGCGCGCAAAGGTTTCGCTTCATCGAGATGCGGCTGTACTTTCTCTAACAGCGCTTTCATTGCAATGGCATCGGCATCTTGGCCTTTGGCCGCTTTGCTAAAGCGTACCAGCGCTTTTTCAACACTGTCTAAATCAGCCAGTGCTAGTTCGGTGTTAATCACTTCAATGTCGGCCGCGGGGTTAATACTGCCCTCGACATGAATCACGTTGTCATCGTCAAAGCAGCGCACCACGTGGGCAATCGCATCTGTTTCACGAATATTACCTAAAAACTGGTTGCCAAGCCCTTCGCCTTTCGAGGCGCCAGCCACTAAACCGGCGATGTCGACAAATTCCATCGTGGTGGGAATAATTTTTTCGGGCTTGACAATACTGGCCAATTGGTCGATGCGTGGATCGGGTATTGGCACAATGCCCGTGTTAGGTTCAATGGTGCAAAAAGGAAAATTCTCGGCATCGATGCCGGCTTTGGTTAAGGCGTTAAATAAGGTCGATTTACCCACATTCGGTAGGCCAACAATGCCGCAATTAAATCCCATAATACTGTCTCATTCGGAGTCGCTTTCTGCCGCATTAAAGCTGTGCAGTTGATTCATCACCAGTTGCCAGTCGCCTTTGACGATGGCCTCAATATGCCGAACCACTTCATCAATGCTGTCTTCTATCCAGCGCTGCTCGGTGCTCGGAGCTTTTTTTAATACAAAGTTACTGACTTGCTTTGCGTTGCCAGGGTGGCCAATACCAATACGTAAACGGCCGAAATATTTTTGGTTGCCAAGGCTAGAAATAATATCTCTTAGGCCATTATGGCCGCCGTGACCGCCGCCCATTTTTAACCGAACGGTACCCGGTGCAATATCAAGCTCATCGTGAGCGACTAAAATTGCCTCGGGTGCTATCTTATAAAAATTGGCTAAGGCAGCGACCGATAAACCACTGCGATTCATAAAGGTAGAGGGTTGCAGCAGACGAATACTGTGGCCGCCGATAATGAGTTGGCCACTCCGGCCATGGAATTTACTGTCTTCGCTTAAGGCTTGGCTATTGGGTAGTCGGCGAATTAATTCATCAATCAGCCAGAAACCGGCGTTGTGCCGTGTTTGGCTGTATTCACTACCAGGATTGCCGAGTCCAACAAGCAGACGTACAGGCGTCGTGTCAGTCATAGTCGTTACCTAGCGGGAAACCGTATTATGCTTGATATTGCCGTTGAACAGGGTAACTGAATGCTTTGACGCTCGCGCGTACAGCACGAGCGTCAAAGAAATCTAATCCTTAGCTTCTGCGTCATCGCCTGCATCAGTTGCAGCATCATCGTCGTCTGATGCGGCTGCGTCATCGTCAGTTTCAATTTCAGTTTCAGCTTTCGGTGCCGAAATGTTAGCAATGGCCAGGTCGTGTTCTTCGCCAAGACCCAGTGCGACGCTGACGACGCCCTCGGGCAAGGTTACATCGGATAAGTGAACTACTTGACCGACTTCGACTTCAGCCATGTCAACTTCGATGTATTCAGGTAAGTCACCAGGTAGACAGCGAATTTCAATTTCATTAGCCTGGTGAGATACACGTCCACCTTGCATTTTAACGCCAACAGAGCTGTCTTCGTTAACAAAGTGCAGTGGTACTTGAACGACGATAGCTTGGTTTTTATCAACCCGTAAAAAATCAGCATGCATAATAATATTCTTAGCAGGGTGACGTTGTAGGTCTTTTAACAATACGTCTTCAGCTTTGCCATCAATCTTTAATTGGATGATGCTAGAGAAAAACGCTTCATTTTCAAGTTGGTGAAATAGTGGATCATGATCCATTGAAATGCTGACGGGGTCAGACTTACCACCGTAAACAATACCGGGGACTTTATTTTCAAGACGACGTAGGCGGCGGCTCGCACCTTTCCCTGCGTCGGCTCGGCTTGTTGCTTCGAGTACATATGCATCAGACATAATCATTACCTCAGTCTGTTATCAACGATGTCCTGCGACCGGAGCATGCGTTGGGTTTAAGGGGTTAAGCCACACGAATAAAGGCTTAACGGTTACATTAGCGCGTTAGCGAAACATCGCGCTAATAGATTCTTCATTACTGACACGTCGAATCGACTCTGCCAGCATATTGGCCATCGATAACACGCGAATTTTTCCGGTATCGATCGCTGTTTGAGATAAAGGAATGGTGTCAGTAACCACCAAGGCATCCAACTCTGAGTCACCAATGCGTTCGATAGCCGGGCCTGAAAGTACAGGGTGAGTACAGTAGGCAATAACGGAAGCGGCACCGTGTTCTTTAAGCGCGGCAGCAGCGGTGCACAAGGTGCCTGCAGTATCGACAATATCATCGACTAACAGGCAAGTTTTACCTGATACGTCACCGATAATATTCATGACTTCAGCGACATTTGCCTGCGGGCGGCGTTTATCGATAATAGCCAGATCAGTATCTAGTTGCTTGGCGATTGCACGGGCTCTCACCACGCCACCAATATCCGGTGAAACCACTAAGCAGTCTTTATAACGCTGTTTTTCAATATCTCTTAGTAATACCGGTGAACCGTAAACATTATCCACTGGGCAGTCAAAGAAGCCCTGAATCTGCTCGGCATGCAGGTCGACAGTCAGCACGCGGTCAACGCCCACGCGGACCATCATATCGGCCACGACTTTAGCGGTAATGGCTACCCTAGCCGAGCGAACACGGCGGTCTTGGCGGGCGTAGCCAAAGTAGGGCACGACAGCTGTGATTCTAACGGCCGATGCGCGACGTAGGGCATCAACCAGAATTAACAGCTCCATTAAATTGTCGTTAGTTGGCGCACAGGTAGATTGAACAATGAAAACATCCTTACCCCGGACATTTTCATTAATAGCGACATTGATTTCGCCATCGCTGAATTTACTGACATCCGCTTCACCGAGTCTCAGACTCAATTCGCTGGCCACTTTTTTGGCTAAGTCTGGATTAGCGTTACCGCTGAATAGCATCAAGTTTTTAGCCACTGGAGCTCCCTAGGGATCGTTTTAGATGTCTTTTGAGTATGATTTTTCCAAAGCAGCGAAATGTTTATAAATCGCTGCAGTGGGTAAAAATGGCTGGGGCGGAAGGATTCGAACCTTCGAATGCGGAGATCAAAACCCCGTGCCTTGCCGCTTGGCGACGCCCCAATAAAACTTTCAATAATTCAATAGCTTATCATTTATTAATGCGGTGATAAAGCTGTTCATGTGTCAGAGAGTGATCCATGCCTTGAGCAATAAACCCTTGATAATCTGACGGTATTTGCCTCAATACCGATTCTGCACTGTCGAAATCTGAGAAACTGGCAAATACACAGGCGCCGGTGCCGGTTAACCTTGCATTGGCATGTTGATTCAGCCAGCTCAGTGCTTGATCGACGGCAGGATACAGCATTCTGACTATCGGTTCACAATCGTTGATCAGTTCAGGATTCAATTGCAGACCTGACAGTGATTCAACTGCACGGCCTTGCGTTTTTTCTCCTTGCACAAAAACGGAAGGCATTTTGATCGCTCGCGTGTCGCGTGTCAATTGCGAGTGCGAGAAAATTGTCTCAGTAGGGACACTAACGGGCGGTTTTAGCACCAGAAACCACATTTTTGGCATTTTTAACGGCTGAAGCTGCTCACCCACCCCTTCGGCAAAGCTGCTTTTGCCGTAAATAAAGACCGGTACATCGGCGCCTAGTCGCAAGCCTAGCTCGGCTAATTGCTTCAGGGAGAGTTGCAGATCCCAGAGTTGGTTTAGGCCTAGCAGTGTGCTAGCGGCATTTGAGCTGCCACCCCCGAGACCGCCACCGATAGGAATTCGTTTTTCTAGCTTAATCTTAACCCCGCTCAGTGGCCGGCTCGCCTGATTTTGTAATAATTGTGCGGCGCGCATGACTAAATTATCGCTGTCATCGACATCAGGCAGAGTGTTGATCAAATGAATGTCTGTGCCATTGGTGAGTTCAAGTTCAATCTGATCGCCAAAATCGAGCAATTGAAAAGCGGTTTGTAAGTTATGATAACCGTCGCTACGTTGACCCGTAATATGCAAAAAAAGATTGATTTTAGCCGGTGCGCAGAGCGAAAGGGTTTTCATTATTGTTGCTCGCTGCTACCGTTTAATTGCCATTGATGAATAGCTAGCCGCAATTTCATGCTTCCATGTCGAGCAATAATTTTTTTTGGCAGTCGATGCTGCAGACTCGGCATAAACTCAGGATATTCAAGCTGCCAACCCTGCTGGGTGAAGCTTGTTTTGTCATTGTTTCTATCACTATCAATTAATTTGAAAGGCCAATTGGGCGATGGTTGTCCCACCAGCCAAAAGCTTAAGCTGTTCAGTGGCAGGGGTAAATTCGCTCGTTCAGACAGTAGCTGCTCTGCATTGCTTGATTCAATGCGTCGATCCCCTTGAATGAAGGTTGTCAGCTGCTGTTGTTTGATGATGCGTATTGAGCCAATATTCAATGGGCCAATGAGCTGCAGCGTAAAATCATCGTTTTGCTGCTGCCAAGTAAATCGCAAGACATGAGATTGTAGCTGTGTAGGCTGATTTTGATCCGGCACTTGTAAGGCTAATTTGCCGTTGATTTGCCAATCGCTTGGCATGGCGTGATGCGTTTTAGCTGCGGTGGCCGGTGAATGATTGGCGAGATGCATGCAGCCGCTTAAACAAAAAATAGAGACGGTCATTATTAAGCGGTTGAATAGCGAGACAGGTTTAATCGCGCGATTCATTCGTGTTCTGCTATGTCGTCGATCCATTGCTTTCACTAGCGAATATCCAGTTGTTCGATAATGTCATCTGTTCGCGGCATCGGAGTGTCAGTTTTTTTAAATTTTTTAATTATACGGCGAGCTTTATAGTGATCGCCATTTTGCCAGTAAACCTCGATTAAATGCGCTGCTACTTCATCGTCAGGCAATATTTCAAAGGCGCGCTCGAGGTTCTGAATGGCGGCACGCCAATCGCCTAAATGGTATTGTACCCAACCAAGACTATCAATAATGGCTCCATCGTCGGGACGTAAGGTAATCGCTTGGCTGATCAGAGCCAGCGCCTCCTCAAAGCGAGAGCTGTTGTTGGTCAGCGTGTAACCCAACGCGTTGAGTGCCGTGACATTTTGAGGATCACGACTCAGGACAAAGCGTAAATCCTTTTCAGTCGCCGTGAAATTATTTAACCGCTCACTGAGGAATGCGCGTTCGATGCGCAGCATTAACTGTTCAGGTAGCGTTATAACGGCCTGGTCAAGTACTGCATAAGCCGCGCTTATTTGGCCGTTAATCCTTAATAACTCGGCTTCTAGGACCCAAAATTGCGCTGCCTTATTAGGTGTTGTTTTCCGTAGCGAGGTTAAATATGCACGGGCTTTTTCAATGCTGCCATTGCTGGCCTGCAGTTTAACCAGTTGCTGCGTGGCGGGCATAAAGAAAGTGCCGTTGCCAACTTGTCGAAAAAAGTGCTCTGCCTCACTTAATTGCTGTTCCTGTTGGGCGATTCTGCCTAAGTAATAATAGCTGGCATTGATATGCCGCTCGACTATTTGCAGTTGTTCAAAACTTTTTTTAGCTGCCGTGATGTTGCCGTTTTCAAATGCAATAATAGCATGCGAGTAAAGTAAACTTGCATCGTTGCGATGCGTCTCAAGTAATTGGCTAAACGCTTCCTCTGCAGCAGGCAGGTTAAATTGCGATAATAACTTGGCTCGATAGTGTTGTAAGGTGAATTGAGCGTCTGTTTTTTTTATTTGCTGACGAAGATACTCGGCTGCTTCACTCGGGCCATTGAGTTGATGAATTAACGCAGTTGATTTCGTGATCACCTGTGTCAGCTGCTGATCATTTTTCGGCAGTTGCGTTAGCAGTTTAAGCGCTTGATCGGCTTGCTGGTTTTTTTGCAGGAGTACTGCGAGGCTAAAAGTGAGTTCAAAGTGCTTGGGGTGCTTTTCAACCAGGTCTTGCATGGCATTAATCAACTGGATTAGTTGTCTTTCGCCGGCGGCCAAGTTTAATTGATTAAGGCGGTTGAAGCTGCCCTCATTTTCTGTCTCAAGGTATTTAGCTAAGATGGTTAGGCCATGCAGGGCCTCGCCTGATTGAATGAGTAAGTCAGCAAAAATATTACCGGCATTCAGCGCTTCTGGCGAAAGTTGATGCCATAGTTGTGCCGCAGATAAGGCGGCTTTTTGATTATTGGCATAGATGGCTAATCGCGTGGCATAGGCAGCAATAACCGGATCTTGGGTCGCATAAGCTTCATGCAGGTATTTGTCAGTAGCTAAACGTAAGTCCTGATCATAAATGGCGAATTCAGCGATCAATAAGTTGAGAAGTGTCTGTTCGTCAAAAGGCCGATTCGGTTCATCTTCAGAACTTATGGTAGGCACAATAAGGGCTGCGGGCGATGGTTTTTGATCCACCATTGTCTCGGGCTCATTTAGCGTCATTATTGAGCTACAAGCGCTTAGGGTCATGACGAGTATCAAGCCATAAAGGCTAAGCAAGGCTCGTCTGACCCATTGGTCAAGTTGGGCGGCGGGTAATGAGCGATTTGTCTGCATAGTTCGATCTTTTTTGTCTCGGGCTTTACTGATACGATGCCCTATTTATGGTTGTCAAAGCACTTATCAAGGCCAATATTCATGTTACGGGCTGACAGGCGCCTATTGAGACAACTAAACGTCAATAATCGCATAGAATACCCAACAATCCTAGAACTCGGTTTAAGGTATTGAAAGTATGCACATTCTGGTTTTACATTTGCTAAAATATACCCTTTATGCCGTCGAAAAGCGTGGTTGCGCAGAATTAGCAATCAGTTGCAATGGTGTGTACATCTCATATTGGGCAATGATGGCAATGAGTGTCACTACGTATTTTCTTTTGGCGGCGGTCTATTAAGTGGTTTTAGGCTTTGAGTACTGAGTAATCTATGCGGCTATTGGTTATAGGTATCAATCATTCGACAGCGAGTCTTGAGCTGCGTGAGCGGCTTGCATTTACGCCTGATCAACTCGCGCCTGCATTGCGAAGCTTAAATCATTATCTAAGCTCATATGATGAGTCAGCCAATGCTGAGGCGGCTAAAAGTGAAGCAGTTATTATCTCAACTTGTAACCGCACCGAGTTAGTGATGAGCGCCTCATCGTCTCAGCAGTATGTACTTAGCTGGTTGACTGGTATCAAGCGTATTGATCATGATGATTTTTCTGAACACGTTTATTGTTATGAGGGCGAGGATGCTGTTAAGCATTTGATCAAAGTGGCGGGCGGCTTAGATTCGATGATTTTAGGTGAGCCTCAGATTTTTGGTCAGATGAAGTCTGCCTATGCCGTGTCGCGAGGCCTCTGCGCTATTAATACTGAGTTAGAAGCTGTGTTTCAGCATGTTTTTGCTGTCGCGAAAAAAGTTCGTAGTGA
>MDSV01028469.1_pt1 | contig 10148 bp, 5 predicted proteins | sample 810851 | NCBI WGS metagenome assembly MDSV01 (sample SAMN05326640, study PRJNA326480) | marine metagenome | isolation source: seawater | place: Atlantic Ocean: North East | collected 2012
TACCATAGTGGGAAAGTATCGTTATCACCATTAGTAAAAATCACGCCATTGGGCTCACAAGATTGAAGAAGATTATAGCTATAATCCCATGCAACAAAATTTCCAGAACGATCATGAGAATGATAGTTAGCTCGTGCCATGGTCAACGGGATAAATATCAACTGTAAAATAACCGCAAGCGATATAAGTCTCTTACTTAATTGCATATCACTAAAATATTTAGTAATCCACTCACTTATTGCTGCAGTTCCTACGCCAATCCAGATTGAGAATGCAAAAAAACTTCCTACATATGAGTAATCTCTTTCTCTTGGCTGAGGGTCATCTTGATTCAAATAAATGATGATGGCATAACCGGTCATTATAAACAATGACATTACAGAAAAGGCCATCCTATCATCACGGTAAGCATGGTAAAACATCCCTAATATTCCAATGATAAATGCTAGAGGAAGTCCAAATTGTGTAAGGTCAATTCCATCTTCACTATCTCTAGCACCCATTCTAACTACGCCTGGATCAGATGCAGAGCCCCTTCCAGCGAATTGCCACAAAAAGTATCGATTATACATTTTTCGGATTTGATAATCCCAAAAAAAATCCCACTGGTTACCCGCCTGATATCTACTATATTTTCTTTTTTGTGATGATGAGAATCCTCTTCCAGGTCCCTCTGGATAACCAGCTATCTCATGAATAGGAGGAATACCTTTAAATCTGCGTGGGAACAAACCAACGTCACCATATTGTTCTCTCTCAAGATAAGATATAAATGCTTCTACTGTTTCAGGATCATTTTCATCAATACCGGGGTCTTGGTTGGATCGTATAAATATCAAAGCATAGGTTGAATAACCAATAAGCACTAAAACCATTGAAGTAAGAGCAACTGAAATAATTTTTCTTTGATTTGCAATCGCCCATATCATCGCTCCAAAGATTGCAAGAATCAATAAAGCTGTTAAAAAAACACCAATTGAGGCTGCGATTTTTGGCATACCTTTAATAATAACATTATGGATTATAAAAAACACAACTGCAGTTATTGCCATCGTAATTCCAAATGTAGTCCATTCAAAATCATATTTTCTAAAATATATAATCAATGCAACAAAGGGTAGCGTGAGTAGATTTAGTAAATGCAAACCTGTAGCCAGACCAATCATATAAGCTATAATCAAAATATATTTCTCATGCCCTTTTTGATCTGCTTTCTCACTCCAGGCTAAAATCAGCCAAACAACAATTGCTGTAAAAAAGGTACTAAAAGCATATACCTCAGCCTCAACAGCATTAAACCAATGGCTATCAGTGAAAGCAAAAGCCAGTGAGCCAACTAGCCCTGAACCAAAAACAATTAATGCATCATGTCCAGATTCGAGTTTTCCACGCCAATGCAAAATAACTTGAACAATTATTAGGTAGAGAAAAAATACTGCAAATGCACTTACAAGTGGTGATAAAATATTTACCCTAAATGCTATATCTTCACTAATTGGTAAAATTGATGCTATCCTGCCCAATAATAAAAAGAGTGGACTACCTGGAGGATGAGGGACACCTAACGTATGAGATACAGCAATAAATTCACCGCAATCCCAGTAAGATACCGATGGTGCCATAGTATCAAAATAAACAATAAATGAAATAAGAAATACCAAAGAAGCTAAGACTCTATTAGTGGTTATATAATTTTGATTGATCATTCTCTATCCCTACCTTGCTTATGATTACTGTTTTTTCCCTGATACTTTACTGGAGTTGGCTATTGATTTTTTTTGGATAAAATCCATTTTTAATTCACTAACTGTATTTATTAACATTTGTTCCTCATACTCTGACATGTTTCCCATTGCTTTTGATTGAAGCATCACTAAAAGATCTATATAATAAGAAGCCTGATTTAGATTGATTTCAGTTTTTTGGGTCATCGGATTTTCTAACTTACCCAATGCTATCCATGCACTAGTCTGAAAAGTGTTAATAAGGTACAAAAAGAGTTCTTGGTCTTTTTTTATATTTTTTTTACTCAGATTTGACTCCAGCATAAAATTTTTTTAAATATAATAGCCTGAAATTTAATTCGACATTGAATCATACAAAATATCCTATCAGGAAAGAATTATCTTATCTAAATGTTGGGAATAATTACTAATAAACCATTTCTTCATTATAAGATTCTCACTATTATCTAAATTTGGATCGTTTTCAATTAAAGAAAATGCCGCTTCTCTGGCTTGTCTAATAATAGATCCATCGGTTGCCATGTTTGCAATTTTATATTGAAAAAACCCTGATTGCTTTTGACCTAAAAATTCTCCTGGTCCCCTTAACCGGAGATCTTCATCCGCAATGATAAAACCATCATTTGTTTTTTCCATTATTGCCAATCTATTTTTCGATGTTTCAGTATTATTCCTTTTTACTAAAATACAGTAACTCTTTTCTGATCCCCTACCTACACGTCCTCTCAACTGATGTAATTGCGTTAATCCAAATCGTTCAGCATTTTCAACTAGCATAACTGTTGCATTTGGAATATCTATACCTACCTCAATTACAGTTGTAGATACTAATATACTAATTTCATTGATTTCAAATTTTTTTATTATTCTATCTTTTTCATCTGACTTCATCTTGCCATGTAAAAGGCCCACTGCTATTTGATTAAATTGAATTGTAGATAATTCTTTATGGGCTTCAACAGCAGCAGCCAAGTCAGATTTTTCTGATTCTTCAACAAGAGGATAGACTATAATACATTGCCTACCCATAGAAACCTCTTTTCTAATAAAAGCATAAACCTTATTCATTCTGTTTGGTTCAACTATTCTTGTCACATTTGGGATTCTATTTGATGGTAATTCATCAATGATTGAGATATCCATATCACCATGATATGTGATAGCAAGGGTTCTGGGAATTGGCGTGGCAGTCATCGCCATACAATGTGGATTAGTTCCTTTATCTATTAAAGTGGCGCGCTGGTTAACTCCAAACCTATGCTGTTCATCGATTATGACCAAACCTAAATTTTTAAAGACAATATCGTTTTGTATTAACGCATGTGTACCAATGATGACAGAAATAGTTCCATTTTTAAGGCCAGAAATAATATTAGTTCTATTTTTCTTTTTCATATTTCCAACCAACAATCCACAACTAATATTCACTTTATCAAGTTCTTCCTTGAATGCATTGAAGTGCTGTCTTGCTAAAACCTCTGTAGGAACCATAACAGCAACTTGTACATTATTACCGATTGCTAATGAAGAAATCAATATTGCAACAATTGTTTTCCCAGACCCAACATCTCCTTGGATTAATCTATTCATTGGATAATCTCGCTTCATATCCAAATGAACATCTTGAATAACATTTTTTTGCGCATTAGTTAGTTCAAATTTTAAAGTATTAGAAATTGGACGAAAATATGGACCTATATCTATCAATCTTCTTGATTTTGATAATCTGAAATTTTTCTTCCTCAATGCTAATAATAATTGTAAAAAGAAATGTTCATCAAATTTTAATCTATATTTTGCTAACTCTAATTTTTCAATCCCATCAGAAAAGTGGATATGTCTTAATGCTAGCTCCAAATTAATTAGCTTATGTTTTTTAAGAATGTCTTCTGGTAGTATTTCATAAATATTATCAATTGAACCTAATACTTCTTTTACTATCATTCTTAAACTACGTTGTTCAATACCCGTAGATCGTAGATCTTGAGTCAAAGAATAAATTGGAACAATATTGCCTGAGTTTAATGGATTTTCATCCTCAAATATTTTTTCAAATTCTGGATGAGTAATTGAGAACCCTTTATACCACTGTACCTTACCATGTATTACTAATTTATCTCCTATTTTAAAAAGTTTTTTTATATATCTGGTACTATTAAACCAGCTTAGCGTTAGTAATCCTGTACCATCTGATACTATAACTTGAAACATTTTTCCACGCCGAATTGATTTTTCACCAAACGTTTGGACATCTGCAATTATAGAAAATAAATTGCCCTTTTTTAGCTTGCTTATGGGGGTAAATATCGTTCTGTCAAGATAACGCCTAGGGAAATAATATAAAATATCTAAAGCGGTAAAGATACCCAGTTCGTTCAAGATTTTTTCTCGGCGTGGGCCAACTCCTTTTAATTGGGAGATGGGGTCAGTAAGATTCACAATTATCCTTTCAGATATTTATTTCCATTCTTTCCGGTAAGTATAGTAAACATTTTTTGTTTCACCGGCATACAAAACTAATGGGAAGTGAACTGTAGAAGCATCTTTTTTCTGATAATTAAGTGATTCGTCTTTGATTATCCAATCACCATTTATATGCTCTACAAGAAGAACGTTAATATCTTCATTCCTTGTGTTTGTTACTTTAATCTCTATAACTGCTTCTTCGCTCTTTCTTTGCCTATCGTAGTTTAAAACTTTTCTGTTTCCGATCACATCAAATGCTCTTCCTGAAGTAAGCGTGGTCGACTGTCCCTTCGGGACCTGACCCATATTATCAGCACCTATATATTCTAGGCCACTTGATTTTTTATAAGCATACATCTCAACCTTACCGCCAGGGAGAGATATGCCGAGACCATTTGACTCTGTGTTTTCCATACTTATTTGTACTTCAAGGGGCTCTTCCTTTTGCCGTCTTTCGCTATTTTCAAAAACATATGTCTTCTTATAACCAACTTCTAAAGGGCCATACATTCTTACCGTAATATTTTCCTTTGGACTTAAATCATGTTTGTTGTTTAAGGAGTATATATGGTAATCACCAAGCTCCTCTTTACCAATCAAAGGTACAACATCATTACTTAGTGCCACTCCAGCAGACCGATTCATTGATTCTCGCATAGGATGTCTCTTCCTTACTTTATTTAATGTACCTTCAACTAACTGTAAGTTTGCATTTTGAAATCCTATATCAGAAATATTAGATACTACAGCTTCTGCAATGAGCTCACCTCTTTCCTCATTACCCATTTTTAAACGGTATACAGTGTTCCAAGAGAAGCTATTTGTTTTATATACAAGCTCACCTTCAATTACCTTACTAGTTTGCGATTTTAAATCCCAAGATAAATATGGATGGAAAGTGTGGGAATCTAAATCGTGTTTTTTGCTACCAATGTATTCAAGTTCATCCCTATTGAAGCAAATAACACCTGATTGATGCTCCAGAGATAATGATGTAGAGCTTATCTCAAGAAGTAGGCCTTTTACAAGCTTTCCATCTTTAGGCTTAACATGTATCTCTTTTCCTTTTAATGAATTAAAATAATTTATCCCTGTAAAAATATTATCATTAAAACGTTGTGATATTATATCAATTCCATCAATATTTAAAAAAGGAGTATCACGGTGTATTCCGCTTGGTAAGTTTCCCCATGTTACATAACTATTTCCTGAGGGTATGGACCATGCGACCGGTTGTTTTATAAGTGCAGAGCCATCTTTATAAATTGTGAGAGTAGCATCCTCGGATTGGGGATATATAGAACATAAAAAGAATATTATATAAAAAAAATTTCTCATTTAAGCATTTCCAAATTAGCATCTATTTTTTCTAATTCTTCAGTTAATTTATTAAGATTGGATTTTTCTTTTTGTATAACCGATTCTGGTGCGCGCTCAAGAAAGTTATTATTTGATAGTTTTTTATTTATACCTTTAAGTAACCGACTGACTTCAGTCATGCGTTTTCCCATTCTTTCCTTCTCTTGGTCTAAATCTACAAGCCCTTCTAATGGAATGAATATTTCCATACCAAGTGTAACTGCTGTAGCAGATTGTCTGGGTTTTTTAACATTTAGACCTATTGATATATCATCAGCTTTTGCTAGTGACTTTAATAAATCTATGTGCAAACTTATTAATCGTTTATTTTCATCATTACAGCGAATATGAAGATCGGATTTTCTTTTATGGGGAACATTCATTCTGCTACGAATAGATCGGACAGATGTAATTAATTCTTTTAGAATCTCCATATCTTTTTCAGCATTAGAATCAAGTAAATCTACTTTATCAATCCAAGGAGATATAATTAAATCAGTTGACCTTTTAGGACTAAAATATGTCCACAATTCTTCTGTTATAAATGGCGCAAAAGGATGTAAAAGAGTTAAAACTGTACGAATGCACTTGATTGCAATATACCTAGCTAAATCTGTCTTGTGTTTATCATCATTAATAAAACTAATCTTTATGATTTCAACGTACCAATCACAAAAATCATTCCAAGTGAATTCATATATCACTTTAGCAGCTTCATTAAAATGAAATCGTTTAAGCTGAGCATTGTAGTCTCTGACCATTTTTGATAACCTGCTTAGTATCCACTTTTCTGGAAGGCTAAGTTCACAAACATCAAGATCAAAATTATTAATTGAGTCTTTATTAATATTCATGTGAATAAATCTGCAAGCGTTCCATAGCTTGTTCATGAAATTTCTTCCAATATCTAAACGCTCTTTTGAAAAAAGAACATCCAAGCCTTGCGGCGACATGAGCATGATTCCAAATCTAACAGCATCGGTACCAAACTCATTGAACAATTCAATTGGATCCGGAGAATTACCGAGTGATTTACTTAATTTTTTCCCAGTGTCATCTCTTAATATTGATGTAAAATAAACATCTTTGAACGGTTCTTTATCCATGAACTCGTATCCTGAAATTATCATCCTGGCTACCCAAAAAAAGATAATGTCTGGTCCTGTAACAAGAGTATTGGTAGGATAAAACTTTTTTAGTTCTTCATTTTTATTTGGCCATGAATGAACTCCTATTGGCCATAACCAAGAACTCGCCCACGTATCTAAAACGTCTGGATCACGATTCCAATTTTCTGGATCGCTTGGTCCATTAACAGATACATGAATCTTTTTTTTATCATCATTGTGGTACCATACAGGTATCTGATGCCCCCACCATAATTGCCTACTAATACACCAATCCTTTATATTCCTCATCCAGTGGTCGTATGTCTTTTCCCAATGCTCTGGATGAAACGATATTTTACCTTCTTTCAGTGCATTAGTTGCAGGTTTAACAAGTTCACTCATTTTCATAAACCATTGTTCAGACATATAAAATTCAATGGGGACATTTCCTCTTTCAGAGTATCCTACTTTATTTATATAGTCTTCAATTTTGTGGACAAAATCATTCGATTGAAGGTCCTCAATAACTTTTTTTCTTGCTTCTTCTCTTGTGAGGCCCTGATATGCTTTGGGGACATTATTATTTAATGAAGCATCATCGTTCATTATATTAATAAATTCAAGATCATGACGCTCCCCCATTGAAAAATCATTTGGATCATGCGCAGGTGTAACCTTTACACATCCTGTACCAAATTCAGGGTCTACAAAATCATCAGCAATTATTGGTATCTCCCTTCCTACTAATGGTAATATTATGGACCGTCCAACAAGGTCTTGATATCTTTGATCTTTAGGATGAACGGCAACAGCGGCATCACCAAGCATAGTCTCCGGTCGTGTTGTTGCAACAACAACAAATGAATCTGAATCAGAGATAGGGTAACGAAAATGCCAAAGAAAACCATTCTTTTCTTTATGGATAACCTCTTCATCACTTATGGCAGATTTAGAAACAGGACACCAATTAACTAATCGATGTCCTTTATATATGAGACCTTTATTATATAATTTGACGAATGCACTAAGAACAGAATTAGTATATCCATCATCCATAGTAAAACGTTCTTTATCCCAATCACAGGAACATCCAAGTTTTTTTAATTGGTTTATTATTATGCCACCATATTTTTCTTTCCAATCCCAAGCATAATCCAAAAAATCTTCACGAGATAGTTTCGCCTTATCGATTCCTTGCTGCTTAAGCATTGAAACTACTTTTGTCTCAGTTGCAATAGATGCATGATCAGTACCAGGAACCCAACATGCTTCTTTACCTTCCATCCTCGCTTTTCGAATCAAAATATCTTGTATAGTATTATTCAAAACATGACCAACTGTGAGAATACCTGTTACATTAGGAGGTGGAATCACAATCGTATAGGGCTCTTTTTCTGATCTAGGATCAGCAAAAAAATAGTTCTTTGACAACCAATGGTCATACCACTTGTCTTCAACTAACGTTGAATTATATGATTTGTCTAATTGTGAGGAAGGCATTATCTAATTTAAAATAAATGTTTAATTAGGTTTGTTATTTGACCCGCAATTTTACTACAATTCATGTTTTCTTTCATTGGAAAGATAGACCAAAATCAAAAGATATTTAATTTAGTATTTTCTCTGATCAAAATCGTAATATTACATCATCTGACAAACGAGGATTTACATGGATAACAATATCGTATACACCTTCCTAATTATCACGTTTGTATTTACTATATGCACTCATATGCCACTTTTAATAATTAGTCTGGCATTTTGGCTAAAATCACAAGTAAACAAATCAGATCTCAACCGATTTAAAATTTTAAATAAAATCGCAGCTGAACTAGGAATCGACAATTGCACTTTTCCTCCTCAAAAAAATCTAAATTACTTTTCTTGGCTTATCTATAGCAAGCGCGTGGATGACCAATACATCCCATATAAAAATCTTTTAAGAAATATAAATGGGGTAAAAGATTTAGAAAAAAAACCTGACTCAAAAGCAAGATATTTCTATGGAAGCTTATTAGGTGGTAATCATCCTAGAATTAATGATATTATAGCTTCAAAATTTGATTCTGAACCTTACATAATGATATCTAGAGATAGAGTTAAGGTTGGTAAAAATAATTATAAAGATTATAGAGCCATATATTATAGTTCTAGAGACTTCGATCTTCCAAAATGTAAAATAGATGAATCATCTGAATTCTTAGATAGAATAGCACCAAACCCTGATGATATTAATTTCGTTTCTGATAATACTTTTTCAAAAACCTTTAACTTGATGGGGCAAAATGAACCAAAGATAAGAGCATTAATGAACGAAGAAATTCGCAATATTGTAATTAAAAATAAAAAATGGGTATGGGAATTTGACAATACTAAAATATTGATTAGATACGTAATCAATGATAATTCAGGTATAGATGACATCAAACCATCTCTTCTAGAACTTAAAGAAATTCACAAGGTAATTAAAAAAATAGACATGAAAAATCTTCCTACATCTGGACAAATTGATGCCGACCAACCTAAAGAGATTATTGATACCGTACTCTATAATAAACGGATGGCTATTTTTGGAAGCACAATAGGTTGTGGTTTAGTTGCAGTGATTTTAGGAATTGCAATTTTTTTTGTGGCTTTACTCAGAATGCAGTTTGACATATTTTTAACAGCATTTTTTTTTACTGCACCAGGCGTTGCTGTTTTTACATTTGGACGTAACGAATGGATAAGAAATAAAAAATTAAAATCAGAAGGGAGTGTCAAAAAAAAATAAAATGGTAAAGACAATGGTAAATGGAATATGGGATATATTTCAAAAAGACCAACTCCAACCTGGCACAACTGTTTTTAGTTTTAAATCGGGACTGTATGAAACTTTAAGAACTAAAAAATATCAACCAGTTTTTCTGGATTTACATTTAGACCGTCTATTCAAATCAGCAGAATTGATAAAACTAAAACCTCATTTTAAAAGAGAAAAGATAAAAAAAATGGTGAACAAAGTAATTAGAGACTTTGATGAACCTGAGCAGAGAATTCGGATATTATTAGTCCCTGAAAAAGTAATTGTTTATGCAAGGTCCCTCAACTTGAACCATGGCATCTATCAAGGAATATCAGCAATAACTGTTCCAGCAATAAGAAAGGACCCACATATTAAGACAACAAATTATCATGTATGTTTAAATGCATATAAAAAAGCAATAGAAAAAGACTGTTTTGATGCAATACTATTGGATGAAGCAGGGCAGGTATTTGAGGGAAGCAGAAGTAATATATTCTGGGCATATAATGATAAACTTTATACCCGGGAAAGTGGAGTACTTCCCGGGATAACAAGGCAAATAGTACTCAAAAAATCACCATTTAAATTATCCTTTAGTACGCTAAACTCACTTGATTTTTGTCGGTTAGATGAATTATTCTTGACCAATAGTGGTTCTGGAATAATACCTGTTGTAAAAGTGAA
>MDSV01067045.1_pt1 | contig 10147 bp, 12 predicted proteins | sample 810851 | NCBI WGS metagenome assembly MDSV01 (sample SAMN05326640, study PRJNA326480) | marine metagenome | isolation source: seawater | place: Atlantic Ocean: North East | collected 2012
ACTACTCATTATTTGCTAAATATACATTATTAATATATTTTTGTATCAGACAAATGAACACAATACTAATATCAATTATAGTAATACCAATAATAGAAATATTGCTTTTTATTAAGATTGGAGAGAATGTTGGGGCTATAAATACGATTTTGCTCATAATACTTACTGCAGTAGTCGGACTTTATTTCGCACGAATACAGGGGATAAAAACTATAAGATCAGGATTCGTTAACCTTTACCAGAACAAGTTACCAATATATGAAGTTTTGTCTGGAGCATCGATTGCTGTTGCAGCTATATTTCTTATCATTCCAGGATTTTTTACTGATACGATGGGTTTTCTATTGCTCATTCCATTGACTAGAAAACTATTACTGTCACAAATTATGAAGAAAAATAAAAATCAAACTAGAGATGAGAAAATAATCGAAGCTGAAGTAATCGACGAAAAAAAAGATGAATTATAAAATAATAGCCAAATATATTAGGACGTTAGATTTTGATATTTCTAAGCCTGATAAATTTTTTTCCCTCACCAAAGATATTTCAAATTATAAGTTTAAAATAGATATAAAAAGCAACAGCTTTAAAGATAATATTATAGAAGTACAAACAACTCTAGCATTAGAACCAAAAGATAATAATTTAGATAAAATAAATGCAACTGTAACTTTTTCGACCCTTATTGAATTAGATAAAAACTTTACCGACAAAAAAAAATTGGAAGAAATTATATTAATAGAAATACCTAATAAAATTTACCCTGAACTTAGAAAGGTATTTATTTTTATTTTTGAAAACTCAGGGTTCAGAGAGATTAAAATTGATCCTAATGTTGACTTTAAAAAACTTTATTTATCCAGAAAAAATTAAAAATAATTCTTTTTTAATTCTGTTTTCAAAAACAAATTATGATTTTTCAATTCTTCTTCCGAGGGCTTTACTATTATTTTGGAATAATTTGAAACTTTATTTTGTTTATTTTGTTTTTCAACTTGAGTATTAAAAGATAATCTAGGTTCTTTAATATCTAAAAGATTAATGTATACCTCTCTTAGTAATTCACAGTCTAAGACTGCATTGTGTTTGGTCCTTCTGGACAAATCAACATTGAATCTTTTGCAGAGTGCGTCTAATGAGTTTGAAGTGCCTGGATATTTGCTCCTCGATAATTCCAAAGTGTCTATTATTTTGTTCTTAGATATAATACTTTTTTTAATTAATTTTAGTTCATGATTTATAAAAGGAATGTCGAAAGATGCATTGTGAATAATTAAATCTTTTCCACTTATGAATTCTAGTAATTCATCTGCCACTTCATAAAACTTGGGTTTATTTTTTAAAAAATCTGAGGAAAATCCGTGAATCTTGAACGCTTCATCTGGTACTTTCCTTTCAGGATTTATTATTTTGTGAAAAATTCTTTTAGTAGGAATTAGTTCATTAGTTTCGATACAAGCGATTTCTACTATTTTATGATTATCTTTAAAATTTAAACCAGTAGTTTCAATATCAAGAAAAATTTCAGACATTATTTGATTATATCATTTACTTTTTTTTTTAAAATATTTTTAGATTTGTTATTAACAATTAAATAATCACAATATTTAATTTTTTTTCGGGCTGGAATTTGATTTCTATCCAAAAGATAAAACATATTTTTTTTTCCACCATTTTTTAAATAACGTTTAAGTCTATTTTTTTTTGGGGCAACTACTAAAATAATAAAATCAAAAAACTTCATAAGTCTGCTCTCAATTAATAATGGAATTTCAAAAAAAATAATTTTCTTTTTTTTATTCCTTTTATAAAAATCTTTCATCTTGCTTCTAACAAAGGGATGCACGGCTAATCCTAATTCTTTAAAAGATATTTCTTTTTTTAATAACTTTGTTTTTATTTCAGCTTTAATGTTTTTTTTTTTAAAACCAAATTTTTTTTGTATATTTTTCCTAAATGCATTATTTGAATATAATTCTGCAACTGCTTTATCTGCGCTGAATAATAATTTCTTATCTTTTGACAAAATTTTTGCAACTGAGGATTTTCCAGAAGACAGAGAGCCTGTGATTCCTATTTTCATTAATTAAGCTTAGACTCCAAAAGTTTAAGCAATTCATCATCGACCTCTGGATTAATTTTGTTCCATAAATAAAAAGCTTTTTGTCCTTGGTATATAAACATGTTCAATCCATTGATTGATCTTATTTTATTGGATTTAAAATATTTTATCAATTTGGTCTCAGCGGGATTATAAATCGTATCTATATAAATCATACTTTTTTTAAAATTACTAAAATCATTTTTAAACTCTTCATTAGTTTTTAAGCCTAAACTAGTTGCATTAATAACAATATCGAATTTGTTAAGATCCTTGGATAAATCATCCCAATTTATAAGATTCAGCATATTAAAACTTTTTTTAAGGAATAATGATTTCTCATAGGTTCTGTTAGTTAAGGAAATGTCTAAAATATTAGATTTTATTAAAGCAAATATTATAGATGGCGCAACCCCTCCCGCTCCTAAAATAAGAGCTCTTTTATTTCTTTTCTCTTGGTTAGGTATGGATTTTAAATATGCAGCTTGGAAACCAAAAACATCTGTATTTTCACCTATTAAATTTTCATTCTCGTCAAGCATTATTGTGTTTACAGAATGAGTTGCGTTAGCATCATTAATAATTTTGTTTAAAAATGGTATTACAGATTTTTTGTAGGGCAAAGTAACATTTACCCCCTTGATTTCTTTATCTTTGATTTTAGTAATAACATTCTGAATTTCATCTTCGTTAATATTTAATAACTCATATTCTGCATTAATTTTATACTTGTTGAACCAATAGTTATGCATAATTGGTGAAAGCGAGTGAGATATCGGGTTTCCTATTATTGCAAATTTTGTTTTTTTCATGTTTTGTATTTTTTTATATAATCTTTAATTTGTTTAATTGGCAATCCCATAATAGAATCTTTATCTCCTTTTATATACTCAAATAAATTTAAACCTCCAGCTTCAATCTGGTAAACTCCATATGCCAGTAATGTTTCTGTTTTAATTTCATTAAGATATGATTTTAAATCATAATCAGATAAACTTTTCATTTTAAGCTCCGATTTATCTGTATAATTCCAAATCATAGATGTATTTTTGGAGATACAAACTGAACTTATTAAATAATGTTTTTTTCCATTTAATAATTTTAATATTTTAAAAGCTTCATCTCTTGAACTGGGTTTATTTATTAGTATATTATCAAGCGATATTACACTATCCGCACCAAGAACAAGTTGATCAGGATACTTTGCGCTCACTTTGATTGATTTTAATTCTGCCAGGTTTTTCGAAATAATTTCAGGATCAGCTCCTTTTTCTAGAAGCGACTCTTTCACTTGATCTTCGTCTACGTTAGAAGGTGAAACACTTGCCTCGACACCATATTTATCAAGTATGTCTTTTCTTACACCGCTTTTAGAAGCTAGTACTATTCTCATCTGTTTCTTTTAATCTCAATTATTTTAATTATTGAAGCCGCTGTTTCTTCAACAGATTTTCTCGTAACGTCAATTGTTGGCCAGTTATATTTCTTAAATAAATTTTTAGAATCCTCCACTTCTTGCTTAATAGAATTTATGTCGGTATAACTAGAAGATCTGTTTTCTTGCATTAAAGCAACACGATTACGTCTTATGTCTGATAGCCTTTCTGGATCGGCAAATAATCCTATTACGCAAGATTTAAAATCTTTATTTTTTAAATTTTTTGGTATTTCTTGATTGGGAACTAGAGGTATATTTGTAGTTTTAAAACCTCTATTGGCCAGATAAATTGAAGTTGGTGTTTTGCTGGTCCTACTAACTCCTAACAAAATTACATCTGAGTCTGATAGATCCTCTGTTTTTTTTCCATCATCATGGGACATTGTAAACTGTATTGCTTCTATTCTTTTGTAATAGTCTTCATCTAATACATGTTGCGCGCTTGGTTTATGAATGGCTTTTTGATTAAGTAATTTTGAAAAAGCTAAGATTAAACTACCCAAAACACCAAAGCAAGGAATGTTAGTTTGTTCACTTTTTTTAGATAAATATTTGGCAAGTTTAGTTTCCACGATTGTATATAATATGATGGGATTATCTCCTTCAATGCCCTCATTTATTATTTTATCAACTTGTTGCTCTGTTCTCACAAAAAAGAACTCTTTTTTTTCATATTTAAAGTTTTTAAATTGAGATTGTAAAGATAGAAAAATTCTATCAAGGGTTTCACCTGTAGAATCAGAAATAAGATATACATTGTATTTTTCGTTCATAATTTCGTTAACAAAAGTTTGATAACTTTGTTTTATTTTTTTTATTTATTAATAAAAAAAAATTACTCACATTAATTAACATATTAAGTACATTTTATTCTATGTGAATTATTTTATACATGAAAAGTTCAAACTGTGAGCATAATTCTATAAATAATTCAAATAAAAGCTAATTTGGACAAGTTGATGGGTATAAAATGTTTAAAACAAGGTATAATTAAATATAATCAATACTAACATGACCTATTACAATAACTATTCTTATTAATATATTATTTAATTTATGAGTAAATTGTTAAATTGTTTAAAAAAAAAAGATTATTCTTGCGTACCAGTATGGTTTATGAGACAAGCAGGAAGATACCTTCCTGAATTTAGAGAATTAAGATCAAAAAATACTAACTTCCTAAAATTATGTTTTAACAGTGATTTAGCGACTAAAATAACTCTACAGCCTATGAAAAGATTTAATTTGGACGCAGCAATTATCTTCTCGGACATATTAGTAATTCCATTTGCTTTAGCGCAACAAATAGATTTTAGAAAACAAGGCGGACCTTGGTGTTCTAATTTTAATATTAATAATTTTTTAGAAACCAGTGAAAAAGACTTTTTATCAACATTAAAACCTATTTATGAAGCAATTAGAAAAACCAAAAATACTTTGGAAAAGAATAAATCTTTAATAGCCTTCATCGGTGCCCCTTGGACTTTGATAATTTATTTATATAACTTAAAAGAAAAAAATAACTTAAATAAAAAAATAACAATAGAAAATAAGAATGAAATTAAATTAATTCTAAAAAAATTAGATGAGTTTTTAAAACTCCATATAATAAATCAAAAAAACGCAGGGGCTGAAGTAATACAAATATTTGACTCTTGGGCAGGGCTTATCAAAGAAGATGATTTAGAAGAATATTGTTTTAACCCCAATAAAAGTCTAGTTGATTTTTGCAGAGAAAATGAAATACCTTCAATATGTTTTCCCAAAGGACTAAAAAATAATTACAAAAAATTTATAGAAAAGGTGAGTCCAGATGCAATTAACATTGATCAATATGTTGATCCCGTATGGGCAAAAAATAATCTTAATAATGTTTGTATACAAGGAGGGATGAATCCAGAAATTCTTTTTCAAAGTGAAATGAAAATATTAAAAGAAACAGAAAAATACCTAGATACTTTTAAAAATTATCCCTACATATTTAATCTTGGTCATGGTATTCTTCCAAATACAAATCCTGATGTAATAAAAAAAATTGTAGATAAAGTGAACTTGATTAAAAGATGAACAAAGACCATCCAGAAATAAAATTTGGTAAAACAGGAGTCCTTTTGGTTAATCTAGGCACACCAGATTCGACGAAATGGTTAGATATTAGAAAATATTTAAAGGAATTTTTATCTGACAAAAGAGTAATAGAAGCAAACCCTTTTTTATGGCAGATAATTCTTAATTTAATCATCTTAAATTTGAGACCATCGAAAACGGCAAAAGCTTACAAGGAAATATGGATGAAGGAAGAAGACATGTCGCCATTAAGATATTACACAATTATGCAAACAAAAAAGCTATTAGACAGGATTGGCAATAAAGATTTGATCGTTGATTATGCCATGCGTTATGGAAATCCAAGCCTCAAAAGCAAAATTCATAAACTTCATGAGGCTGGTTGTGAAAGGCTTATCGTTTTACCTCTTTATCCTCAATATGCAGCGGCAACAACTGCTACAGTCTGCGATGAAGTATACAGAGTTTTAATGAGTATGAGATGGCAACCAAGTTTACAGATAATACCCCATTATGAGTCCGAACCTCTTTATATTAAAGCTCTAACAAATAGTTTAAATACGAAAATAGCAGAATTAGATTGGAAACCCGATTTAGTTTTAGCGTCATATCATGGTATTCCACAAAAATATTTTGACAAAGGAGATCCATACCACTGTTATTGTCATAAAACATCTAGATTACTCTCAGAAGACTTTGATAGCATTGAGATCAAAACTACTTTTCAGTCAAGATTTGGACCAGAGGCATGGCTTAAGCCCTATACAGATAAAACCTTAGAAATTTTACCAAAGGAGGGAAAAGAAAATATACTTGTTATATGCCCAGGTTTCTCATCTGATTGTGTTGAGACACTTGAAGAAATATCTATACAAGGAAAAGAAAGCTTCTTAAAGTCCGGAGGAAAAAATTTTGATGTAGTGCCTTGTTTAAATGACAACGAGGATCACATTAACCTACTTGAAAAACTAACTAAAAAAGCTTTATAAATGAATGCATATCTAACATTTAAAGCACTTCATCTAATAGCAGTTATATCTTGGATGGCCGGGTTACTATATCTTCCTAGAATATTTGTCTATCATGCAGAAACAAAAGTAAATGAAGGACAATCTGAAACTTTTAAACTAATGGAAAAAAGATTGTATTTTTACATCATGAACCCAGCAATGATTTTGTCTTGGGTTTTCGGTGTTCTTCTCATTCATACCCAAGGTATTTTAAGTCTCGGCTTATTATGGATGAAAGTAAAAATTGGATTAGTTATAATTTTAACTGGTTATCATTTTTACTTACTCGCTATTATAAGAGATTTTCAAATTGACAATAATACTAAAAGCTCAAAGTTTTTTAGGATTATCAATGAAGTGCCCACATTATTGCTTATTATCATCATTTTTGTTGTAATATTTAAACCATTATAGGACTTGAAATTTAATCAAAAAGACCTATATTAAAGTTACTTACCTCAAATTCAATCAATCAAATGAACTTACAAGAACTAAAAAAACAAAGCCCAGCTGATCTAATTTCGCAAGCAGAAAAACTTGGTATTGAAAATCCTAGCACACTAAGGAAACAAGAAATTCTCTTTGCTATATTGAAAAAATTAGCAGAAAAAAATGAGCAAATAAGTGCCTCTGGAGTTCTTGAAGTTTTACAAGATGGCTTTGGGTTTTTGAGAGCGATCGAATCGAATTATTTACCAGGCCCAGACGACATTTATGTAAGTCCAAGTCAAATTAGAAGATTTGGATTAAGAACAGGCGATACTGTGGAGGGGGAAGTTAGAGCCCCAAAAGACGCGGAAAGATATTTCGCATTACTCAAAGTAAATAAAATTAATTTTGATGAACCAGAACAAGGTAGGAATAAAATAGCTTTTGACAATCTTACTCCTTTATACCCTAATAAGAGGATTAAATTGGAAGTCGAGACCACTAAGATAGAAAAAAAACCTGATAATACAGCTAGGTTGATAGATCTTGTAAGTCCTATCGGTAAGGGCCAAAGATCTCTGATTGTATCTCCTCCTAGAGCAGGGAAAACTATAATTCTACAAAATATCGCCCAATCTATTACTGCAAATCACCCAGAAATTTATTTAATGGTTTTGTTGATAGATGAAAGACCAGAGGAGGTCACAGATATGCAAAGATCGGTTAAAGGTGAAGTTGTTTCTTCCACTTTTGATGAACCTGCTTCGAGGCACGTAGCAGTCGCTGAAATGGTAATTGAAAAAGCCAAAAGACTTGTAGAGCATAAAAAAGATGTAGTTATTTTGCTAGACTCAATAACGAGACTTGGTAGAGCATACAACGCGGTTGTGCCAAGTTCAGGAAAAGTTTTAACCGGCGGTGTGGATGCCAACGCACTACAGAGACCAAAAAGATTTTTTGGTGCAGCTAGAAATGTTGAGCAAGGTGGATCCCTTACGATTATCTCTACTGCTTTAATAGATACAGGAAGTAGAATGGACGAGGTAATATTTGAAGAATTTAAAGGAACTGGAAACTCAGAATTAATCCTAGACAGAAAGGTCGCAGACAAAAGAATTTACCCTGCCCTTGATGTAACTAGATCGGGAACAAGAAGGGAAGAACTATTATTTGCTAAAGACGATTTATCAAAAATGAATGTGCTAAGAAGAATAATTAGTCCAATGGGCACAATGGACGGCATAGAGTTTTTAATATCAAAAATTAAAGATACCAAAAATAATTCAGACTTTTTTAATTCTATGAATAAATCAAACTAAACTTAGTTTGAAACTTTACTTTTTTTCTTGTAAAATATTACTATGATTGACAAGTTTACTAACGTATTTTATTTAACAATATATTTAGCTCATTTTATAATAGTCGGAAGCTATGCTTATCAATTAGTTTTTGACACTAAAAAATTTCTCAAGGGCAGGGGCGTAGATAAAACTGCAACTCTAATAACTAGATTTGCTGGTTCATTTATGATTGGAATCGTTTTGATGGCAACCTATATCGCGTTTATAAGATCTGGAGGTTTAGAGGCTACTTGGGCTTTTTTTAATGCAATCTTCATAATAAATGTTTCGATATTGATCACAAATTTTTACTCTCTAAGAATTGATAAGACAGGGTTGACTAAAAAAACAAAAAACGATGGCTTATATGCTCCATTAACCCTAGTAATTATGAGTGCTGTTCTTTGTTATGGTTTAGCAGATAAGATATACGTTTAATCTATTGTATTGTTTCATTATCTGAAGAGTTTTCATAGGAATAAAACTTGATGATATCTAACAAAGTATTTGTCTTATCGTTTAAACTTACAGTTTCAAGGAGTTTTTGCTTTTCTTCATTTGAAATCGGAGCGATCATAGACAACGTATTTATTTTTTGTGTTTCATCTAGTTTTTCAAATTCTTTCCAGTTTATCATAAGTCCATTTTTTTCAAAAAACTTTTTAACTTTTTCCATAAAACCAAATTTATCGTACGTAAGAACTAATTTTTCAGGATCAAGAACATCTTTGTGAAATCTTTTATAATCAACTTCGAATTCTCTATATTTTTTCTGATTGGCTATCTCTTTTGTGATTTCAAATCTAGTTAATCCAGTTAAGTTTATTAGAACTCTGCCATCAGAAGTTTCTTGATAGTCACTTATTTTACCAAGGCAACCAACTTTGTAGACCAGACTATTCTCTTTTTTTGATTGAACCATTCCCATAAGTTTATCATTTCTAAAACAGTCGTTAACTAAATCTAGGTATCTATCTTCAAATATGTTTAATGGTAAATTTGTCTTAGGAAAATAAATCACTCCGCTTAAAGGAAATACAGGTATTAGCTTTGGAAACTTTTTGTCCATAATAATAATTATACTTTTAAAAAATTAGAACTGTCAATTCGTAAAAAATGACCAAGATAATTCCTTGGCGTATTCCTGGCGCAGCACAGCTAAAATTTAACTAATTTTGTCTATTGCTTAATTTTATAAAAGCTAATACTTTCACTATTATTAGAACATGCGGGCATAGCTCAGTGGTAGAGCGTCTCGTTGCCAACGAGAAGGTCGAGGGTTCAAGTCCCTTTGCCCGCTCCATATTATAGCGACTTAATTTCCTTTTTTTCTATGCTAATTTTTTGATAATAATAGTCTTATGTTTAGATTAATTGCGATTTTAATAATTTTTATCCCTTCTATTTGTTTTGCTTCATCCATGAAGATGATTGGTGAAAAGGGCGATATAAAAGACGTGACGAAAATTATCAAAGTAAAAATGTTTGATAACTATTATGCGCCTAACGAAATAATTGTCAAAAAGGGTGAAACAGTAAAATTTGTAGTTAAAAATATGGGTGAACTAATCCATGAATTAAATATAGCTACCAAAGAAATGCACCTAAAGCATCAACCTGAGATGGCAAAAATGGTAGAACATGAAATACTTTTAGCGGACAGAATAGATAAAAAAAAGATGAAAGAAATGGCAAAAACAGATCACTCTATGGCACACAAACATGCTAATAGTGTTTTGCTAGAACCAGGTGATACTGGAGA
>MDSV01166263.1_pt1 | contig 10147 bp, 11 predicted proteins | sample 810851 | NCBI WGS metagenome assembly MDSV01 (sample SAMN05326640, study PRJNA326480) | marine metagenome | isolation source: seawater | place: Atlantic Ocean: North East | collected 2012
TGAATTTGTGGAAAAGTATAATGAGTTTATAAGTAAATTATCTACATATAAACCTAGAAAGTTTGTATTGGAGAATCTAAGTGCTGATGTGTGTGGAAAGAGATTAGATAAGTTAGTATTGAAGTAATTAAGATATATTATGATAATTACCATACTAATTCTAATCCTCCCAAATTTGATGGAAACCATATCAAATTCATTTTATCTAATGTATCATATGGTATCTTTTCTGTTTCATAAAAATTATATATTGCATATTCTATACCCAATTTATTTTGTAGAAGAAATTCAGGAGAGTATTTATTAATAAACTCTAAAAGTTCATTAGACTTACAAGCAAATAATCCTGTATTAATATGTCTTGATGCTGTGGGATTTTTATTAAATGTAAATAATGTCCTTGGATTTTTAATAAAATTATCAATAAAATAATTATCTATCAATAATTGCCGTGGTTCAAAATGTATTATATAATCGTATTGTGATAGAATTTCTTTATTATTAATCCATACCTCTATAAGACCTGCTCCTTTATTATATTTGCCATAATTATTTGGATTATTAATGATAGTTTTTATTCTATTATCAATAGTGATTTTATCGCCAAAATCAATACCATTATCTGCAATATATATATCAAAGTCATATTTGTTATTTAATTCTAGTAATTTATCTATTCCATTTTGATATTGTATTATTCTTTTTTCTGTGGATTGTGTATCAATTACAAATGTCGTTGCCATAAATATACAAATTTTCATATATATAAACTATTAATTAAAATTTAAGCATTATTTAAAGATAATGATATATTTAAAAATATAATGGAAAAGTTATTTTTAACTAATTTTGAAAACAAAAGAACGACGGCTAAGCTTACACATTATTTTAGAATTTACGAAGAGGAATTTGAAAAATATAAGAACAAATCAATTAATTTTTTTGAAATTGGTATTAATAAAGGTGGAGATTTACAAATATGGCATAAATATTTTACTAATTTAAATAAAATGTATGCTGTTGATATTAATGAAAACTGTAAATCATTAGAAAAAATATTACCCAATACAACAATATTTATAGGCGATCAAGGCAATAAACCCTTCTTAAAAATGTTAACTAATAATATTGATGACATTGATATTTTATTAGATGATGGAGGACACCAGTTTCATCAACAAATAAATTCTTTTAAATTTTTATTCAAAAAAATTAAAGAAGGGGGATTATATTTGATTGAAGATACTCATAGTAGTTATGATAATTATGCGAATTTGCATCCCAAAGATAATGTTTACAATGGAGGAAGGTATAAAAGTAATACTACAATAGAATTTTTTAAAAAATTAGTAGATGAATTAACTGCTTGGTCTTTTATAAAAGAACACGGAATGTGTCCGTTGTCAGGAAAACCGAAAGCGTCATCATGGTTAGAGTTTATAAAAAAATATGGATTAACTGAAACAGAAATGGATTATTACAGACAAAATATTCATTCTATAACTTTTTATGATAGTATTATAGTAATTAAAAAAAAACAAAAAATAATGCCAGCAGTCATATATACAGAAGGTCAAGATGAATATTATCAAGATAAACCAGATATCAAAAAATAAATATTATAAATGTTAATTTATTTAAAGTTTACTTTATTATATTTAATATATGTCTAAGACAGTTTTAATTACAGGCGGATGTGGTTTTATTGGTCACCATTTTGTAGAACATATTTATACAAATACTAATTGGAATATTATTGTATTGGATAAACTAACATATGCTAGTCATGGACTAGAACGATTACGGGATACTAGAACATTGGATAGTGGTAGAGTTAAAATATTTACATATGATTTATCTCATCCGTTATCTATAGGATTAAAAAAGGAATTGGGAAGTATTAATTATATTGTTCATATGGCAGCAGATACTCATGTAGATAATAGTATTTCTAATCCAGTTCCTTTCATTAAAAATAATATTATGTCTACTGTTCATATGTTAGAATATGCAAGGTCTTTAAAAACACTTGAAATATTCTTTTATTTTAGTACAGATGAAGTTTATGGTCCTGCTTTGGGAAATAAATTATTTCAAGAAGATGAGCGTCATAATCCAACAAATCCTTATTCAGCATCTAAATCTGGTGCTGAACAATTATGTGTTGCATATCATAATACATATAAAGTTCCAGTTATGCGTATAAACGTAATGAATGCAATGGGAGAAAGACAACATGTAGAAAAATTTATACCAAAGGTTATTAAAAAAGTATTAAATGACGAATTAGTCGAAATTCATAGTTATCCTGATAAAAAAACTTCTGGAACACGATATTATATCCATGCCCGCAATATTGCGGCAGGTGTTCTTTTCCTTTTGGAAAAAGGAAATATCGGAGAGAGTTATAATTTAACAGGTGAAAAAGAAGTAAGTAACCTAGAAATGGCACAAATCATCGCTAATACTATTGGAAAAAAATTAAATTATAAAATGGTAGATTTTCATAGTGATCGGCCAGGTCACGATTTAAGATATGGATTAGATGGAACAAAAATGAAAAAAATGGGATGGACATTGCCTATCGATTTTGAAACTAGTTTACGAAACACAGTTAATTGGACAGTTGATAATCAATTATGGCTTAATGATATTGAATAATTTATATTTAAAAATATATTATAATTTTAAATATAATGAAATTATTAGTAACTGGAAGTTGTGGTTTTATAGGTACAAATCTTTGTTTAAATTTATTAAAAAATGAATCAAATACAATTTATGGTATTGATAATTTTACAGATAATTATAATGTTAATTATAAAAAAGAAAATTATGAAGAATTAAAAAAACATACAAATTTTCATTTTTATAATGAAAATTTGTTAGGAAGTAGTATTATTGAAGAAACTAAACCAGATATTATAATTCATCTAGCTTCTATTCCGGGTGTTAGAAAAAGTCTTCAAGAACCACTGTATTATATTGAAAATAATATTACGACATTTGTTTATTTATTAGAAGAATGTAAAAAATATAGTATAAATAAAGTTATATATGCTAGTAGTAGTAGTGTGTATGGTTCAAATAAAAAAGTTCCATTTGAGGAAAGTGATGAAATAACAAGTTTAAGATCTTCCTATGCATGTAGTAAAAAATGTATGGAGGTCTATGGAAAATATTATAATGACGTTTTTAATATTAAAACAATAGGATTACGTTTCTTTACAGTATACGGTGAAAGAGGAAGACCGGATATGGCACCATATATATTTGTTAAAAATATAGCAGAGAATAAGGAAATATTACAATTTGGAGATGGTACTTCATATAGAGATTATACATATGTTACGGATATAGTACAAGGTATAAATTCTATAATAGATGGTAAGGGTAAATGGGGAGAAATATATAATCTAGGTAATGAAAATCCTATTAATTTATTAGATTTTATTAAATTATGTGAAAAAATAACTGGAAAAAAAGCAATAAAAAAAATAATAGAAAATCAAATAGGCGATGTTCCTAAGACATACGCAAATATAAATAAAGCTATAAAAGATTTGGATTATAGTCCAAATGTAAAATTAGAGGAAGGGTTGTCAAAAATGTTTCTATGGATGGTTAAAAATAATAGAATAATACTTACAAAATAATTTAAATATTAACCATGTGTTTTATATTATATGAATAATTTGTATAAAATAAAAGGAACAGAACATTCAATGCATCCAAATCAATTATTTTTGAAAGACCCAACCTTTTTCCCGCAATTTCAGGAAGGGTTATTACAATTTAAAAATATGATATTAAAACAAGTTGAATCTAATGTTGGTGCATCTTATGTTCATTTTGGTGACGGTGATTATTATTTTTTAAAAAATGTACCAATTGGTAGCGCTAGACCAGGAAAAAGAGCATTATCTATACCATATGATAAATTTAATATAAAACCATTCAGAGAAGGGTGGGCAAAAGCAGATTATCATTGTGTAGAATATCTTGAAAATGGTATGTTACAAAAACTTAATGAATTATATCCAGGACAACCATCAATACCAACAGAATATTTATATGGATTAACGAGTAATAAATGGTTTTTTAAAACATTTCAAGGTAAAATAGGGTTAATTGGTGCTGGACCCAAAATGGATGTAATAAAAGAATTAATGAAACATGAAAAATATCAAGAATATTTGGGTTTAAAACAATTCAACGATTATATTAAAATACCACAAAAATTTGCTTGTGATAATTTAGATAATACACTTAATATGGTGAAGGAACAATTAGAGAAAGCAGATCCAAATACAAGAATTTATTTATATGGAGTGGGTCATGTAAAATCTGGATTAATACATCATTTGCCGAAATTTAAAAAAGCAATATATCTTGATGTTGGAGCAGGAATAGATGGAATCGCTGGGTTGTTAGACCCTGAAAGACCCTATGCTATGGGTTGGGTAAATCATAGATTAAAAAATTATGATTATAGTAATTTGGACTTATTAAATTATAAAAAACAAAGTGACAAACAGTTAAAATATTTATAATATAAAGATAGTAATTATATTTATATAAAATGAATTTTACATCATCATTTTCAGATTATAATGTGTTTAATAAAAAAGTAAAATATGATAAAAATAAATATCCGTTTAGTAACTTGGTTGAAAAAATTTACGATTGTTCTTTATGTAACATACATACATTAACAGATAAAAATTATCCTCTTTTTACTGTTTTAGGTAAAGATACTCATACAAATTTACATAAAAAATTTTATAATCATATAGATACAGTAGACTCCACTTTAAAAGAATTATATAAAGAATTTATTAAGGAAGTTATTTTTCCTTATTTAAATTTAAAAGAAGGGTTATATCAAGTTTTTCCTACGTATAGAATAATGTTACCTAATAATGTAGCTGTAACAAAAAAACATTATGATTCAGATAGAGATCATCTACATCCCAAAGGTGAAATTAATTTTATTTTAAGTTTAACAGATATGTATGATACTAATAGTATATGGACTGAATCGTATCCAAGGTTAGGTGATTTTAAACCGTTTAGTTTATTACCCGGAGATGTATATTGTTTTTGTGGTAATTTGTGTGAGCATTTTAATAAAATAAATAAAACAGGAAAAACGAGAGTTTCTATGGATTTTAGAATTTTACCACTTCATTGCGTAGATAAAATAAATCATACTTTATCTGTTACTACCGGAAAAAAATTTTCTGAGGGTGGTTATTATAATAAATTAATAATAAATAATAAATAAATTTAAATATAAATTAATTTGTTATCTATAAATGACTAATAAATGGAACAAGGAAAAGGACAAATTTAAAGTTATAATGGATAAATATAACGTTTCAGATGCTTGGGGAATTGTTGATATATTTGAAAAAAAAATTGCTTCATATGCAGGTAGTAAATATGCTGTCTCAGTAGATTCGTGTACAGATGCTTTATTTTTGTGTTTAAAATATTTAAAAGCAGAAGGACCTGTTATTATTCCTGAAAAAACATGGATTTCGGTTCCTTGTACGATAGAACATGCTGGTTGTGAAGTTGATTTTGAAGATGTAGAATGGAGTGGCATGTATCAATTAAAACCTTATCCTATATTTGATGGTGCTGTTAGAATGAAAAGAAATATGTATAAAAAAAATACATTTCATTGTTTATCATTTCATATTAGAAAACATATACCAATTGGAAAGGGTGGTATGATACTAACAGATGATAAAAATGCATATGATTGGTTTAAAACAGTAAGATATATTGGACGTTCGGTTGCTGATGATGGAATAAATTATTTAATGTATAAAGATGATCCTATAAATTCTAAAGGATGGAATATGTATATGACCCCAGAGCAAGCAGCAAGAGGATTGGAATTATTTGAAAATATAAAAGACGATAATCCTGATCAAGAAACTTCTGGAAGTTGTAAAAAATTATCTGATTTAAATATTTGGAAAAAAAATATTGAACACAATAAAAAGGTATGTTTTAATATTTTCAATAAATCAAAATTAAAACGATTATATCTTGGATGTGGTAATAAATATATTGAAAATTTTGTGAATATAGATATTATGAAAGAGAGTAAAGCAGATATAATTTCGGATGTTAGAACGTTAAATGAATTTGATAATAACACAATTGATTTAATATATTCTTGTCATATGATAGAACATGTATCAAGGCATGAATATAAAGATGTATTAAAACGATGGTATGATATAATTAAACCGGGAGGGAAAATCAGATTAGCTTTACCGGATTTATTAGCTTTATCTAAATATTATGTTGAGAATGGTAATATTGATGACGTAAGAGGTTGTATGTTTGGAGGACAAAAAAATAAATATGATTATCATTATTTCGGACATGATTTTTCTTCTTTAAAAAAGGACTTAGAAGATATTGGATTTATAAATATTAAAAGGTTTGATTGGAGAAATATTGATTATGAAATTAAAGATTGGTCTAGAGATTATCTTCCAAAACATTATAATAATGGCGAAATGATACCAGATAAAGAATGGTATAAAGGAACGCTTGTTTCATTAAATATTGAAGCAGAAAAAAAATAATAATAAATATAATTATTTAAATAATAAATTTTAGATTAAAGTATAATGACTGAAAATTATTCCACTGATTATTGGTATAATGATGCTTCGCATGAAGCTTGGGATTTTGGTGGTGAAAAATATTATGTTAATACTTTTTATGAAGAAATAGTTAAAAAACTTAATATTCCTACAAATGGTAAATTGTTAGTTCTAGGAACGCATAATTGTGTATCATTTGATAAATTATGTAAACATTTTGGGTATGATAGATGTTTGGGGTATGATATAGCAAATCCAAAAAAACATCCAAATGTCCTAATTAAAAATTGTTTGGAATTAAATGAGAGTGATAATATGGAATTATCATTTTGTCATAATGATTTGGGTAATTATTCGCAAACCCCAATTTTAAAGGAACATGGTCAAAAATGGTTAGCTAAAAATATTATTAAAGGTGGATGGGTTTTATGTAATAATAATTTTAATAGGGCAAAGGTAAAAAATATTGAAATTATGGAAAATAATGGATTCAAAATTTATCAGTTATTGGATTTAGTTCAAAAATTCAATATAAAAACGTTACCTTATGAAAGGTTAGAAGGATATATGATATGTCAAAAATTATAATTTATAAGTATAAATACATATATAAATACATATATGTATTTATTTATATATGCCTTTAAAAACAATAAACGATTTATTTTTAAAAAAAACACATGATACTATTGTAATATATGGTTCTGGACCATCAATTAATAAATTAACCGATGATGATTTTAAGATTCTAAATCAATATAATAGTATGACATTCAATATGACTTGTAAAACACAAATACCTGTAGATATTTATATCATTGGTGAAATATTAGATCATTATTATAAATCTCTTGATGAACCTGATAATTATGACCCGAACGAGGCAAATGATATAGAAAAAAGTAAAGAAGACCCTGAATCCTATTTTAAACTTTTAAATCATAAATCATATAAGGATACTTTTATGGTGTTATGGGATACGATTTCTATAATGAAAAGAAAAGAAATTATATATAATAATTTACCACAAGATAAAATACATTTAAAAACTATTTGTAGAGGATGTAGTCCTAATAATTATATTAACAAAAATTTTTATACTCCTGATAATTTAAGACACTCCAAAGTCTTATTACATCAAAATGTAGGATTAACATCTTGTATTTTTTTAGCCAAATCGATGGGATATAAAAAAATTATTTTTTCAGGAGTAGATTTAAACAACTATGAATATGCGTTTAATAGAAATTATTTTAGAGAACATTTAATTCGTGAAAAAGTTGATACTTGTCATAGATCCTGGAAACATGTATTTTCTTTTATTAATTATTTAAAAAATGACATACAATTTGAAGTATATAACAGTGATAGTAAATTGACGGAAATTATACCTGTATTTGATAAAAATTCTATAAATAATTAAATTAACCATTCGATAATTTAATTATATTTAAATCCATATAAAAACAAATACATCGATTATCTAATGAAATATTTAAAAATTAACTATGATTTTACAATCAATAAAACAGCTGGAATGGGACATATGTTCAATAATGTTATAAATATTTTAATTACTTGTTATATTAAAAATATTATACCAATAATACCGGTTTTTTCATTAGGAAATATCCATTGTAAACAACCTTATACTAATTTTTCAGAATTTTTTGATTATTCAAAACTTAAAATTAACAATATACCTTTTAAGGTTATTTTAAATGAAGATAATATATTAGATAAAGATAATATTTATAATTTGAACATAACATCTTTAAAACAATATCAACTTAGATGGCATCCCTTTTTTAAGTTAGATAATAATTATAATATTACTGTTAATCCTTCATATGTTAAAAACAGTGTTGATATATTTAATTATTTAAATATATATAATTGTTACAATAATAATAAAACTACATATGATAATTATAAAAAACCAGATTTTACAACATTAAAAAATATTCATATTTATTTACCCTTCAAAAATAATATTATAAACTTAGGAGACAAAATTATTGAAAAATATTTATCTAATAATTATATTTGTATTCATGCAAGAAGAGGTGATGATGTTAACATACTTAAATCCGCAAATTTAGACCATTTAAATAAATATACAGAGAGTAAACACATATTAGAAAAAATTAAAACCTTAAATATTAAAAATGTATATATTATGATGCATCCTATGAATAAACAAAATTATAATAAATCGCCTTTTAAAAATAGTAATTTTAATATTATATTTTCTGAAGATATCGAAGAATTTGAAAATATTGAACTTAATAATTTATTATATTGTATTGAATCATATATTATGTCAAAATCTATATATAAAATTTCTACATATAGACATTGGTCAAATAAATTTGGGGAACAAAAAATATACAATGATTATTTGACCAATTTTGATTCTAAATTCGAAAATGATTTTTCTTTTCCATATTTATATTATAATTGATTCAAATAAGTAAATATCTTTGTTTTTCCAAATAAAGAATAATGATTAGTATCAATTGAATTGTTATTTTTCTCAAAAAATGATTCTATGTCTTTTACATAATTATTTTTAATATAATCATACGGTTTAAAATGATGTATATTTTTATTTATAATGAATTCATCTATATATTTTTCTATTAAATCTCTGTTTTTAATTTTTTTTGATGATGCTGTGGTAACCTTTATTACTATTTTGTCATTTGTATTTTTTCTTTCATTTTTATCATTAAAATGATTGCTTATCCATCTTGTAGATCCATTGCATTCTATTTCTTCATTATAATTATTTTTATCAATATTTATATGACTAACTAATATTACCTTTTTATCTTTCAATAACTTAATAATACTTTTTAGATCATTTAAAAAATCTTCTTTTGATATTACATTTATATTGTTTGGTATTGTTTTTGTTTTCCCCCAATGTATTTCCATATTATTTAAATCAGTCCATACTTTTAATGATGATATTTCAATAATCACTTTTTTACTGTTAATTAACTTGTTTCTAATAATATTTATAACATTCATCGATAAAGGTTTCATATGAATGTTATCATATAATTCCCTATTTTCATTTTTTAATAAATAATTTAATGTTATTAGTATCTGTTTTGTATTATGAACATGATTAAATAAATATGGCTGTGAATCGATTCTACAACTTCCTATTTTAAACATTATAATTATAATAATGTTTTATATTTATTATAATTTATATAATTTATAATTTATAATCCTTTTTTTTGGCTTCTGGTAATATACTTAATTTATTGTATAATTCTGCCATATTAGTTATATCATCATATTTTTTTAATCTATATGGATGAATATTCATAAATCCAGCGATCGTATTTCTTATAATATATGTATCTAAATTTTCCTTTTTGTAAAAATTATACAAAAAGTTTAAGAATAAATCTATATTAAAATCATACTTTTTTATTATTTTTAAATATAATATTATATTTTCTAACGGTAAATTACCTCCACCTCTTCCTTTTCCTCCA
>MDSV01172267.1_pt1 | contig 10145 bp, 3 predicted proteins | sample 810851 | NCBI WGS metagenome assembly MDSV01 (sample SAMN05326640, study PRJNA326480) | marine metagenome | isolation source: seawater | place: Atlantic Ocean: North East | collected 2012
GATTTAAAAGATTTTACTTTTTTTCTAGTATGATATTTACCTTTCTTATAATTTTTACGAGATTTTAATAATTGTTTTTTTTGTCGTTTTTTATCTTTTTTTGTTAAATTTCTCGGAACATATCTTTGTGGAACATTTACCATATATATATAATAATTATTTAAATTTTCGTATTGGTATTTTGTTTAAAATAGGTAATTTACTAATTTTTGGGGATAATTTTGAACCAAAATAATAAAAAACAATGTTTATAATTATATCCATCATATCATGACAATTAAATAATATTTCGGTTATTTCAAAAACAATAGAATAAATTATATGGTACACATATAAATCTGGTACAAGAATACCTCTAATAGTAAAATATATCATATGTAAAATACTCCAAGTTGTTATAAAATAATGAGTTTTATCATTTTTTGAATTTTTACTAGTTAAATTATAGTTTTTACCCCGCAAATTATAAAAAAATTTATAAAACGTATCTTTGGGTTTCAAAACCATTATTGGAAAATTTATAAAATATTTATCAATATTTGTGTATTTAAATAAAATTTTGGTAATTGGGAAAAATAAAATTCCCCATATTACATCATATAATATTAACGTTGTAAATTTCATGTATATATATTATAATTTTATTTAATTTTTATAACTGGTAATATATTATCATTATACCATTTTTTCATTTCTTTTTTCTTTATTTTTATTTTTCCATAATAAAATGCCTGACGTAAAGCCATTCTTTCACTTTCTGTAAATATTTCAAAATACATTCTAAATAAAAATAAAATTGTTGTTTTTCTATTATGTTGACATGCATAATAGAATAATTTTAAAAATAAGTCGCCTATATGTAATTGATAATCGCGATTTAAAGTTTGAGCATATATATTTTTTAACTCTTCATGGTCTTGAATAAACACTGCTTCTTTTCCAGCTTTTAATAGGCGTTTATGCATTTATTATATATATTTATTAAATACTTATATCAAAACTATTTAAAATTTTAAACGTAAGCCAATTATAAATGACTAAACGAGTTTCTTGGGATGAATATTTTTCTAAAATTGTATCTGTTACAGCAGAAAGGTCTTCTTGTGAAAGACTACATGTGGGGTGTTTACTTGTTAAAGATAATAGAATTATCAGTCAAGGATATAACGGTCATTTACCCGGATGTGTTCATGAATCTATAGTTAGAAATAATCATGAACAAGCCACTGTTCATGCGGAACAAAACGCTTTATGTGATTGTGCAAAAAGAGGTGTTAGTTGTGATGGGTCAACTGCTTATGTTACCCATTATCCTTGTATTATATGTTGTAGATTGCTTTTAGCATCAGGTATTGTCAAAATTAAATATTTAGAAGATTATAAAAATAATGATTTGGTAAAATATTTCTGCGATCAAAAAAACGTTTGTATAACTAAATTATAATGTTTTCTAATGTTTATATATAATTATGTCCAGCGAGGCAAAGGTAACTGTGGCGGCAAAAAATGATAATGTATTTCAATCATTTATATTATATTTAAAAAAAAAATGCAGACAAAAATATGCTGAAAGTGATGATGAGGAAATAAGTGATTTTTTAAGGAACAAAAATGAAGAAAGAATGATGAGTTTTTCTGGCGAAAAAAGTCTTGTATTATTTATACTATTGAATAGTATTGTTCGGTCGGAATTATGGAAAAAACAAACTTTTACAAATTATATTATAGGTACAAAAAAAGGGTGGGCAACACCCGTTGACAAATCCACTGGTGGTCGGAAGAGTGCAGAAGACGTTGTTCCTCCATTTAGTGGAGAATTCGCAAATGAAGAAATTTTAAAACACGACTATTTTTTACGAATGGTCTATATTGATTGTATGTTAGATGACGTAGATTTATGGTTACCAGACAATACATTATACAGTAAGTCTGGTCAAGAATCATTTAATAAAATAAAAGAAGAATTGCGACAAAAACATCCAGATATAGGCGAAGATGACTTAGATAATATGGTTAGGAAACAAATCAAGGATTCACTAGTGAAGCGCATTCCTAGTGCTTCTTCCGGAGCTTCTTCTAGTGCTGCCGCTTTGGCTGTTGGAGATTCTTCTAGTGTTTCTTCCGGAGCTTCTTCTAGTGCTGCCGCTTTGGCTGTTGGAGATTCAGAAGGCTCTTCTCTCGATAAAAAAATTGCTGATAATTGTTCTTGTGATTTTGAAAAATCACAGGGCGGTGGTGGTATTAATAATACTAACCAAAAAGGTGGGATGAGATTAGAAAGCATTTTTAGAATAGTACAAATAGCTACATATGCATTTTTATGGGGTATTATTTCAAATAATTATTACGAACGAATTGAAACTTTTGGTCCTCAAATATCGGTATTGATTAAACAAAATTATCAAGATGTTTTAACTCCGCATATTGGAGAAATGACTGAGTTAAAAAGTGTATTACAAGATATTCAATTACGTGTTCGTGATTCTCAAGAAAGAGTTGATGTGCATGATAGTAGTCCTTCACATAGCATAGCTCTTGCTGATGCTGATGTTGATGAAAATATATTAGATGCTGACAAAATTAGAAGTATGAACTTAAAACATTTAGATACAGAAACTGACAGTAATGGAGTTGAACTTTCTTACGGCACAATTGCAGAATATCTAGGTGTAAGTTATTACCAAGCAACCTTTGGTAGTAATAATGTGGACCTAATAAACGAAATAGAAGAAAAAGTAACAGAAGCTGTCACACGTGACGTAATGAACATAGTTAGTCGTAGAATTACAACGATGCAAGCTATTCCAGAAGAAACTGGAAATAGTAATACAGCACTAACAAAGTTAGGAAATGTTGTAACTGACCTTATAGCAGGATTTTTTCATAGTAGTAACTCAAATTATCGAAATGCTCCAGGGGTGGGGGATACAGTTGAGGCAAAGTTGCGACGAGCACAACAAATCCGAAGAACGTGGGCCAGGTGGCAGGATAGTTTCGCAGATTCAACCGACAATTTTGTTAGGGATGTTTTATTACATATTAGAACTACTTCTTATTACTTATGGGCATATTTTATAGGTATGCAAGCTTTAGAAGTTGCTGCTGTTAGAGCTTTTTATAAATTATTAGTAAGGCGTAGGTCTGATGGTGATGCTGCTGGTGATAGTGATGCTATTGGTGATGCTGCTGGTGGAGAAGCAAAACAAATGGCTTTGACTGATGGCCCAACTTCCGAACTGATTGGCAGAAGAGTTCAAGAAATGGAGGAAAACATATGTAGACAAACCGGGGCACACGGTCCTACTGTTCGTAGTGTAAAGTATCTTTTGATTGTTGCTCTTTTTAGAGGATTGGCCGAAACTATGAGAATATCTATGGGACAATCTTCTCCTATGGATTCAACAACAACAATTACATTATTACAAAATACAGATTTACAACCCGAGCAAAACCCTGCAGAAAGTTGTAGTATGGAGACAAATTCGGTTCAGTATCTCGCTGTTTGTAGAAATTTAAATGAAGGAAGTCAGGAACAACCTTCATTAAGACCATCCAGGTCACAGCCACCGTCCCTTATGCATCAGATGTCCATTTCTTCAGGGGTCCCAAATATAGATTCTCATAGAACTTCAAATGGAATTACAATAAATATTCCAGCCACCGCCAATGCTGAAGAAGAAGGACGTTTTGATGCTATTCTTACAGAGTCCCAAGAGTCCCGCGAACAAAAGAATAAAAAATATAACAAAAGGTTACAGGATGCTGCCGCCGCCGACCCTGATGCTGCTGCCGCCCCTGATGCTGCTGCCGACCCTGATGCTGCTGATGCTGCTGCCGCCCCTGATGCTGCTGATGCTGCTGCTGCTAGACGTTCCGACCGAATCAGACGTTTTTTCCCTGCTGATGATCAAGTTGGTAGCAGCAGAAAAAGTAAAACAAGAAAAAGAAGAAAGAAATCTAAAAGAAAAACAAGAAAAAATACTGTATATAAAATGAGAGGGGGAGACAATTCAGAGAAAATCAAATGTCTATCAGATAAACTTACAAGATATCTTGCCGCGTTTAATGAAAATGTAGAAAAACTAGGAGATATTGAAACTGAAGAATTTAGAGGATTTGATGAGCTTGTAAAAGAGATACAAAGTCAACACGGCGAGTATGCACAAAAATATTCTGAAAAACTGCTCGCCAAAGATTTGACTGAAAAATATGAAAGTAAAGGAGGTTATTTACAAAAAGGGGGAGCACCAGAAGATTATAAATTTAAAATAGATAATGCTACCGATAAATTTGTAAAAGGTTTTATTTCAACTAAACAAAGTCAATCAAAAAAGGCTCATCTTTTAATACAGTTTTTAGAATATTTACAAAATTATATTTCAGAAATTGGTAATGAACAATATGACCAAAACGAAAATTTAAACGATTTACTATTTCATAAAACATTAAGTCATATTTTAAATATACATGAAAATTCTGTTTTAATTGATAAACATTTTGCTATTAGTTGGAGATTACATCTTGATTTATATCTAGATGAAATTGCTAATTTAGAATTTAATAAAAAGTTTAGTTTATTAAGCAAACAGTATCATCAAGAAATAGCTGAAAAAATAGCAAGTGATGTAAATGAGTGTGATGAAAAAATAGAAAAAATGACAAATAGTTTTTCACAAAAATATGATGAAAATATATCATTACAACAACAGGAACAAAAGCAACACCAAGAACAAATACAACAACAAATACAGCAAATAGAAATAAATATAGGTAAAGCAGATGAGAAAGAAACAGATTCAAAAAAATACTTGATGCAACAACTACGAGAAATTAAAGAACAATTAACAAAACAACAGCAAAATATGGGTAATTTTAATATGTCTAGTGGTTTTCCACAACAGATGTATTATCCTCCTATGCAACAACATACAATTTACGGACATCTTATACCTACTTCTCAGCCTTATATGCCTCCTTTACAACCTAATCAGGTTTACCGACCCGTTGGCGTACCCACTGGAGTCCCTCAACCGCCTTCCATGCCCTATATCCAACCACAATCTAACTTACCTACTGATATAACACAACAGGCAGCAGAAGCACACCAAGCAGACCAAGCACAACATGCAGCAGACGCAGCAACATCAGCAGAAACAGAAACAGCAACAGCAGAAGCAGAGGCAGAAGCAAAACTAGAAGAAGAAAGAGCAGCAGCAGTAGCAGCAGCAAAACTAGAAGAAGCAAAAGCAGAAACAGCAACAGCAGAAGCAGAGGCAGAAGCAAAACTAGAAGAAGAAAGAGCAGCAGCAGTAGCAGCAGAAGAAGCAAGAGTAAAAGCACAAGCAGAAATAGATAGAGCAGCAGAAGAAGCAAGAGTAAAAGCACAAGCAGAAATAGATAGAGCAGCAGCAGTAGCAGCAGCAAAACTAGAAGAAGAAAGAGCAGCAGCAGTAGCAGCAGCAAAACTAGAAGAAGAAAGAGTAAAAGCAAAAGCAGAAGAAAAGAAAGCATTAGAGGAGGCAGCAAAAGAAGATGATAAAGAAAAAAGAAGACAAATGGAAGAAGAAGCAGCAGCAAAAAGAGAAGTAGCAGAACAGAAAGCAGAAGAAGACCGTGAAGCTGCTGAACAGAAAGCAGAAGAAGAACGTCAAGCTGCTGAACAGAAAGCAGAAGAAGAACGTCAAGCTGCTGAACGGAAAGCAGAAGAAGACCGTAAAGCTGCTGAAGAGAAAGCTGCTAAAGAAGCAGAAAAAGCAGCAGCAGCAGAAAATGAACGAATAAAACAACAGGAAAAAGCGGCTATTAAGATTCAGACTATAAGAAGAGGTAAAGTAGCTCGTAAAGAATTTGATTTAAAAAAAAAACAAGCGGCAGAAAAAGAAGCAAAGTTACGAGAAGCTATAGAAGCTCAAGAAGCTAAAGAAGGAGAAAGGTTAAAAAATGAAAAAAAAGGTCGAAAAGAAAGAAGAATAGCAGAATTAGAGAAATGGCAGGAAGTCAGCCCAAAAATAACACCAACCAAGAATATTGATGAATTAAAAAAACAACTGGTTACAAATTTACAGATAATAAAATATAACTTAAATACTGTTATAAATATGCAAGGAGTATCTTATATAATCGGTTCGATACCTATATGGGATTACGACAAGACCGCGCGCTTCGGCTGGAAAAATCCAAATACAAATAAATTATTTAAAATAATTGTTGATTCATTATTTTTAGAAATAAAGAAATATGCATACGAAGAGACTGACCCCACTATACTATTTGACGTTAACCAGAATGATGACATTTATCAAAGAGAGGATAAGGATGATAAAGAATTTATCAAAGCAATTGAAAGAGATACTAAACTATATAAAAAATTTAATGAACGTTACAAAAAATTTAAGGAGGAGCAGAAAATAGAAGACATAGATGACTGTGACGATGATATTGAGGAGGACGATAATCTTACTGTCGGATACGAGGACATAGATGAAGCTGAAAAAGCAAGAATAAAAGAAAATAGTAATTACATATTTATTCCTAAGTTACTTGATTATCTTACTAAATTTAAAGGATTTATTGATAATATACCTAATACTTTAATAGTTACGAGATTTGCGGAGGAAGAAGATTTTACAAATTTACGTGGAATATACAACAAAATTCAATGTAAATTTAGTAGGTTGTTATCAGAGATAACACAGCAAGGTATTCAAGGAGACCTAGTTTTATGGGAACCAAATAAAAATGATTTAGATTACAATGAATTTTTTAATAGTTCAGTGTATAATGTAAAAAATAAAGTGCAAAATAAAGAAATTTATAATAAATCTAAAAAACAGTATAATAAAAATATTAACAGAATAAATCCAACTATGCTTAATATTTTAAAAAAAAGAAAAGACGATACTCTGGATAATCCTAGACAAAAAATAACTAGTCATTTGCCCGATACTCCTGGCTCATGGAAAAGAGAAGGAGCCCCATTAACAGTAAAACTTAAATTTAAACAATTACCAATTGCTTTAGCCTCAAATTATGGACATACCAATGATAATGACATATACACATCTAATTTAGAATTTCCAGGTTTTGATTTTGTTCAAGCAAATAGTGATGACAGTAATAAATTAATGGCTGAAAAATTAGAGGAATTTATAAATCTATGGCCAAAAACTAAGGTATGGTTTTTTGCAGGTAGAGGTAAATCGGGATCAGGAAAAACGAGTACATTAGTTTATCTAAACCTAAAGGGAAAGAAAAATAATAAAGATGGTGTTTTGGTTGAAATTGTAAAAAAAATGAGACCTGCGAAAATTTATATTAGTGCTATTGAAATAGGAAGTGAAGAAGCTGAAAAAGAAGAGATAGAAAAAAATCCATCTATTCAGTGGAGAAACAAAGATGAAGAAAAATCACAATTCCCCTGGATAGAATATTCAAATGATTGGAATTTATGCTCGGATGACGGAGTTGTTGGATGTGATTCAACTGATGTAAAATCATATTGGAGATATATAAACGCCAATGAGTTTGCTGTCACCGACAAAGACCACACAGCGATATTTAAATTCGATTCATCTACTGGTGATTGGTTATCAAAAATAGAAGACCAACCCCAACCCCAAGAACAAGAGGAATCTACATCATTTAAAGAAGCGATTGTAAATATATTTGAAAAAGCTAGAAGCGTTTATACAACAGAAAATAATACACAGAGTTCTAGGTCCCATGTAGTTGCAACTGTTGTTTGTAAAGATAATAAAGGGAAGATAATCGGAATTTTACCAGTTGCTGATTTAGCAGGTATTGAAAATGAATTTAACTGTGATACTACCAAAGAAAGCACCAAACCTTTGGCTGGTGGAGGGGATAGAAAAATACAAAAGGGGGGAGGAATAGAAAATAGATTAATAGAAGGCTCAACATTAGATAGAATGTATAAAAAAGCCAAAGATATGTCATGGACCAATAGTAAAGGTGAAACAAAATCATTTTACGGTATGAAAGGAGATAAACAGTATAATAAGTCTATTGATTATCCAGAGAACCCACCCGATGGCGCATATAAATACTTAGGTAATTACCATGATACTTGTACTCCGGAAGGGGAAGAAACCAAACTGGATAAAGAAGAAGAACGAAAATTTGCAGTATGGAATACTCCACACGGTTTCCGAAATTCGAGCGGACGGGGAAATCATGAAAATATACAGGAAACTTTAACTAATTTAACCAAAATGATAAACACAAACCTTACATTTACAGAATCGTTCCGGCACGATGCCTTACCTGACACGATTATAAATAATATAGAACAATGGAAACAAGGTATGGGAAAGCTTATAGCGAATTCAAAGTACGAAAGACTACGAGGAGGCTCCAAGATACTACGTCATTACGATTCGGAATTTAATATTACAACAGGGACCATTGCCGATTGTTTTTTTAAAATGTGTTTACATTTTATTAAAGAAATTACAAAAACTATTATGAATAAAATTAATGATGTAGGTTATACACACCTAGATAGTATAAATGAGAAAGAAATAGATGATTTTCATAAAATGATGAAAAATAATATAATCAAAATATTTAATATTAAAATTAAGCAACAGCCTACGATGCTGGGGACTATAGGTATTAACCAAAAAAAATTAAGATATCTTCTTGCTCCAGAAAACTTTAGATTCTGGAATGGTCTTCCCTTATTTGGAAATAAAATTTATATTAATTCTGGGACCAGAGCTGTAAAACAAGCGTTAGAATATGTTAAGTATACTGAAGTTAACAGTCCTATTTATAGACCTTCGTCTGTTATATTTCCTTATTCATTATGGTCATTATTTTATGCTAGAAAAAAACCAAAGGGAGGCTTTAATAATCCTGAAGATATAATTACTACTTTGAACCGTAATGAATTTTTACTCAACCCGTATGACGTTGGCCAACGACCGTGTGATAAAAATGCAATCGATTCATATGGGCGAGTGTTGGAAATCAAGGGTGGACCAATCGACCCAATTAGTATATTTGGTAAAGTTGTTGGACAAGGTTGTCTTGGAGGAGGTAGTACGGGATGGACCACAGAGATTACAATTAAAACTAAAGCGTTTATAAATCCAGAAAAAAACAATTACGATGTGGAAAGTAAAACAAACAAAAAATCTTATCATGAGATATTTGATTCGAACGACGAATTTAAAGTTGAACATTTTATTGATTATACGAATAGAAAGAAAGTTGAGGTAACTGAGGGGAAAAGCAGACCGAGAGAAAATTTAGTACAATATGGTCCAGAAGCTTATCTTTTTGCCTTAGAAACTTACGATGAAGGTAAATTGAGAGAAATCATTGATAACAGATTTAATGAAGCTTTTACACAAGAATATAGTTCTCATGACGTATATGGGTTTGTATCTCCAAATTACAAAAATTTAATAGGTGATGCTCTTCCTGAACCATTAAAAGCCAAAGCGACCCGGTATGATTCACGAAATAAAGTTTTACAACTAGTTCCAAATAATAATCCAAAATATAATTTGATTGATATGATATTTTTAACAGGTATACCTACGGGTGGTGCATTTAGTAAGGAGAATTGGGGAAAAAAAGGACTTGGAGGGACCTCTGGCTTTTCCAGCATTCAAAATCGTAAAATCTCGTCAAGTCCTGATACATATTTCCCTCTCATAACATGGGATAGTCAAGAGAAATATGAAAAAGTGAATCCAACTACTCACTTTTATGTCAAACATTTAGGTAATAATACTAAGTTAATTGAACATACTTGGTTTAACCCAGTCGTCTCTGCCTCAATTGTTAATTGTGGTGATGAATTTATGGATGGATTTAAAAAAACATGTAAAACTAGATTAAAAGAAGGTAAAGTAATTATAGCTTCACTTAAAAAACTAAATAAAGATTTAGAATATCTAATGAAACAATCATTGGAAACAGATAATGAAATTATTATATCAAAAACTTTAGAAGGAGGTGCTATACCTACAAATCAAAGGTTAATAAATGATTATTCTCTAATATCCACTGGGGGAGAATACAAATACGGTACTATTATGGGATGTTTAAATTTAATGATTAAAAATATTAAAGACAAGGAAAGAGAGCGCTCCAAGAAAAAAAAAACACATGGA
>MDSV01218840.1_pt1 | contig 10145 bp, 6 predicted proteins | sample 810851 | NCBI WGS metagenome assembly MDSV01 (sample SAMN05326640, study PRJNA326480) | marine metagenome | isolation source: seawater | place: Atlantic Ocean: North East | collected 2012
GCTTTATATCCAAAAATCGGTTTTCTCGAATTTGTAGCAATTATTTCAGATGTTATTCCCAATGCTGGTAATAAAATAATGTATACTTCTGGATGACCTAAAAACCAAAATAAATGCTCAAATAAAATAGGACTTCCTCCTATATTATGTAGCACCTCTCCGTTGATAACTATATCTGACAGGTAAAAAGATGTTCCAAAAGATCTATCAAAAATTAAAAGAAGGCCACATGAAAGTAAAACTGGGAAAGATAAAACTCCTAGAATAGCAGTAAAAAATAAAGCCCATACAGTTAAAGGTAATCTTTTCATACTCATCCCCTTAGTTCTTAAATTAAGTATTGTAACAATATAATTAAGTCCACCCAACAGAGATCCTACAATAAATAATGTAATAGCAACTAACCACAATGTCATACCCGTTCCAGAACCAGGAATTGATTGAGGAAGTGCACTTAATGGGGGATAAATTGTCCATCCACCAGATGCTGGTCCAGAAGGGACATATATAGACCATATTAAAACTACTGTTGCGGCAAAAAAGAACCAATATGAAAGCATATTTATAAATCCAGAAGCCATATCTCTTGCTCCTATTTGCAACGGTATTAAAAAGTTTGCAAATGTTCCAGAAAGTCCTGCAGTTAAAACCCAAAAAACTAAGATAGTACCATGCATTGTTACCAATGCAAGATATTTGTCTGGATTTAGCGCTCCTACTTCATTAATCCAATGACTTGGAAGAAAGTTATAAAGAATAGAACTCTCACCTGGGTTTGCAAGTTGTACTCTGAAAATAGCTGACATTAACATACCAACTAAAGCCATAAACATTCCTGTTAAAAGAAACTGCTTCGCAATCATCTTATGATCAAGGGAAAAAATGTATTTTGTTATAAACGTTTCTTTATGATGATCTGACATCTTTTATCTATTTTTGAGTTAATAATTTTTCATCTAGCGTTTTTTGTGAAGCAATCCATGCATCGTACTCTTCTTGAGTTTCAACAACAAATTTCATTTGCATATTGTAGTGAGCTGCACCACAAATCTTATTACAAAGTAATACATAGTCAAAATCCTCACCTTCTTGAATTTTCATCTCTTTAGTGGTTTGTGTAGGAGTAAATGCAAACTGTGTAGATAGTCCTGGAACACAATTCATTTGAACTCTAAAATGTGGTAAAAAAGCAGAATGAATCACATCTTGAGAGCGGAATTTTAATAAAACTGGCTTATCTACTATCAAATGAACCTCTCTAACAACCTTATCATCCAAAGAATTTGGATCTTCCATATCAACACCTAAGTTGTTAGTTGCATCAATTAACTTAAAATTAGATACTCCTAAAACCTTGTCTTCACCAGCTTCTCTAGCTAGCCATTGAAATTGTTTTGAATATACTTCAATTTCATGAGCATCTGATGTGTCTACATTCATAACACTATCCCAAGTTTTTAGACCGTAAATAATGACTCCAGTTAAAATAATTGTGGGTACAACTGTCCAAATTAGTTCCAATTTATTATTGTGCGGATAATAATACGCTCTATTATCTTTTCTCCCTCTGTATTTATATGCGAAGTAAAACAATATCGGTGTTAAAAGAAAAAATGCAACTAAAATTAAACCCATGGTAAATTGCATCAATGCGTCAATTTGTTCTCCATGCATTGAACTAGCTGGTGGCAATAATAAGTGATTCCATTCTAACATTTGCCAAACCACAAAAATCAAAAAAGCTCCTCCAATAAAAACAAATAAAAATCCTTGAGTGTTATTGTCTTCTTCTGTAACATTGTTAACGTCAATCTTTTTTAACTCTCCCAATAATTCACTCACTCTTGTTATTTGAACTAAAGCTACTATTGCTAAAACAATTATGAGTGGTATCAAAACATTTGCCATATTATCTAATTTTACGTTTACAAAAATAGTAAATCAACGTGATAAAATTTACTTTTAAAGTATATTTTCAAAAAGAATATTTTATGTCAAAAATTGCTGAAAACCAATAAATTAATTGTCATTACAGTTCCACTCTGCAAAAGAGGTAGCTGTTTCTGAAAGTATTAACTTATATAATTTAATATTGTCTGGCAATTCTTCTTTAATTAAATTTGCAAAATCTACAACTAAGTTCTCAGAAGTTGGTTGATATTCTAAATGAAAAACTTTTTCAAATGCTGAAAAATCAACATTTGCATGAGGTGATTTTCCATTTATAACAAGTGAATGATCATACTTATCTACAACTGTCTTTTTAACCACTTTTTTAATAACATCAAAGTCTAACACCATTCCGTTTTTTCGGTGCCCTGGAACTTCTAAAATATCCCCAATTACAGTAACCCATAACCTGTATGAATGACCATGGATGTTTTTGCAAAGCCCATCATATCCATGAAGTGCATGCGCCATTTCAAACTTAAACTCTTTAGTAATTCTAATCTTATTCATTTAATTCTATTTTAATTTTACTCTTTTGTGACTGAAGTACATTTTTTTATTTTGTTTTCCTTTTCTTAACTCTTTTTGTTGTTCTAATGATAGTTTAGTAACCTTAATGCATTTGGTTGAACAGCAGTTATTATATTTTTTCTTACATACATCACATTGGATAAATAAAAGATTACAATTTACATTACTACAATTGACATGATTGTCACATTCAGTTCCACACTGGTGACATTTACTTATAACCTTTTCAGATATTCTTTCACCTCTTCTTTCATCAAAAACAAAATTTTTTCCTTCAAAATAATTAGTTAAATTTTTATTTTGTTTTAACTGTCTAGAGTAATCAATTATACCTCCATGAAGTTGATTGACATTTTCAAACCCATGATGCCTCAAGTATGCTGATGTTTTTTCACACCTGATTCCGCCTGTGCAATACAGTAAAATCTGTTTTTCTTCCTTTCCTTTTAGGATTTTTTTAGTTTTAGGAAGTTCCTCTTTAAACGTCTCCACATCAGGACATATTGCTCCTTTAAATTTTCCTATTTCACTTTCGTAATGGTTTCGCATATCAACTATTATTGCACCATCTTCAATTGCTTTATTCCATTCATGAGCATCTAAATGTTTTCCCACATTAGTAACATCATATTCATTTTTTGGCAATCCATCTGCAACGATTTGATTTCGAACCTTTATGGTTAATTTAAAAAATGATCTTCCATCGTCTTCAATTGCAATTTTAAATTTTATACCCTTTAAAAAAATATACTTTTCAAGTTGAAGAGAGAATTGCTTAAAATTATAAACAGGAACACTTAATTGTGCGTTTATTCCTTCTGTTGAAAGATAAATTCTACCTAAAACTTTCAATTTTATCCAATCATTATATAATTCATCTCTAATTTTCTGAGGATTCTCTATAACTACGTATCTATAAAATGAAATTGTTTTTCTTTTAAAATCTTCTTTATTTAAAAGTTCTATACATTGCTGTTTACTTAACTTGTTAAACATGTTTTTTTTGCCAGCATTTGGATCCATTTTGTATTAGCTTATTTATTTGCAAAGATATAAATTGATTGATTTTATTCTTAAAAATTCATAATGATATAAATTAGTATAATACTATATTTGTAAAAACATTTGATAATGTCTGATAAACTATTAGTTATTGGTTCTTCTGGTCAAATAGGCACAGAATTAGTTCTTGAATTGAGAAAAATATATGGTGAAAAAAATGTGATCGCTTCTGACATTAGGTCCACTTCAAAAAAAACGTTACAAAATGGCCCTTTTGAATTGTTAGATGTTATGGACGAAAAAAAACTTTTTCAAATCGTAAAAAAACATAAAATAACACAAGTATATTTATTAGCAGCTTTGCTATCAGCAAGAGCAGAAAAAAACATTGAACTAGGGTGGAGTTTAAATATAAGGTCGCACTCTCATGTATTAGACCTTGCAAAAGAAGGTTTTATTAAAAAAATATTTTGGCCTTCTTCAATTGCAGTTTTTGGTCCAAATACTCCAAAAAAAAACACACCTCAATTTACAATAATGGAGCCGAATACAGTATATGGAATTAGCAAACTTGCTGGAGAGAGATGGAACGAATATTATTTTAACAAATTTAATGTAGACGTTCGATCTTTAAGATATCCTGGTTTAATTGGTTGGAGAGCCAAGGCGGGTGGGGGAACAACTGATTATGCAGTAAATATTTTTCATGATGCAATTCAAAATCAGAAATATACTTGCTATTTATCAAAAAAAACCAAGCTGCCAATGATGTATATGCCTGATGCCATAGAGGCAACTATCAAATTAATGGAAAGTAAGTCAGAAAATATTACAATTCGATCTTCTTACAATTTATCTGGAGTTAGCTTTAGTCCTCAAGAAATTGCCAATGAAATTTCAAAGCATATTGCAGATTTTAAGATTGTTTATAAACAAGATTATAGACAAAAAATTGCAGATTCATGGCCTCAATCAATTAATGATAATTATGCACAAAATGATTGGAACTGGAAAACAAAATACGATTTAAAAAAAATGACTGAAGATATGCTTACGAACTTAAAAATAAAATATAAATAAACTTTTCTTATGGATTTAAAAATTTATAATACACTTTCAAGAAAAAAAGAAAAATTTAATTCTATTAGTAAAAACCATGTCGGAATGTACGTATGTGGGCCAACAGTGTACGGAGAACCTCATTTAGGGCATGCGCGACCTGCAATAGTCTTTGATGTTATTTTTAGATATTTTACTCACCAAGGATTGAAAACAAGATATGTAAGGAATATAACTGATGTAGGTCATCTAGAAAATGATTCAGATGATGGAGAGGATAAAATTTCAAAAAAAGCTAGAAGTGAAAAGCTAGAGCCGATGGAGGTTGCACATTTTTACACTAAAAAATACCATGATTGTTTAAAAAAACTAAATTGTTTAACGCCTTCAATTGAGCCAAGGGCAAGCGGTCATATTATTGAGCAAATAGAAATGATAGAAAGAATAATTCAAAACGGTTATGCTTATATTGTAAATGGATCTGTATATATGAATGTAATAAAATACAATAAAGATCATAATTACGGTATACTTTCAGGTCGAAAAATCGAGGATAATATTGATGGCACCAGAGAACTAGAGTCTCAAAGCGAAAAAAAACACTCAGCAGATTTTGCTCTTTGGAAAAAAGCATCTGATCGTCATATAATGAAATGGAATTCTCCCTGGAGTTTAGGTTTTCCTGGGTGGCACATTGAATGTTCAGCAATGAGTAAAAAATATTTAGGCAACCATTTTGATATTCATGGAGGTGGACTTGATTTAATTTTCCCTCATCACGAAGCAGAAATTTGTCAGAGTTTTGCAGCCGATAAATGTAAACCTGCAAATTATTGGATACACAATAATTTGATTACAATTGATGGTCAAAAAATGGGCAAATCGCTAAATAATTTTATCAATCTAGAAGAGTTTTTTACTGGAAAGCATGAAAAAATTAATAGAGCTTATCATCCTATGACGATCAGATTCTTTATACTTCAGGCACACTACAGGGGAACACTCGATTTTAGTAATAATGCTTTAGCTGCTGCAGAAAAAGGGTACATAAAGCTAATGGCTACTATTGAAACCTTGGACAGATTAGTTCCGTCAAAAAAATCTTCTGTAAACATAATTAATTTAGAAAAAAATTGTTGCGATGCTATGAATGATGATTTTAATACTCCAATTTTAATTGCGCATCTGTTTGATGGGGTAAAAATAATTAATTCTATTAAAAAAGGTACACTAAAAATAAATAGTGAAGATTTAAAAAAATTACAATCAATCTTTAAAACATTTATTATCGAAATTCTAGGGCTTAAACCTTTAAAAGAGAAAACAAATAGTAAAGAAAAAATAAATGAAATAATGAAGTTAATTTTAGAATTAAGGTCAAATGCTAAAAAAAGTCAAGATTGGAAATCTGCGGATTTAATTAGAGAAAAATTAAAAAAAGCAGGAATAGAAATTAAAGATAATAGAGATGGTACAGAATGGGAGATAAACTAAACTTTTGATATGATTAAATTTTATTTTTCACATTTTTATTTAATCCTTCTTTGTTTTCTATTTGTAGCTTGTTTATCAGAAAAGAACAATGCAAATAAGTTACAACAAGAAAAAAAAATAGTTTCTATACCAAAATTTAATAAAGACAGCGCTTATTATTTTGTAAAGAAGCAAGTAGATTTTGGACCACGCTTCCTAAGTTCAAAGGGATGGGCAAATTGTAGTGATTGGCTAGAAAAAAAACTTAAAAAATATGCTGACACTTTAATTGTTCAAACTGCACCAATTATAACTTATGATCAGAAACAACATAAATTAAAAAACTTTGTCGCATCATTTTCGCCAGAAAAAAATAATCGGATTGCTTTTTTTGCGCATTGGGATACAAGGCATGTAGCTGATTATGATACAATAAATCAAGACAAGCCTATATTAGGTGCCAATGATGGAGGAAGTGGAGTCGCTGTACTTTTAGAAATTGCTAGGATGTTAAAAATAAAAAACCCGAAAATAGGAGTTGATATTATTTTGTTTGATGCAGAAGATTATGGTCAGCCTGAACAATCAATGTTTCCAATAATGCAAGACTCATGGTGTTTAGGTTCCCAGTACTGGTCAAAAAATCCGCACAAAAAAAATTATTATGCCAAGTATGGCGTTTTATTAGATATGGTTGCTGGAGAAAATGCTGTTTTTACTTATGAAGAAGGTTCATATTACCATGCTAAAGACATATTAGATAAGTTTTGGAAAAAAGCTCACCAGTTAGGTTTTGGACATCACTTTAGTTTTCAACGGACTAAACAAATTATTGATGATCATTATTATATAAATTTATTAACGGCTATTCCAACTATTGATATTATAGAATATGATGCGGGGTCTAAAAGTAATTTTAACAAACATTGGCACACACATGGAGATAATATGAACAACATTAACAAAAAGACAATGTATGCTGTTGGGCAAACCCTCTTAGAAATAATTTACACAGAATGAATCTTATTGTAACGTAATCTTTCTGACAATAAGCTTATTTTCTATGTAAATTTTAACAATGTAAATTCCAGAATCATAATCTTTTAAACTATGAGAAGATTTAAAGTCTCCAATAAATTCAGGGTATTTACTGTAACTTATTTTATGTCCTAAAATATCAGAAATCTCAATTTTTATGTTTTGATATGTATGTGATTTAAAACTTATGATAAAATTGTCTTTTGTTGGATTAGGATATATACTCAGTTTGCTTACTTTCTGGTTTTCAATATTTGAAGGAATACAACTTGATTGACATAAATTTAACGAGCTATATTGTCCTTGGCCAGTACCTGGGTCAAAACAGTTTCCTTGTCCATCACAATCAAATGATTCGGCCTTACATAAATTTTGACAATTTGTTAATGTAGCATATTGTCCTTGGCCATTTCCAGGGTCAAAACAATTTCCTGAAGCATCACAATCCCAGCTTTCATTATAACATGGTGTCTCAACCTTTATGTTATAATAAAAATAATAATAGCCTACTGTAGAAGCGCTAGTTCCTGTAATACTTATGGCTGACCCAATATCATATGGAAAAACTGATCCTGAACTGTTTCTGTATAAGCCGTCGTTGGATAATGCGCCTGAGCTAACTCCCAATTGCATATCATTTGCTATTGGAACTTCAAAATTTAATGAAATAGTTTGAAAACCTGAAGAAACATTTAGTGTAGTGTCATCTAAGACATTTCCACCATTATCCCTCAACTCAAATGTAATTGTATTTGTAGCTTCAGAATAAATATCTGCAGATCTAATAACGCATACTTTTGAGGAGTTGAAAGTCAAATGTTGATCACCGTTAAAAAATCCTCCTGAGCCAGTGGTTGTGTCTAATATTCCTCCGTACGCAGTATTAGTGTTGGCGTTTGGGTCAAAATTTATAGCACTACTATTATTACATCCAAGAATTGCTGCGATACAACTATTATCATCATAGCAAGCATTTGAATTATAGTTTAATGCAAAAGGGTCTGTACACCCTGCAACATAACAACATGAACCATCATCAGTATTTGCCGAGGAAGAATAATTTATAGCTGTGGAGTCTGTACACCCATAAACAGGCATAATTATATTATTACAAGAAGCCTCAAGCTCAATGTAATAGAAAAAATAATAATACCCTACTGGATTTGATGATGCACTTGATGCGGTAATATCTATTGCTCCTCCTATGTTATATGGATAGCTTAGACCTGAATTGTTTCGATACAAACCTACATTGGATAACGCCCCTTGACTTACTCCTAACTGCATATCGTTTGCAATAGGAACTTCAAAATTCAAATTTATTCTTTGTGGACCTGCAACGACAGATAGTGTTGTGTCATCTATCACCACGCCCCCATTATTTCTTAATTCAAAAGTAATGGTATTTGTTCCTTGAGAATAAATAAGTGCAGATTTAATTATACAAGATTTATTTGCGTCAAATATTAAATGCTGATCTGCTTGATAATAACCTCCTCCTCCAAAATTGTTATCTAACTCTCCTCCATAAGCTACAGACGTATTAGCTAAAGGGTCAAAATTTCCTGCTAAAGGGTTTGTACAACCTAAAACTGCTGGTACACAAGACCCATTGTCAAAACAAGCAAGTGAATCGTAGTTACCGGCTGTAGGGTCGGTACATCCATCTACATAGCAACATGTTCCATCATTAACAATAGCTAAGTTTGAATAATTAAAAGCTGTGGGGTCCGTACACCCATATCCAGAACATTGACTATTAACTGCTTGTGCATTTTCTGCGATTGCTCTTCTGCCTTCTCCACTGTTCTTTTTTGCTTTAACCGAAAACCAACTATCCGTAACATTAGTATTAGGATTTATTATCCATACATTGGTATTGTTTGCTCCAACAGATGTATAAATTGAATCCATATATTTTTGACCCAGCATGCTGACTTCATATGCAGTTGCTCCACTAACTGAATTCCATGAAACATTTATTGAATCTGGACATGGCCAGTATACAGATAAATTTGTAGGAACGTCAATGATAGTAAAAGGATATAAAGATTGAGATGTATTATTATTACCCGTAATCCTGATCAGAGCATTATCTGTTACAATATTTGGTACTTGCCAGCTGTAATATCTATTTGTTATTTGAACATTTGTTGCTATAGAACTCCAACTATTACCACCATTTGTACTATACTCAATATCAATTACTCCACCCTGATGATCTGAATCCCATCTTAGATATTCTGTCTCTCCTGGAGCCAATCCTTCTCCTCCTATTGGATAAGTTAGCTCAACATCCGAATCTATAAACTCATATGTAACATAATATTGTTGAGGACCATATGGTATTGAATAACCATCTACTGAAAGGGTGTAATTTCCCGCTGGAGGATTATCAATTGTCACTTGTTCCATATTGTTTAGAGCATCATAACCTCTTACCGCATCTTGATTAAGTAATGTAGAATTTGGAGTTGGATCTAATATCCAAGGATTATATGAAACTCCACCAGGTGTAGTTAATTGAATATCAATATCGTTAACTAATGCAATAGATGCAGATGTACTTGCCTCTTTATCATGCCAATAAACCATCACTTTAACCCTTGATAAATTAGCAGGAACATTAATGGTATGAGTATTATTTGAAGACTGAGAAATAGAACCATCAAAATGATGTCCATTTTCTATCATTCTTACTGCTCTGTATGCATTTACTTCTCCCCAGCCATGTCTAAAGTCAGGACCTGGGTTACCTATATCGTCTGCTGAATTCAACATGATACACTTCATAAGTGCAGAAGGTGGGTTTGTAACATTATTGACCTCTCTGTACGCTTGGTAAAGCTGTGCCATTATTCCAGCAATACCTGGACAGGACATAGATGTTCCTGTTTTAGTTCCGTAAGTATTATTATGCTCTGTAGAATACACACTTGATCCTTTGGCTCCAATGTCTGGCTTTATACGTCCATCTGCAGCAGGCCCCCTACTTGATGAGTTTGCCAAACCACTTGTAGATGTTAGATTGGCAACAGCTATTACATTTTTTGCTTGTTTGTGTCCTCCAGTTACATTACCCCAATTAGCAC
>MDSV01017519.1_pt1 | contig 10144 bp, 11 predicted proteins | sample 810851 | NCBI WGS metagenome assembly MDSV01 (sample SAMN05326640, study PRJNA326480) | marine metagenome | isolation source: seawater | place: Atlantic Ocean: North East | collected 2012
CCAAAATATCAATTGTTTTTAATTTATATCTATTTAATTTAAAATTTTTTAAATACGTATTATTTTGAGGAATCAATTTACGATAATAAAGTATTTTATTATTATAATCTAAATATGCTAAATGAAACTCATCATCAAAACCAATTATATCAACAGCTGTAAAGTCTTCAGCTGTAGTTGAATTTGGTTCTGATGAACTCACAGATAATGACGGTGTAAAAGAAAAATTGTTTTGTATTGAACCATCAAAAACTGAAATAAAAACATCAATATTATAATACCTAAATTCTTTCCAAACTATAGCAATATGAGAATTATTCTTAGAAATTTCCGGAAGACTTTGCGTTCCAAAACCTTGTTGCCAATCAACTACAAAATCATTTTGAACTATTTCATTTGAATAATCTGTAACAGTAAGGCCTATCCTAGCAGGTGAATAAGCATAAGATTTAAAAGTAGAGAATAAAAGATTATTATGAATTAGCGATTTCGGCCCCTCTGTAGGGCAAACTGTAAGTGATTGATCATAATTATCAATTGAAAAACCTTCATTAAATATTTGATTTTCGTTATCAAAATAACAGGCGAACATATTTCTAACGTTATCAATATTATTTCTGTAAGTAAATACTAAATCTTGATCGCTAGATGCAACATCTCCTAAACAACATTCGCAAGGATTCCCCTCAGTAGATTCATTTACATTTATAAAATCTGAAAAAATAAAACCTGGTGATTCTTCTATAAATTGACCAAAAGAAATTAAATGACTAGCTTCTCCTGAATTCGTTAGTTTTTCATAAGTTAAAATAGGAATATTATTTTCTGTAATATGTATACCCGCTCCCTCTATATAACTATTTTCCTCAATAATTTTAATTGGATTTGAAAACGTAATGCCACCATCTTGCGAATAAATTACATAAAGATTATATAAACCATCAATGACATTGTACAAAGAAATCAAAATGTTATTTTCATGACTATGTATTTCGGGGCCATAATTTGGACTAGAAAAAAACGTAAAACCTTCTGGAGTAATTAATTGGGGTTCTGTAAATGTATTTTCTATTTTTCTAGAAACAAATAATTTATTTTCTGAAAATGATGTCCAAATAATTATAGGATTCCCAACTTGATCAACAACAATCCTAGGTCTATTTAACCCAAGCTCGGAATCATTAGAAACAATTAATGGGTTCGTAAATGAATAATCAAAATTATTCTGAGAAAAAACTGTAATGGAAAATAAAATTAGATAAAAATATTTAAGCATGAGGGATCATCTTAATATGTAAAACATTTTACTTTGATTATTTTGATAAGTAATTATCAAAACTTTTTCTTTTCTTATGTTCCTAACAATTTGACCATTTAAGTTAGTAACTAATTTAATTTGTGAATTTAAATCGATATGTTCAGTTATATTTACTTCTGACATTGCAACACCCCTCCAAGATACCGTGTCTATTTGTGTCCCATGATTAGCATTTAGCTCCATAACTAATAAAGCTTCTCCCTCAACGCCGTTTGGATAAAAATGACCATTTAAATAAACGCTTGAATCCGAAGGGAAGGAAGTTGGGCCAAAAGAGTATGTGTTAATAGGATTACACGTTGGAAAACAATTTTGGAACTCCCATTCAATAGGTAGTGAATCAACAATTATTTCATAAGAAATTGTCAAGTCATCAATTGTATTCAAATATGTATTTTGGCTAAAATTTCCCTGGGTAGATGAATTATATATTTCAATATAATCGTCGTCAATTGTAAAAAATTGACTATATGAAAAAAAAGGAATTAGTAAATACAAAACAAATTTCATAATACAAATATAAATTAGATTAATTGACTTACTTCTTTTTAACCCTAACATATTCATAATCATCTATTTTTTTTATTGAATAGTAACTATTTAGTCCGACTACACCTACATTTTTTTCGATTTGCTTTTCCATAAAATCTATTGGGATATTTAGAACTTTTACTTTACCTATTAGAAAGTATGTTCCATTTAATAACTCTACATTTTGTGCTAATTCTAATCCTATTTTTACTCTACTTGTTAAAACAAAAGGTGCTGGAAATGTTTTTATATACAACTCATTAAAACCACATTCTTGAAATTCTGATATTTCTTCAGGGTACTTACCTGATGTTAAATGTGCGTTTTTTACTTTAGATTGCTCAACGCTATTAATAGTAAAGTACGGGTTTTCTAAAATATTATTTAATGTGTCTCTTTTAACTTTATTATTTGGTCTACAAATAAATCCTATTAAAGCTGGGTTGCTACCTATATGTGTTACTGAGCTAATAATACAAAGATTTGTTAATCCGGTAAGAGATTTTGTTCCTATTAGATTGGCACTTTTGATTCCTGATATCGAATTAATAAGCCTCAGTCTTTTTACTCTGTCCATTTCCTTCAATTCCTTTATTTCATAACAAATTTCTTTTTTCATAAATTTCAAATTTTAATTGTTAAAATATCAGAGTACTTTGTTGTATAAGATGGGGACAAATTACTCCTTTTAAAATCTAGATTTTCCTTCAAACCCTGTGAAGCAACTCTAACTTTATTCTTTCCTAATATATTATTTAAATAATCAATTGAGTACATTAATTTTTTTCTCTTTTTTCTATCAACTTGATCAAATAAAGACATTTGAACATCTTTTTTAAAGACGGTGTTATGAAGGATAACCCCTGCTTTTTTATAAATAAAATTTGGAGAATAAATACTTTTAAGGGCCTTATTGGCCATAGTAACAATCTCAAGATTATCATTAGTTGGTGTTAAAAATTCTAACGTAATACTTGGGTAATGTTGTTTAGCATTAGATTTAAATCTGTTTGTCATTAAAAATAAAGAGAGCTTTAAACAATAACTTTTTTGTTTTCTTAATTTAGATGCGCAATTAACCGCAAAATTACTAACATACTCTTTTAACGCATTAAAGTCTCTTAGCTCTTTCGCAAAAGATCGTGAAGTACATATACTTTTTCTTATCGAATCATTTGGATCAAAACTATAACTAACCTCACCTTTCAATTCTTTTTGTAACCTAACCATGTTTATAGAAAAATTTTTTCTTAACCAGTCAGTGTTAAGATTTCGAAGTTGTAAAGCATTATGAATATTTAATTGATTCAATTTTCTACTGTATTTTCTCCCTACTCCCCACAAATCCTGAACAGAAAAATTTTTTAACACCTTTTTTATTAAATCTTCATTTTCTAATATAAATACTCCTTTTTCTTTGTGCTTTTTGGCCATATAATTAGCCACCTTTGCCAAAGTTTTCGTAGGGGCTACTCCAATAGATATTGGTATACCTGTCCATTTTTTCACTTTATTCCTGATATAAATAAGTCTATCTAAATTTAGATGATCTGAAAAATCTAAAAAAGCTTCGTCAATTGAGTAAACTTCAACTGACTTCACTTCAGACTTTAGAGTTGTCATCACACGTTTTGACAAGTCTCCATATAATGAAAAGTTTGTAGAAAAAACTCTGACATTATTTTCTTTAATTAAATTTTTTATTTTGAATACCGGTTCTCCCATTTTTATACCCAGTCTTTTTGACTCATTGCTTCTCGCAATTACACAGCCGTCATTATTAGATAATACAATAACAGGTTTATTGTTTAAACTAGGTTTAAATACCCTTTCACAAGACGCATAAAAATTATTACAATCCGCTAAGCCTATCATAAAAGGTGATGTATTGCATGAGTAACTACACCAAATAAATGAAAGTCCATTTCTTCATTTATTTCAATGTTTTTATAATTATTATTTTCAGCTTTTAAAAACATTTTAGTTTTTGATTTTTTTATTCGTTTAACAGTGAACTCTCCATCTATATGCGCTACTACTATACAGTTATTACTTATCTCTAAAGACCTGTCAACTACTAATAAATCTCCAGTAATAATTCCGGCCCCTTTCATACTATCACCAAAAACCCTAACATAATAAGTAGATGCTGGATTATCAACTAAAAGAGTATTTAAGTCAATTTTTGAATCCATAAAATCTTCTGCCGGAGATGGGAATCCAGCAGAAATACCACCTTCAAAATATGGAACTTTTATTGATGTTTTAGTATCTGAAATATAAAACTCTAAATGATCATTCTTATATATTTTTTTTAGCTCAAAATTCATAAAATAAATATAAAATTTTAAAGCCAATTGGTAAATTAATGTTGATAAAATTAAATAGATATTTTATTGAAGCTTATATTTTTTTTCTGTAGTTCCATCATTATAAATGTTAATCAAGATACCTTTGTTTTTTTTTTTTAGCTGACCTACAATATTTAGTTTACGAAGTAATTTTTTAATAATTTTTTTATCTTCTTTTTGACTTAAAGATTTAGGTATATCAAAATCTATTGTAGTTAATAAGTGATCTGAGCCAAAAGAATCATTAACATCTAAATTCATTTCATTTAATTTTTTTTGTGAAATAAATTTTGTGTCAATAGTAAAAGACTTTTGTGAACTCATGACATCATTTGAGAAAATAATATAATCCAGCTTACCATAAGAATAACTACCCGGTGAGGGCGTAATGTCTCTCCAAGTATATGAAAATGGTGTTTCTACATGCATACATGTCTCGTCTTTTAAATCATTCTCAGACCAATTCATGCCACCACCAACACCAAACGTTTCTGTGTCAATTATTTCTCCTGATATTAATGTTTTTAATTGCTGAGAAAGTCCTACTAAATTTAAATCTCCACATAAAACAAAAGGAGTTTCATTAGCTAAATCAATAATGCCTCCCATGCTTTTGGCGTCTAAAATAAAATTTACAAAGTCATCTGCTTGTTCTTGACGATCATTATCATTATCACAACAACTCATATGAGCATTAATAACTAATAAGTCCTTTGTGAAAAGACTATCAGGTAAATCAATTAAACATGGGTGCATTTTTTTTATACCATAAGATTCATTTGGCCAATCTTGAATAATTGGAAATTTTGATGCTGTAATTAAATCATCATTCTCTTTTTTAATTACATACCAACCTTGATTATTTGAAATTGGTAAAATTTCATCTAAAATATTTTTAACTATTTCTGAAGATGTCTCATAACATTCTGAAAAAGCATATATATCAGCGTTGACTGATTTTATTATATTTTTTAGTTGCTCTAATCTTTCATTATCATCTAAGCCATTATATAAAACATTATATGCGGAAAGTCTTATTAAATCTTCATTTTCCTTTTCCGTATTTAAACCAATATAGTTTAGGTTATTTGAGTTAAGATTATAAATAATCTCAGAATTTATGTTGGGAATCTCATCATCAGAAATAAAATCTTTCAATTGAATCTTAATTTCTTGATTTGGAAATAAATTTTCACCATCATACTGTGCATCTAAGTCGATTGCTATTTCAAACTCATTTGATGTTACAGTAGGAGCAGAAAAAAAACCAATGTCATATAATGAAATTTGGATATTTGGATTGGGAACATTATTCCAAACATAACGTTGATTTAAAAACACTCCTAATTCACTTCCTATATTTGGATTATAATCCGGGGCATATCCAGTTTTATTATTATTATCAGTATCAATAAATATAACAGTATTATATAACGACTCACCATCGGGACCAGAGTCCATTAAGTCTATTTCATCAGTTGTTGTAAATTTAATGTATAAGTATTTATTATCATTTGTTATAGAAATTGATGTGAAGTCAACTCCTGATTCATTATCATTTATATTATCATCTATTAACTCTATGACTTCCCAATCTTGAAACTTTCCGTCAATTATAATTTGATTTTCTTGACAAGAAATTAATATAGGAATAAAAAGAAAATATATATAGATACTATTTTTCATGATTTTACGTTATAATTACATCTAAAATAATAAATAATTTCTCTTAAAATTATAATTGATATTTATGAAAAAAATTGATGAAGCATACTTGAGTAAAAAAATAAACAAACTAAATAAAAAGATTCATCGAGCTAATAACCAAGGTAACGAAAATAAAGTATGGTGGAGAAAAATGAAACTTAATAAGTTGAAATTAAAATTAAAAAAACTAGTTGGCTCTAAATAAATTTTTATTTAATTCTAACAGAAATCTCGTTTCTTCTATTGAAAGGTTTGTAGGGGGGGTCGTAAACTAATAGCTCAAATTTATTATTATGACTTATATTATTTTCTGATAATATTTTCTTGAGTTCTTTAATCATTTTTTTTTCTTTTGGTTCATTTGTATAACCCGAATACCTTATTGTAGCTTTTAAGACTTTTTCACTAGAAACTATATCTATATCTTTGTTATTAGGCTTTGGTATATTTTTTTTATTATATTTTTTAGGAATACGAAACAACATTTCTCTTTCATTATCTAATTTAATCACCACTGGTGATGTCATCGCAATTTTTTCATTAGTTTCATTTGCTCCAAAAATGTAGTCTGCTAAGACTCTAAAATAAGAATTTTGACCAGTTTTTTTTTCCTTATCACTATAAGCAACATAAAGCAAAGGTTTATATTCTCTAATTTCAACCTTGTCAACTTTTCTTAAAATTGTATATGTTTCATCAAGGTTTTGTGAAGTTGTAAAGAAAGAATTAATAAAAAACATTGCAATTAATATTGGAACAAATAAATAATATTTTTTTTTCATTTGATGTTACTTTTTTTTCCTGATTTATATCTATAAAAATACAATAAAAATATTCCTGCTAAATTAGAAAACCAAACATATTTATTAGACCAAGGTATTCCATCAAACTTAAAATCTATAATGGGCCAAAAAATTGGTGTGGGAAAATAATCTATCGTATGGAATGGAAAATCAACTAAAATGTGTAAAGGCCAAGCTAACATTGCAAAAGCAAAATTTCTATCTATAAGAAAATAAACAATGCAAACAAAAAATAATGCTATAACTAAACTATGTGTTATATCGTATAATGTGAAAATATAATCCGGAAGCTCATGTAGCTCTGGCTTACCATGCTTTAAATTTTTATAATTAAAAAGAAGATTTAATATGTAATAAACACCAAAAGAAAATAAATCGGGCAAAACTCCAAAAAAGATACTCCAATAGGGCTTTCCCCTATAACCAAAAAAACCTTTTCCCCAAAGTGCATGACTTAATGTATCCATTTATTTATATATTTTTTCTACGGTACCATCATCAAAAATATAAATCATAAATCCTCTTGTTGCATTTTCTCTTCCTAACACATCAAATTTCTTTACAATTTTTCTTGATGAATTATTTATCTCCAAGCCTAATCCATCACATTCATCCCCAATACCATCTTGATTAAAATCTAACTGATTTGGATTATAAACACCAGGACAATTATCAACCTCATCGCATATTCCATCACCCATTATATTTAAATTAGAAGGGTTAATATCATTATCATTAATACATAGACCATTACAATCTAAATAGTTTAAAGCATAAATATCTTCAGGGTAAATACATGGCTGTGTTCCTAATGGATTATAATTACAAGCTGTTAAATCTTCACTACACCCCTCTATTTCTAAGTAATCACAAATGCCATCATTATCTATATCATTATAACAAAAGCTATTTACAATATTCATTGAATAAGGTAATAAAGAAATCATGTTAGTGTTAAAAATAGTATCTTTTTTTAATAACATTCCATCTTCTATTTTTGCAAATAACGAATCCGATGTCCATTGTACCCAATTAGAGCTTTGTGGTAATATATTAGAAGCATCAATAGGAATGGTGTCATTTGAAATATTAACAATAATTGCCCTCTCTTCATTTGTGTTATAGATTTTCCAGCCAAAAATATTTGGAACAACTACTTCATTAACAAGGCCATTATTGTTAAGATAAATTATAGTATCCATTAAGTTCGTCGGAGTAATAATTTTTTGAATACTGTCCATTTCATTAATCTGATTATTCCAAATAAATGATGAATAACCACTTGCTCTTTTACGAAAAAGATTATCAATATCTAACGCATCAAAATTTGGTAAAACCCCACTAACATTATGCTGAATCATAATATCAACTAATTGATTTTGTAATAATTGATCATTCATTCCTGCTAAAAATAAAACATGCGCCCAAGTATTTGCATATCTTTTGTCACTTGTTTTATCAAATAAATTATATTCGGTGACCCAGATTTTATAGTCTTGAATTAAGCTTGTAGTGTCCTGAAAACCCCTCCATTGCTCGTATTTTGGCACTCTATAAAACGGGTAACCTAATACTTGTTCTTCGGTATAAATAGTATCATTGTCTTGTAAATAAAGATAGATGTGCCATATTAAAGCATCTGCATCATTTACTATTTGACAAATACTATCATTCCATCTCCATGCTCTTGAAAATTCAGGCCCTCTGTTTCCAGCTACAACTCCAATTTTAGAATTTGGTATTATATTTCTTATTGAATCAATCCATAAGTTAGTTGTTCTAGCGTAATCCCCAGCAGTAGGAAATTTAATTTCTGAAAAAGGGTTTTCATGATTAAATTCACTTCCCATTTCAATATAATTAAATGTTAAGCCTGAATCCATAGCGTTCTGTAAATATTCAATTTGATTTTCTAAAGATGAACTCATCATATTTAAAACATAAATACCATCAGAATTAATTTGATTTAAAGCTGCATTAAATGTATTTGGCTTAATGTCAATTTGATTTAAATTATTCCAACCATTTGGCATTGTATATATTGTATCTTCTAAAACTGTGTCTAAAAAAGATTGGGGATGAAACCACCCTTCATCCCAATTCCAATAGTTTGAGACATTACCCCCTGGGTATCTTAGTATTTGAGGAGACATGGTTTTTACAGAGTCATTAAATGTCAAATTAGACCATGAAGGACCCCTTATGGTATTTCCATTTAATCCAAATTCTGGTATTTTTCTAATATATTGATCTAATTCTAAAGTAAATACACTTTGAGTAAAAAGTAAAATTGGAAAAAAATAAATTAAATAATTAATCATATAATACATGTTTTAACTTATGGAAAGTGCATCTAAATTAAACTATGATTTTAGGTATTAATAAATAACAAAAATTACAATAGTAGCTATCTATTTATTTTCATTTTCTTAACAACTTCTCCATTTTCGTATAATTCCAAAGTTATGTTCTTGTTAAAGTTGTCTCTTCCTAAAATATCTATTGATTTTAATAATTTAGTTTTTGACTTGCTTAAAGTTGAAAGTCCTGAAAAATTCACATAAGGCTCGCATGAACATTGACACACATCATATAGATTTACATCAACTAAATCTACTAAATTAAATGGCGTTAAATCAGTATTACAATCTAAAGGAATTTCAAATGGAAGAATTGCTGATAAAAGATTTGACTCTAAAGTTGGAATTAATCCTTCGCATGTCAAGGGACCTGATAAAATTGCTTCAAGAAAAGAAGGGTCTCCAAAAATAGAGACAATGTCAATTAATGTTTCATCAAGATCTTGACAACCATAATAATTAACATTAGATTCTTTTTCATTGTAAAAATTATATTCAAACTTATTTTCTTGTGAAATTAAAATAAATGGTAAAACGAGTAGAGTTATTAATTTTTGCATAGTTAGTATCTTTTATATATAGTATTCTTAACTTTTAATGTATTACAATCGGGCATTGAGATTTCTTGATCAGGTAAATTATTACCTGTAAATGTTGTAGTATATTTTAGTAAAAAATTTTTCTCTCCTAAATCAACCCATTGACCAGTTGCTTCTTTTCCACCAAAAACAGTTGTTTTTACATTAAAGGACCCGTCGGTTAAAAATTTCCACGTCATGTTTGAATTTTCACAGTTTGGAATACACCAATCATGATTTACTAAGCATTGATCGACCTTAGGGTTATTCATACAAGAAAAAGAAAATGATAATAAAACAATAAAAATGAGGTTTTTCATTTTGCAAATAATATATATTTAAATCAAATATAGTTGTTTTATATTTTGTAAAAAAAAACCCTATTTTTGAAGCAATGATTCACCAAATTAAAAAAGAACAATTTTTAAAGGCAAAACTAGAAGATGTTTGGGACTTTGCATCTTCACCTATAAACTTAAAAAAAATTACGCCTAAA
>MDSV01145680.1_pt1 | contig 10144 bp, 8 predicted proteins | sample 810851 | NCBI WGS metagenome assembly MDSV01 (sample SAMN05326640, study PRJNA326480) | marine metagenome | isolation source: seawater | place: Atlantic Ocean: North East | collected 2012
CTTGACCAGTTACACCGGTAATTAATGCTTTTTTTTTCATTTTTTATTTTTTTCTAATTGCTTGCTTGCCTCAACAAGTATTTTGGTAACGTCTATCGCATGATCTCCATTAGCAATATGTTTTTCACTAAAATTATCAAGTTTTATAAAATACGATAATTCCTCCATCAAAGGCTCATAGCTATCATATTCAATTAATTCGACAGGTCCATCTTTTTTAACAGGATTGGTGCCGGAAATTTCATATTTTTTGGAAAAAAACTTCAGGGGCTTTCCATCTAAGGAATCTTCAAACGAAATCATAGCCTCAGATCCAATAATAACCAATCTGTGCTCTTTAAAAGGATGTAGCCAACTTACAAATATATGACCCTCAATACCGTTTTCATATCTTAGTTTTGTTATTGTTGAATCACAAATTCCTTCCTGCAGAATATCACTGCCATTTGAAGTGATTTCACACGGATATTGTCCTGAAATGTGTTGAAAAATTGATATATCATGAGGCGCTAAACTCCAAAATACATCTTCTTTTGTTCTTACTTTACCGTAGTTTAGCCTATTACTATATATGTACTGAACATTTCCTATTAATCCATTATCAATCATTTCTTTTATTTTTCTGATTGCGGGGTGAAATAGCATCAAGTGACCGACCATGATTGGAGTTTTATTTTTTTTAGCTAAACTGACTATCTCTAGAGCTTCATCAATATCTAATGTAAAGGGTTTTTCAACCAAAAGGCTTTTTTTTGCTTTTAAAATTTTTTTAGCTAACATGAAGTGTGTTTCTGCAGGGGATGCGATTGTAAATCTGCTTAATTTTTTTTCCTTGAGGGCTTCATCAACACTATTGAAAACTAATATTTCGGGATGTGATTTTTTTATGCTTTTGGCAGTATTAATATTATTTTCAACTATTCCACCTAGAGCATTTAATTTTTTTAAAGTTCGTATATGATTTGAGCCCCAATATCCAGCACCAATTACACAAGTATTTGTTTTTATGTTTTTCATTATTTCGCGTAAAAACGTTTATACCATTCTATAAGAGCTGGAATCCCTTTTTCGATTGATGTTTTAGGGCTATAGTCTAGTTTATTAATTGAATGGTCAATGTCAGCAAAACTCTCCTTAACATCACCCTCTTGCATAGGTTTAAAATCAATAATAGCTTTTTTACCAAGCTCTTTTTCAATCAAAGAGATGACTTTCATTAGTTTTTCACTTTTGTTGTTGCCCAGATTAAAAATCTCTTTAAAATAATTTTTGTCAATAGCCGAAATAGTTCCCGATATAATATCATCGATATAAGTAAAGTCTCTTCTCATTTTTCCATCATTAAAAACGGGGACTTTTTTCCCATTAAGAATTTTATTAACAAAGATAAACATTGCCATATCTGGCCTTCCCCAAGGACCGTAAACAGTAAAAAAACGTAATGCTGTAGTATTAATTTTATAGAGATTGTTATAGGAGTTAGCAATTAATTCATTTGCAAGCTTTGTTGCTCCGTAAAAAGCCAAAGGGTCATTTACAATATCAGAAACAGAAAAAGGTATTTTCTTATTCCCTCCATAAACAGATGAGCTAGAAGCAAATATTAGACCTTCGGTTTCAAACTTTCTACACGATTCAATTATGTTTAAAAACCCCGTTAAATTTGAGTCTAAATATGCATATGGATTTTCAATACTATATCTTACCCCAGCCTGAGCAGCTAGATTTACAACTCTATCAGGCCTAAATGAATCAAAAATTTTATTTAATGCTTGCCTATCAACAAGATTAATTTTTTTAAATGAAAAGTTTTTATATTTTTTTAATACTTCTAATCTTGAGATTTTTAAATTGACATCGTAATAGTCATTAATTGAATCAATACCAATTACTTCATCATTGCGACCTAAAAGAGCTTTTGATAAGTGAAAGCCAATAAACCCTGCTGAACCAGTAACAAGTATTTTCATAATCTACTATAATCTCCAGTGTTTAAAATCTGTTTCGGTAAAATATTCTGTTGAATAAATTGATTTAATATCAATTATTAATCCATTTGCTCTAAGTAAATTTTTCCATTTAGAAAGAGGTATCAAATGGTATTGTTTATGGGAAACAGCTAAAATTATAACATCCATATTATTAATATTTTCAAAATCCTCTAATTCCACATCAAGCTTTTGCTTTGCCTCGGTACTGTCTGCGTATGGATCACAAATAACAATTTTTTCTGTAAATTTTTTAAGCTTATAATAAATATTTATAACTTTGGTATTTCTTAGGTCGGGGCAATCTTCTTTAAATGTTAAACCTAATATAGCAATTTTAGCTTTAGTAGGGTCGATACCAATCTTAGCAATTTCAGACAAAGTCGTATCAGCAAGAAAAGAAGGCATATTTTCATTTATTTTTCTTCCCGCTAGAATCATTTCGGGGTTATAACCAAGCTCAATAGCTTTGTGCGTTAAATAATACGGATCTATACCTATACAATGACCACCTACAAGCCCTGGACTAAAATAGTTAAAATTCCATTTCGTGCTTGCAGCTTTTAATACTTCATCCGTCTCAATATTAAGTTTTTTAAAAATCATAGAAAGTTCGTTAATCAAAGCTATATTTACATCTCTTTGAATGTTTTCGATGACTTTTGCTGCCTCAGCAACAGATATTGATGAAGCAAGATGTGTTGATGCTTCTGTAAGTATTGATGAATACAAATCATCAATAAACCTTGCTACTTCGGGATTTGATCCTGATGTTATTTTTGTAATTGATGTTATGGACCTTTCTTTATCGCCAGGATTTATTCTTTCTGGGCTGTAACCGCAATAAAAATCGAAATTATATTTTAAACCAGATGCTTTTTCTAAAATGGGAACACATATCTCTTCAGTTGCACCAGGATATACAGTTGACTCATAAATTACGATATTATTTTCTGAAATTATTTCCCCAACAAGATTGCTTGCTGATTTCAATATTGATAAATCTGGGTTGTTAAATTTGTCTACAGGTGTAGGAACAGATATAATATATACATCGCAATTATTTATTTTGTTTATTTGATCAGTAAAAGTCAAAGTAGTTGACTTTAATTCTTTAGAATTGACTTCAAGAGTTAAATCTGAAGAGTTTTGAAGTTGTGAAATTCTACTGGGATTAATGTCAAAACCTATTGTTTGATACTGCTTTGCAAATTCAATAGCTAGAGGTAGTCCAACATACCCCAATCCAATTACTGCAATTTTAGGCTTATGTATTTTTTTCATTTGATTGCTATTGGTTGATTTTTTTCTGTGAAAAAGTTGAGTAAAAAAATGAGATTAAAAAGAATGTAGCTATCACTATATATGCTAATAAAAATATCATTAGTTTTTCTGAATACATACCGAAAAACTTTGGATGTATAGATTTGTGTCCAAAGTAATATGGTGAAGAAGCAATAAGAATTAATGAAAATATACCAGATATTCTTCTATCTAAAATTAAGCCTAAAAATTTTCTTTTTATAAAAACCTTAATTTTTCTAATTTTTTTTCTTTCATCTACATCTGCATTATTTAAAAATGACCTACTAAAAGAAAATAAAATTGATATAAATACCCCAAAAATAAACGCAATTCCAATATTCATTTTTATATTTTTATTTGAAGGAGATAGGGGAGTTTGGGGTCTATCTAGAATTTGGACAATTGAAGCCTCTTGAACTTCCTCAATTTTAGCAAGCTCTAATTGCTGTTTAAGTGTTAAGTAAATCCCTTTTTGAATCTCAACCTCTCTATCTAATCGATCTAGCTCTAATTGCAATGCAGGCGAAGAAGCTTGTCTATTTTTTTCATTGAAATTTTTAAGATTTAGTTCTGAAATTTTCAACTCTTTTTGAACAGAACCTATCCTCTGCTCTATAAAACCAGTCTTTTCAATCACATTTTGGCTTTTAAAAAAACGATTTAACTGTTCAAGCTCAAACAATACAATGTCCGCAAGATCTTTTGAAAGTTGAGGTTCGGGGGATTTTATTTTAATAATACTAAAATTTGAATATGTATCTTGTTCTAAATCTATCATACTATTTAGAGTAGATACAGCTGCAGAAATTGAGGCAGGGCTTCGATCGTCATCTGAAATTAATTCTGAACCAAGAATATCTATCAGAGGTATTTTTCTATTAAACTTACTACTAAAGAATTCTTTGAAGATTATTTTTTCAGCAAAGGTTCTGCTTCTTAGCAGCTCAGGAAATAAAAATGGGCTTGAAAGATCTGCGCGAGCTGATTGTGGTATATTCACTCCAAATTGTGATGCTAATCCTGCGAGACCTCCAAAATTAGAGCTTTTACTTTCAGGAAATAGAATCGTTGCGCTGCTTTCGTACAAAGGCTTTTGAATGAATTGAGTGTACGTAAACGTCAAAAAGACAAGCATCACAGGAATGGTTATAATTATTTTTATTTGCTCAGCAAGAACAAGTAAAATATCTGAAACAGATACGGTTTCAGAATAACCTACATTTGTTCTTTTATCAGATTCTAGTTCTGCTACGTTTAGCTTTGAAACTATATGATAAGGAACTTGATCTCTAGACTTCCAATTTGATACTGCCTGTGGAGTAGCATTCAAATGCCTTGCTATACCCGCTAGAGAATGAATGCCCTTTGAAGACATTATTTTTTCCAGATTAGTGAAATCCATAATTAAACTAACTCTGTAATTGCTGACTTAAAACAAATACTGTAATCAAAGAAGAGAGTATTGAGGTCCAGCTTGTAGCAAATTGTGTTATATTGAAAGGTTCGCTGTATTGTTTTTGCTTTATAACAATCGTTGATCCCTCTGGAACGGAAGGCGAGTTGTTCCATCTTTTTGGAATAACAATTCCATTGGATAATACAATTATTACAGCTTGTTTATCACCATTTTTAGTAATACCACCCGCTGAATCAAGATAATAACTTACTTTTTTTCCTTTTTTATACTCAACCAATCCAGGATTGTATACTTCTCCGATTATATTTATTGTTCCTGTTGAGCGTCTAACAACTACGCTGTCTCCTGGCATTAAAGGAAGGTTTTTACTTTTCCATGCAACTCTAATTTTTGAAGCATTTACAATATCTTCTTCGTTGCTATCCATGATATTCATTTGATTAGAGTTTTGTTCTTCTTCCTTAATTTCGTCAAAGTATAGCTTATCTCTAAAGATTGAAACACCTCCAATTAAAGCTTTAGTGGTTAATCCTCCAGCCCTTGATAAAATTGAATCTAAATTCTCATTATCGCTTATTAAAGGGTATGAGCCTGGAACAAGCACTTCACCGCCAACATAAATATTTTTTCTTTCGAAATAGTTTGAATTTGAATGGACAACAATTCTGTCAAAATTTTGAAGTAAAATTGAAGAAAATTTGTTTATTCCATCTGGATTCAAATCAAAAGGGATTACAGTTTCATATCTAGCATTAGTGTTTCTTCTAATTATCTCGCCTTGATCTTTGTAAATTGATTTTAAAAAGGTTGAATCTCTAAGGCCTCCAGCTAAACTAAACAAATCACTTAATGACATTCCTTCGAAAAAACCATATTTACCCGGGCTTTTTACACGACCTATTATCTCTACAGTTCTACGGGTCTTGAGTATAGGTCTAATAAGAATTTTGTCGCCGTCTTTGACTTTAAAGTTTTTTGATTTGTCATAGTTAATATAAAAATATTTGGAGGTATAACTGCCAAGATTGCGATTGGTTCTTTTTATTTCTATTTTATTTGAAGATGTAGACAATAAGCCACCAGCATATTTAATTAATTTATAAGCGCTTTCTTCTGGTAGGGACTCATAGATACCTGGCTTATGGACAGCTGAGTCAATAGTTATCGAGGACAATCTAAAAGGAACTAAAACAATATCATTATCCATTAGTTGTATTTTTTCTGGTAACACCCCATCTAACAATAAATTATAAAAATCTACTTCAACTAATGTTTTATTATTTCTGATTATTTTTACTAGCCTCAAAGATCCGGTTGTATCAATTCCGCCAACCTGCATTAAGCCAGTTGAAAGATTTGAAAAGGAGTGTATTGGATACTGGCCTGGATTTTTAACTTGGCCTACAAATGTAACATTTATAGACTTTAACTTGCCTAATGAAATATCAATGAAAGTAGAGGGATTAAGTCCTGATAGTGTAGAATATTTAGCGCTAAATTGGTTTTTTAAATATAATTTTACCTCATTTATATTTTTATCAGCTAAAAATAAAATGCCTATCTTATCATCAAATATTTTACCATCTTTCGAAATAATATAAGATTTTCTAATCTGGGTCTCCCCCCAAAGCGAAACAACTAATTCATCACCTGGCCCTAAAATATAATCATTTGGTATTGGAAGGTTTTGCCAAAAAGAAATTGTATCTTTATTAGCAAAGAAATTATAACCAAAAAATTTACTAGTATTAAAAGAAGAATCAGAAGAAGAATTTAAATTTATAGGAATTTGGACAAGACGAGGATCTAATGACTGGCTATCTATTAAATTGTCTCCTCTCAGAGGATTTTGATTATTTTCCCTGCTAATCTTATCAAACTCTCTTTGTATTTTTTGTAAATCTTGAATATTTTGTGAAAAAGCAACTGAAAAACAAAATAAAAAGAGTATATACATTTTATGTTTACACTTTTTGTACAAATTTTTCTGCATTTTAAAACAATTTTTTAATGATTTTGAGGAGGGAAACATTTAATTTATCCGCTATTTCCTTACATTTTCTGTACAAATATAAATATTTATAAAAAATAAAGAAAGATTTATTTTTTATAAATATTTAGTGTATTTTTGTTTAACGCTGAAAAGTTTTAACAAAACTATTAGAGCGATTTTAATATATAAAGGCTGTAGATGAAATTATTAATAACTGGTGGTTGTGGTTTTATTGGCACAAACTTCATTAAATATCTAATTGGTATTGATCAAAAAATAGATGTGTTAAATCTAGATAAACTGACATACGCCTCCAACAAAGGTAGTTTAGACAATATTTTGTCAGAGAACAGGCTAAAATATCAATTTTGCCATGCAGATATCAACAATTACGGAGAAATATGCTCAATAATTGAGTCCTTTGAACCCACTCACTTAATTAACTTTGCAGCTGAGTCTCACGTAGATAGATCTATTAAAAGTCATAGTAAATTTATCAGCACTAATATTGTTGGAACATACAATCTTTTATCTGTTTGTTCTAAATACATAAATTCTGGAGGCAAATTTTCTAAATTTTTGCACGTAAGTACGGATGAGGTTTTTGGTAGTCTTAATGAAACTGATCCCGCTTTTGTTGAGAGTACCCGATACAATCCCAGCTCTCCTTACTCTGCATCAAAAGCCTCATCTGATCACTTAGTGAGCAGTTGGCACAAAACATTCGATTTCCCATCAATAATAACAAATTGTTCTAATAATTATGGTCCCTATCAATTTCCTGAAAAATTAATTCCCTTAATGATTATAAATTGCCTTACCGGTAAAAAACTACCTATTTATGGCAATGGAAAAAATATACGTGACTGGCTTTTCGTAGAAGACCACTGCTCTGCTCTTTTTAAAATACTAAACTTTGGGAATCTTGGTGAATCCTATAATATTGGAGGAAATAATGAAATAAGAAATGTAGATATAGTTAGAAAGGTTTGTGATATATTAGATAAAATCAGCCCTAAAAAGAATGGTGGAAAATATATTGAACAAATGGAGTTTGTTGATGACAGACCTGGTCATGATTACCGATATGCTATTAATTCATCAAAAATAAAAAGCCATTTAAACTGGAAACCCAAACAAAACTTTGATGGTGGCATTTTAAAAACTGTTCAATGGTATGTAAACAACTCAAAATGGTGGATAGATTTGCAAGGTGGTATTTAAATTGGTACCAATTAATATTTTATCTGCAGCTTAGTTCATGAGAAATAATTTAATTTTATTAAGACATGGAGAAAGTAAGTGGAATTTTGAGAATAGATTTACTGGCTGGACAGATATAGAATTAACAGAAAATGGTAAAAATGAGGCAAAAAATGCTGGAATTTTATTAGCAAATAAAAATATAACTATCGACACAGTGTTTACATCATACTTGAAGCGTGCTATTCACACAAACGAAATATGCATAAAGCAGTTAAAGAATAAAGATATTATGGTTTACAACGATTGGAGATTGAATGAAAGACATTATGGCAAACTCCAGGGTTTAAATAAGTCTGATGTATCAAAAAAATTTGGTGAAGAACAAGTTAAAATCTGGAGAAGAAGTTACGATATACCTCCACCTAGAATGAAAGAAAATGACAAGCGTCATCCAAAATACGATGAACTCTATAAAGCAATTGATTCAAATAAGCTACCTAGTGGTGAGTCTCTAAAAGACACTCTTTACCGTGTAAAGCCTCTTTGGGTAGATAAAATACTCCCCTTGGCAAAAGAAGGAAAAAATCTAATGATTGTAGCGCATGGCAACTCGTTAAGAGCTATTGTAAAAATGCTCAAAAAAATTGGTGATAAAGAAATAATAAAATTAAATATCCCAACTGGAATGCCCTACATATTTTCTATGTCAGAAGACTTTAATATTACAAAAGACTTTTATCTTGGAGTTGGGAATGAAATTTCTAAAAAAGAAGATGAAGTTGTTAATCAGGACTCGTACGAAAATTAACTCATAGAATCTAAAACGCTTAAAACTTCGTTCTGCATGTCTTCATTCAAATATGGATGTATAGGAATTGATAGTATTTTTTCAGATATTCTCTCAGAAATAGAAAAATCTCCAGATCTATATCCATATTTTTTGTATCCCTCCTGAAGGTGTACTGGAATCTTATAGTAAACCATAGAAGGTATGCCTTTTTCTTTCAATTTTTCTATTAAATCAATCCTGTCGATGGAATCAGGAATTAAAATTGAATATTGGGCCCAGGATGATAAATATTTATCAGGTATATAAGGAGGAATAAACATTTTGTTTATATTTTGTGTATAATATTTTGCGGCATTATTTCTCAAAACAATCTCTTGATCAAAAATTTCTATTTTTTCTAAAAGGACTGCTGCCTGAACCGTATCCAATCTTCCATTAATACCAATCCGTACATTCTCATATTTATCTTTCCCCGCCCCATGAACACGTATAGATCTCATTATCGATGCTAAATCATCATTATTTGTAAATATTGCCCCTCCATCACCATAACAACCCAATGGCTTTGCAGGAAAAAATGATGTTCCTGAAACATCACCAAAGGATCCTGACTTTTTTTCATTTATTCGCCCTCCAAAACCTTGCGCAGCATCCTCAATTATTTTTAATCCATTTTCTAAGGCAAATTTTTCAATTATTCTGTATCTAGCTGGTAAGCCAAAAAGGTCTACAGGCATTATAGCTTTGGGTTTAAGATTCTTTGATATAGCTAAATCAAATGCTTTTTGCAACTTTTCTGGGTTTATATTAAATGTTTTATCATATATGTCGCAAAATACGGGGGTTGCTCCAACAAGAGCTATAACTTCCGCGGTTGCTATGTAAGTAAAGGGTGATGTGATTACTGCATCTCCAGGGCCTATATCCATAGCTAACAAGGGAATTAATAGAGCGTCTGTGCCTGATGAGCAACTTATACAATATTTAACATTTACATAATTAGCCAAACGCTCTTCGAGTTCATGCACCTCTGGCCCCATAATATATTTACCATGATCAAGTATTTTTTTGATTCTATTATTAATATTTTTTCTAATTTGTTTTTGTTGAGCACTTAAATCTATGAATTGCATTTTATCTCATTTGTTTATCTTGAATTAAACAATAACTTTTAACTTATATTCAAAAAGAAAAAGGCTAATGTGCAAAACTAATTTAGAATTAAAAGCTCAAGCAAACAATTACCCATCTTTACAGCTTTCAAATAGACAGCTCTGCGACCTAGAGCTGATTATGAATCGCGGATTTAGCCCTTTAACTGGGTTTATGTCTAAAAAAGATTACACATCGGTAATTAATGATATGAGGCTCAATGATGGATCTTTATGGCCAATACCTATCACTTTAGATGTTAGCGATAAATTTGTCTCTGAAATTTCAAACTC
>MDSV01173730.1_pt1 | contig 10144 bp, 13 predicted proteins | sample 810851 | NCBI WGS metagenome assembly MDSV01 (sample SAMN05326640, study PRJNA326480) | marine metagenome | isolation source: seawater | place: Atlantic Ocean: North East | collected 2012
TAACCAGTATTACTAAACTGACCTTTGTGCATTTGGAAACCTTTAACTTCTAGATGCCCCATACAGATACCTGCTTTTGTTTCATCAATCATACCCATAGAGTAAATATAATTTTGTGGATTAATCCATGGCATAAACAATATGTCTAATCCACCAACATTAACCTCTGTTGCATCTTCGTATAAATGAAACTTACTGTTTGCATTTCCTATTAATTCTTTTAATGAGTTTACATCATTTGTATTTTTATAATAGATATCGTGATTACCTACTAAACAATGAAAGTCAATCTTTAGATGTTGTAAAGGAAATATAAATCTTTCTCTAAATTCTTTTGCAGTTTTAAAAGAAACATACTTACGTCTATCCATTAGATCGCCTAAATGAAAAACTGTTTTAATATTATGTTGTTCTAGATATGGAAAAAATACACCTTCGTAAAACTCGTAAAAGTAATTACTAAAGAAATCACTATCGTTTCTAGCACCAAAGTGCGTGTCTGTTATAATTGCTACTTTCATTAAATGATAATATCTGTATTTGGTTTAATTACACCTGTTTTCTTTTCTTCCATTTCTCGTTTAATTTTTTTTGCAAGTTGAACTGTTTTAGGTGCAGCTTTCTTTTCTGCATCATAAATTTTTTGTATTGCTACTTTTGCTCTATCTAATTTAAATTTAGATACTAATTTTGTAAAGTCTGTACCATTCATATGGTCAAACTCATGTTGAAAAACTCTTGCAGGCATACCATCTAAATCTTCAATATGTTCTTTATTATCATTATCTGTATATTTTACTTTGATTGTTTTAGGTCTTGTTATTTTTAAAAACAATAAAGGATACGTTAAACAACCTTCACTTAATTGTATTGTATCTTCAGAAAATTCTATTATCTCTGGGTTCCAACATGCCCTTGCCAGACCATCTTCCATATCTTTATGTCCACCCATAACAAACAATCTATATGGTAATCCAACTTGATTTGCTGATAATCCAATACCACCAAACTGTTTCATTGCAACAAATAAATCTTCGGCAACTTTAGTTCTAGTAAACCCCTCTGGTAATACTTCGTCTTTAAACTCAGGTAATGGGTTAGTTAGTAATGGGTCTATTGGTGATATAAGTTTAAACTCTGCTTGCATGTTATCTGTCATCTTCGTCCTCGTTCATAAATCTTTCAAGTGATTTTGGATTTTTCTTTTTTTCTTTTGTTTTATACACAGGTTGATCTGGTACCATAACTAAAGGATTGAATTGTCCATTAAACGTATAAACGTTTGGGTCGCCTGGCATTTGTTCGTGTGTTTTATATTCGCCACTATCAATCATTTTGTGTTTAATGTGTTGTTGTTTTTTTTCTTTTTGTATTCTACGTATAAACGCATAATATATTATTTGTGTAAAATAAGCAAATGGATTTTTAGATTTTTCGGGGTTGAAGTTGTAAATATATTGTAAACAGTTTTCAATACCATCTGATATCATTTCATCTTTGTAAGTATAGTTAATAAAGTTAGGTCTGTTAGATAGACCATTTGCAATCTTCAAAATACATGCTCCAATGTATTCTGGCACCTTTACTCTTTCACCAACATTATCTGCTTCTTCACACTCTACTTTAAATTTTTTCATTGCTTCAAATAATTCTTTGTTTGAAACATAGTGTGCTGTTATTTTTTTCTTGGCCATTAATATATCTTTCTATTAGTTAACCATTCTAACTAAAAATGGTTCATTTGTCAAGAAAAAATTAGGTCTAATGGATTGTTTTATCTTCGTCATCATAATATTCATCTTCTTCAAGATCATGCTCAAGTTTAATTCCTTGTAGTTTTTCTTTGTGGTAATTATCAATCAAGGTTTGATGTCTCTTTGCTGTCATGAACCCACCATGTTCTTCAGCAATTAATAATTGTTTATCATAAAATGTACTTAACCCTGCTGAAGTTTTTGCTGAGTAAAGTATATGATTATTTTTTACTTCAACAGTATCCTCTTCAGTATATGGTTTTACCCAACGAATTAATGCTAATGATTCTACTATACCTGACTCAACAAATCTTGGTATCGTGTGAATTTTTAAAGGATTTTTAATTGAGGTATGTGTTGCCGTTTCGTTTGTTATTTGACAAACGATTTCTTCGCCAGTTGTTAATTTAATTATGTTTTTTTTACTCATAAGCTTAGTGTGTTAACCTTATAGTTAAACTCTTCCTCATTGTATATATTTATTCGTTCTTGAAAATGCAATAGTGTGAAATTTTTACGATTCTTATGTGTAAGATCATCTGCTATGTCATATAGTTTAACTGCGTCTTTTTGTTCAGACTTTCTTAAACCACGACCAATTGATTGTAAAACTTTTATCCTAGATTTGTATGGGCTTGCAAAAACAACATTGTGTAGATTGCGAATATTAATACCTGTGGAAAATACTCCGTAACTTGCAAGAATGAGAATGTTATCTTTTTTTTCAGCCAACGCTCTAATATGTTCTCTTTCATCTGTTCCTACTCCACCGTGTACAAAGTGAATTTCTTTGTCAAGGTCTTGCATCATTTCATTTAAAACCTCACCATGTTTCTCTACGAGTTGATAAAGAACAAGTGTATTACCTTTTAAAGTTTTACAAAGATTGTAAATAAATTGATTTCGTTTTTTATTTTGTACTAGATAATTAATTTCTTCGATATAATTATAATCTTTCCATAGTTTACTTATACTCTCATCGTGTTTTAATACAATACAATCAATCGCCAATTTGGCAATAGTATCTGAGTCCATTAATGCTTTGGTTGTTGTCACTTGTTCTACTTCTCCAAACAAACCTTCTAACACTAACCTATGTGTTTGTGTTCCGTCTAGTGTACCAGTAAATCCAAAACGATAAGGACAATCCTCTAGTTTAGTCATGATACCAGTAAGAGATTTTGCTTTAAATAAATGTGCCTCATCACCTATGACACATTGATATTTATTAAAATACTTTTTATTTTCTTTGTATATTGATTGCCATGTAGATATTGTTATTGGTTTGTTGCTAACTTTATCGTGGCCAGAGTAAATTTTGTGAATATGCGAATCATCCCAACCATAAGATATAAAATCACTTGCCATTTGTTCTACTAAAGATGTTGTTGGTACTAGGATTAAAATAGTTTTATTTGATAATTGTAAATATCTAACAATCGCATAGATGATTGCTGACTTACCACTTGCAGTTGGTGACACAAATAATTTTCTTTTAGTTTCTAATGCTGTAATAAAAGAGTTGTATTGATAATCATATAATTCAAATGGCATTTTTAAACTATCGATAAACCCTTTTGCAATATCATTATCAATTTTAGGTGTTATATCATCATCTGCTATTTTATATTCTATTTCATTCTTTTCACAAAATTGTTTGAGATATGGTAACAATCCAACATATATTTGACCTGTTTGTTTTGAGAATAATCTTATCTTACCATCCCACATTCTATTACGTACAGTAGGCATAAACTTTGCCCCTGGTACTTCAAAAGTAAAATAATCTGATAACTCTTGAGCAACTGCTTGATTAGTTTCTATTTTTAGATAGACATCATTTATTTTTTTAATTAACATTAAACTCACTACCTTTTTCATATTCTCTAACAGTTTTAATTTTATCTTTTCCACATTTACTAGCACATATCATACATGGTGATGTTTCCCAACTTAAAGGTAATATGTGTTGATACCAATCTTCTTTAAGTGTATCTAAAAAAGATTTATTCCAAGCAGGTGTATATTCTTTATTATCAAAAAGAAAATCAGTATGTTTGTCTCTCTTTTGCATTTTGTTTATTCTTTGATATTCATGTCCACCAATCCAGCAACATGGATGTACATAACCCATACTATCAATATACACTTCATTTATTTTAGCAGTTTTACAATCAATATTACCTATGTTTTCTTCTAGAGAAAAATTTTCTGTTGTTTGATCTATTTTAGATGCATATTTTTTTATAGCATACTTTTCATTTTTCCATTTGTAATCAATTTTTTCTTTACCATAAAATCTTTGAGTATTAACAATTACAAATTCTTTAAATCCATATTCTTTTGCTAACTTTCTACATTCATCTTCTTGATGTTGATTGTGACCAAATCTGATAAAAGACCATGATGCTATTCCACCTGCATTTATAAATGCTTTTGCATTTTCAATAACTCTATCGTATCTAGTATTTACTCTGTAAAGATGATGAGTGTCTTCTAATCCGTCTATTCCAAACCAAATTTCGTGAGGTTTATCTTTTAAAAAATTTCCATAATCAGACCACCATTGTTTTGATTTAAATCCACCGTTTGTGTATATGTACAAACTACCTTTAGGTTTTAATATGTGAGAGAAAGAATATTTGGTTATTTCTAAAATGTCTTTTGCATATATTGGGTCACCCATGCTACCAGAAAACATTAAGTAATTAGTTTTGTAAAGATAATCTTTAAATATATTTTTGTATTGGTCAATAGTAATTTCTGTTAAACAAAGATTTTGTTTTTCGTTTAAATTACCTTTATCATCTATAAAATTTCTTAGACATTGAACGCAACGAGCATTACACTTATCTGTCAATTCCAAATGGAATGAAAAAGGTTTATCAAAATTAAACATTCTGTAATACAATAAGATTATGTTCTTGTTTAACTACTCTTGCTTGATTAAAATGATTAACCCAATCATCAACAAATTTAGTTACGCCTTCTTTATTACCATAATCATGAAATATCATGTAACCATTATCATCTAAGTTATTCCAAAAATTCATAGTATCTTTTCTAACTGCTGGAAAAGTATGATTACCATCTACTAATATGCAACCAAACTTTTCTTTTAAATGAATATTGTTAGAATCTTCTTGAATAAACTTTAATCTTTCAACATAGTCTAAAGGTAGATACTTCATGGTATCTTTTAATTTAAATTTTAAATCAATAGATGTAACTTTTCTATCTGTATCTGCTGTTGCGTCTAATAAAATTACAGTAGAACCACCTTGACCTATTTCAAGAATATTGCCATAAGTTTTAGTTCTTACAAATTGATCGAGGAAAGTATATTCCTCATCTCGCATTTGTTGTATTGGATTAAACCATTCCAGCTTCAAATTTTCGCCATTCAATCGCATTTTTTATATCCCACCCTCTAGATTGAATTGACCTTTGGACACCTTCTAAAAATTTAACAGTTGTTTCTAGATATACTATTTTATTTTTTGCGTCTATAATTTCTTGGTCTGATTCAATGTAGATGTTTAAGTCACTTTTTAATACTTTTAAGTCAAATGGTTTGGATGCATAAACTTTAGCATCTGATTTGCCACCATAGTATTCCCATTTGTTACGAAACATTGTAGTGTATTCGCCTTTTGCCTTTGCTAGTAAAAATTCAAAATTAGTTTTGTAATCTAAATATTTTGCATACAATTCTTGATTACGTAAACTCTCTGTATCTAAATGTTCTTTGTCAACAGGTAAGTCTTTATATACTTTTTGTTTTAATTCGTCTAATGTCATAATTGTAAAAATTGTTTTAGATTTTTATTTTTTTCATTATCTAAATCGTTTTCTTTATTTTGTTGTTGTATAACAGGTACGTACTTATTATTAATATACATTTCTGTTTTTCTTCCTTTAAATGTTTCATTCACAGGTTTTAAGAATTTAAAACTATAAACACATGTATTTTTTGTTGCAAATTGCATTGGCATAATTTTGTCAAACTCAAAACACCAAGGTAATTGTTCAATGTGTCTTTGATGAGCTAGTATAAAGATTTTTGGTGGATTTGTCAAGGCATAATCCATTTCAAATCTAGGGTCTGGGCCTACATCATCTATAATACAATCAAAGTAATCACCAAACACAGGTCTTTCTTTTCCAGCTTCATGAAGAAACTTATATTGACCTTCGTATCCAAATAATTCTTTGTATTTTTTTTGTAAAGGGATAATATCTAGAAATCTATACTTTAGATTGATATCTATGTTAACACATTCCTTAACAGGTGTGTCAACTTGAGATATAAAGAAGTCCATATTAGGACCTCCACCTATTGTTTTGACAGTTTCTATATTATTATCTTTGAATAAGTTATTATAAATTTCATATTCATATAACTCAAGATCAAAAGAATATAACCCTGGATTTTCTAAACAAAAATCGGTTATTGTTCTAAATTTTTCATTTGACATTCACAGTTTTTACACTCACATATTTTTAATTTTAATAATTTTACTATTATACTCTTAAACCAGTTCATTGTCAACTCCTTTGCTTAAGTTAATGGTACTATTTTGTAATATTTGTAATTGAAATCGCATGTAGATTTAAGATATTGAACATCTGTTGCTTCTTGATCGAAGTTTAATCCACCCAAAGAAAGTGGTGACAGTTCTTCAAATCTAACTTCTACTACGGGGTTATTCTTGTTTGATAAAATAGTTAGTGTTGCATCTGAAAACATTGGACTTACTGCTGTTGCAGGTTGTACATCACCAATATCTTGCGAATTGCCTTGAGTTGCACCAGGTCTATTTGATGTAGATGATCTAAAGTCTTTAAATTGTTGTCTAGATTGTGGAAATCCAATACCAATTAACCAATCGTGTAGTTCTTTGTAATTTTCTAAGTTTTCATCAACTAAAAAAGATATTGATAAGTTCTCAAAAGTTACTTCATCACCTTGCATTGGTATTTGTTTTAAAGGTGTAGGGAAAATGGTTTCACCAAGACTAATACCTGGCACATTAGCTGCAGTTATGAAAAACTCAACTTTAGGTAATTGATTAATTATCATCTTAAACTGTGTTGGTGATGCATAATCTAATATTTCTGGTTGTCTTCCTAATGTCATTTGTTTTCTCTCTATTTTAAAATAAGTTTTTTAATTGACCATGAACCGTCTATATTCTGTTCAAGCTCTGCTTCTGATTTTAGGCATTGATATCTAACACCTTCCGAATATTGTCTCTCTGCTGTTCTTTTACCTTTTAAACATTCTTTTAGACTAACCTGTATTCGGTGCTCCTTGATTTCTGAATTGACGATCATTAATAAAGCTACTACTACTTCTATCATTTTTAGTGTCCGTTTCCGTTTTTAATTTCTCTATCTGCGTCTTTTAGTTTTTCAATATCATTTAACATCTTATCAACTTGTTTTTGTAAAAACTCGATGTTAATACGGTTGTTCATCATTGACTCAATATGTTTTTCTATTTTTTCTACGCTGCCATAAAGGTCCTCGATGAGCATGTATTGCTCCGAGTCAGCAGGTAAACTACCCATTTCACCCCTTGGCCATTTTATTCTAAATTCTGAATTGGCTGATAATTCTGTTTCAATTCTTTCTATGTGTCCGTTTAAATCTTTTTCTGCTAGTTTACTTGTAGTTTCTAGCATAGTAATTCTTTCTAGTACCCCAAAGTAAGCCCACACTCCAACTGCTACTGCTCCAATTATAGCAAGCATGTTTCTAACAGGCATTGATATAGCAGTATTGTCTGATATGTCTAATCTTTTTGTCATAATTTACTCCATAAAGTATTTATATCGCTAATAAAAAAAGGGGGCCGAAGCCCCCTCTTTGAATTTGATTGTGTCAATCAAGATTACATTAAGTTAGTTACTTTAACTCTTCTGTAGTATTTGTTAGTGTTCGCAGAAAGTGAAATCGCACCTTCAGCAGAAGCAGCAACAGTACCAGTATGGAATGGGTTAGCAGCCATACCGTATCTTGTTTTGAAACCAATTTTTGGTTGGAATGAGTTCTCACCAACGGCTCTAACCATTTGTAGAGGCACATAAGGACAATAGAAAACACCAGCATCGTAAGGTGAAGTTCCTTTGTAACCAACTACGTAGTATTGAGACGCAGCCACGTTTGCAGCATAAGGGTCGATGTAAACTCTGTATCTTCCGTTTAATACACCAGCAAATGTAGTTGTTGTGTCATCAACATTTAAGTTAGATGATAACGCAGGTGTGTAGTCTAGAACACCAGCCATTTGAAGAGCAGAAGCAACGTCAGCACTTGTAATGATGATGTTACCTTTTCCTCTTCTGGTTTGTTGTCCAATAGCATTTGCATCTCTTTCGATTGCAAATAATAGACCTTTGAATTTCTCAACAGACCATCTTCCGTTTGAGTCTGTATCTAAATCAAAGATACCTGCAGTTGTTGTGTTAGTTTGAGCACCTTTAACAGCTGTGTTGTAAATTGTTCTTACAACTTCTCTGTTAATTTCCATTAAGATTTCGCTTGATAAGATGTTAGCAAGTTCTGTCTCAGCGTCTAAACCGTGGATAGCTTTAAGGTCTTGAGCTAATTCCATAGTGTACTCTGCTTTAAGAGCTCTTGTTACCGCAGTAACAGTATGTTTCTCGATTGAGAAAGCCATTTCTGCGAATTCATCAGTACCATCACCTAGTGTTTCACCTTGTGCTGTAGTCTGACCAGTTACGAATGAGTATGTACCCGCACTTGGTGAGTCGTTAAGAACAGCTGGGTTAGTACCAGATTGGTCTCCACCACCAGTATTACCAGCAGCGTCTTGGTTTGATAGATCAGGTATCAATTCATCAGCTAAAGCTTCTTTACCAGTTTGGTTAGTAGCTCTTGCTCTCATAGCGAAGATTAAGCCTGTAGGTCCACTCATAGGTTGAACGCCACAAATATCGTAAGCGATAAGGTTAGGCATACTTCTTCTAACTAGAGAAATAAGAATTGGGTCCCAATTGTCAACAGCTGAACCAGTTGCGTTAGTCGGTGCAGCCTCTCCTAAGAAAGCTTTATCTTCTTTCATAGATTTTTCTTGGTTTTCCAAGATTAAAGTAGTAACAGCTCGTCTGTACGCATCGCCGATTTTTGGTAATTCGGGATGTTCTAGGACTGGCTGCCACTTTTCTTGTAGATGTTGTGTTTGAAACATTGTGTTTCTCCTTTTTATTTTCTACTATTATTTATTAGTTTGCACTCTTTACAGCTTTTCCGATAGCGGAAATATACGCCCCCATCGGTCCGTCTATGTCAGCCTGTACAGCGGTGCCAGTTTCTACTTCATCATTTCCAACAGTTTCACTCATTACTTTTTGTGTACGTGGGAAATAGTTTTCTTTAATAGTCTTTAACTTTTCAGTATAAGACTCTTTATCAGAATACTCTACTTCTTGCGCTAATGAGTCAAACTTTTCAATTTCGGTTTCAGTTAAGTCTGAAGAAACTTCAGCTTTAACTGATTCTTTAACTAGAGAACCTTCAGATTTCTTCGTTTCAACTACTTGTTGAATCGTTTCTTCTAATTTTTTCTCTAATTTAGAAATTTTATCAGCTTGTGCTTCTAAAACGTCATACTTCTCAGCAGGTACATCGATATAGTGATCTTCGAATAACTGCTTAAGACCAGATATGAAGTCTTCAGCGATTTCGCCTTTTAAGCCTCTTTCAACTGCTAATTCATTTTCTTTCATCCACTCACCTGTAACGTAATCTAGGTAAGAGTCAACTTTCGTTGTTAATGATTCTCTTGTTTCAGCAATTTCAGTTCTTACATCATTTTGATACTCTTCTTCAAGTCTTTTAATCTCTTCTCTGATTTTAGACTTAACAGCAGTTTCAAAAATTGTAGCAGCTTTTTCTTTAAACTCTTTAGATAAAGAATCGTCAGCATTTAACAAAGCGTCAACATGTTCTTTCACATCAACTGATTTTAATCTTTCTTCAGTTTTTGCGTCAGAAACAACTTGCTCGTCTTTTGCAGAAGGCATCATTTCAGCGTGAAGTTTTTTCATACCTTCTTTTTTCATTTTGTCCATACCATGCATCATTTCTTTATACATTTCGTCTTTAGTTTTGGACATTGCAGCTGAATGATAAGAAGCATACATGTTTGCCATTTCGTCTTTTTTCATTGACTTCATAGCTTTAATCATGTTTGATTTCATCTCGTCTTGAGACATTTCTTTTTCATCTTCTTTAGCTTCGTCTGCTTTTTCTGCATCATCTTCATCGTCTTTTTCTTTATCAGAATCTTTAGACTTTTCGTCTTCGTCTTCTTCTTTTATTTTTTGAATTGCGTCTGGTTTGCCTTCACCTTTTTGTTGAGA
>MDSV01194304.1_pt1 | contig 10143 bp, 10 predicted proteins | sample 810851 | NCBI WGS metagenome assembly MDSV01 (sample SAMN05326640, study PRJNA326480) | marine metagenome | isolation source: seawater | place: Atlantic Ocean: North East | collected 2012
ATATTAAAAAAGCAAAGAGTTTAAAAAATATTGAAGGTATAATAGTTGGTAAAGCTATTTATGATGGTGATATTAAATTAGAGGAATTAGTTAAAGAAATAGATGCTTAAAAATAGAATAATACCTTGTTTGGATGTTAAAAATGGTCGTGTAGTAAAAGGTATAAACTTTGTAGATTTAAAGGATGCTGGTGATCCAGTTGAGCAGGCTAAAATTTATAGTGATAGTGGTGCTGATGAAATTTGTTTTTTAGATATCACTGCATCAAATGAAAATAGGGACACAATTTATGATGTGGTTGAAAAAACATCTAAGAAATGTTTTGTCCCTTTAACAGTTGGTGGAGGAGTTAGAAGTGTTAATGATATTTATAAGTTACTTAACTGTGGGGCGGACAAAGTTTCTATAAATACAGCAGCAGTAAAAAATCCTGAAGTTGTTGCAGATAGTTCTAAAAAGTTTGGCTCTCAATGTATAGTTGTTGCAATAGATGCAAAAAAAAATCAAGATAGATGGGAAATTTTTACTCATGGAGGAAGAAATAATACAGGCATTGATGCCATTGAGTTTGCAATAAAGATGGAAGAGAGAGGTGCTGGAGAATTATTAATTACCTCAATGGATCGAGATGGAACTCAGCTTGGTTATGATATAGATTTAATTTTTAATATATCTTCAAAAGTTAATATACCAATAATTGCATCAGGTGGAGTGGGGAATTTAAATCATTTTGTTGATGGTATAAAATTAGGAAACGCTAATGCTGTTCTGGCAGCATCCATATTTCATTATGGAAAATATTCCATAAAAGATGTTAAAAATTACCTTAATAAAAAAGGCCTACCAGTTAGATTATAATATAAACATGATTAACAAATATAGGGCAGAAATAGATGGGCTAAGAGGTATAGCTGTCTTAGGAGTTATTTTATACCATGCAGAAATTATAATAAATGGAAATCATTTATTTTCTGGGGGTTTTTTTGGTGTAGATATATTTTTAGTGATATCTGGTTTTTTAATTACCAGAATTATTTCAGACGAATATAAAAAAAATAAAAAAATTTCATTCAAAAATTTCTATGAGAGAAGATTTAGGAGGTTAGCCCCAGCACTTATAATAGTGCTAACAATTTCCACACTTTTTGCATATTTTATATTATTACCTAATCAGTTTATTTTTTTCATAAAATCAGCACTTTCTTCCATTTTTTTTATTTCTAACTTTTTTTTTCACTATTCTGGGGAGTCCTATGGTCAAAGTATTTTAACACATATACCTTTGTTACACACATGGTCATTGTCTATAGAAGAACAATTTTACCTAATTTATCCTGCTTTTTTAATTGTGGTTTTAAAATTTGGAAAAAAAAATATAAAATTTGTTTTAATAATTTTTATTATTTTATCATTCATATTTTCACTCTTAATTAATAAAAATCATGGCTCTTTTAATTTTTATATGCTGCCAAGCAGAGGGTGGGAACTTCTTTTGGGAGCATTTCTTGCGCTTAACGAGAAAGATAGAAATTATGAATTTAATAATAATTTAAAATCAATTTTATCTTTCTTAGGTTTGTGTTTAATTATTTTTTCTTTTATATTTTTTGATAGTACAAACAATCATCCAGGCTATAAAACACTACTTCCAGTGATTGGAACCTGCATAATAATTTATTGTTCTCATTCAAAAAATTTTATTGATAAAGCTTTATCTTTTAAGATTTTAAAAAATTTAGGATTAATATCTTATTCTTTATATCTTTGGCATCATCCTATATTTTCTTTTGCAAAAATTATTGGAATAGATAATAGTAATTTATTTATTAAATTTATTTTATTTCTTTCATCAATACTAATTTCATTCATAAGCTTTAAATATATAGAGACTTTGTTTAGACAAAAAAGTTATCCAGTAAAAAAAATTATAAATAATTTTTTAATTCTATCTTCTTCAGTATTTGTAATTGTATATTTTACACTGCCATATCAGTTTAAAAATTTTCCTCCAATTACCAGAGAACTTTATGAAAAAACTTGGTTTAAAACTAAACAATATTACAAGCCGTGTTTTCAAAGAAAAAAAATTTTTTGCGAATTTAACACAAGTATTGGTAATATAAATGTTTATTTGATAGGCGATTCTACTGCCGCATCTTTACAAGAAGAGTTAAGATTTAATTTATCTGAAATTAACTTTAATTTTATACCAATGACAAATGCAGGTTGTGATTTTGTTAAAAAAGACTTAAAAAACGAGTCAATATTTTGTAATAAAGAAATCCATATTTTAAGAAAAAATAAAATTTTAGAAAAAAAAGGTTTAATTTTAATTCACTTAAACTATGCAATAAATCTTTCAGAAACTGAAAAGAGAAATTTTAGAAGTGATATAAATGATTTATTAGAAGCTAATTATAAAATAATTTTTATATATCCAATTCCAAAACTTAATGAAAGTATTTCAGAAGAAATAAATAAAATATTTAGATCTCCAGAGATAGATTTACAAAGGTATTTAAACGACGAAAAAAATCACGTAAGTATAAGTTACTCAAAATTTCTTTTAGAATCCAAACCTACATTTAATTTACTACGAGAATTTAGTCATAAAAATCTATATAAAGTCCAGCCTCATAAAATTTTTTGTAATAATTATATAGAAAATAAATGTGTTGGACATGACAAAAATAGTATATTTTATGTTGATGGAGCCCATTTATCAAAAACAGGTTCTATTTTAGTTAACAAAGAAATATTAAAAAAAATAAGTAAAATTTATGAGTAAAGAATTTATTAAATAAAAATGTTTAAAAATTTAGAAGAATTAATTTTAATAATTCGTGATCGAAAAAAAAATCCTATCGATTCATCTTATACAAATAAATTATTAAATAATGAATCATTATCTGTTGAAAAAGTTAAAGAAGAAATTTCAGAATTAATCGAAGCAGTTGAAAAAAATACTAATAAAATCCACGAAGCAGCAGATGTATTGTATCATTTACTTGTTTATTTAGAAAGAAACGAGATTAAAATAGAAGATGTAATACAGGAACTGGGAAAAAGAAAAAAATGAGCTATGATGATAATAATATTTTTGCAAAGATATTAAGAGGAGAAATTCCTTGTAATAAAATTTATGAAGATGACTATATTTTATCATTTCATGATATTAATCCGCAGAAAAAAATTCATGCATTAGTTATTCCAAAAGGAAAATATATAGATCTTGATGATTTTAGCCAGAATGCATCACCAAAGGAGATGGTAGGATTATTGAAAGGGATAAATTATGTAGCAAAAAAACTAAAGATTTCAGTAGATACTGGAAATGGATATAGAGCATTAGCAAATATCAGTGAGCATGGTGGGCAAGAAGTACCTCATTTACATTTTCATCTTTTTGGGGGTGAAAAAATTGGGAAAATGGTTGAGTGAAAATTCAAGTAAAAAGAAACTATCTTGAAATAAGGTCTATAAAAGAATTAGTTTCAAAAGATAAACCATTTAATAATTTAAACATAGAAAAAGTTAATCCGCCCGATTTTCAATTAAATAAATTTTTTTATAAGGAAGTAGGAAAAAAACATGGATGGACAGACAGATTAGTTTGGAGCGATAAAAATTGGATAGATTATTTGGAAAATTCTCATGTAAGTACTTATATTTTAAATCAAAATAAAGATTTCATCGGATATTTTGAACAGATCTATGATAAAAATAAATTTGATTGTGAAATTGCATACTTTGGAGTTTTAGAGGAATATATAGGAAAACAATTAGGTGGGTATTTATTATCTGAAGCAATTAAAATATCATTTGATATTGGATCTAAAAGAATATGGGTCCACACATGTTCTTTAGATCATAAAAATGCATTACAAAATTATTTATCTAGAGGAATGAAAATTTTTAAATCTGAAACTTTAAATTTATAATTGGCTAGTGTGCCTCAGGTAATTTAAATATTTTTTTATCAACATTGGAATTTTTCTTAACATTAAAAATATAAGTAACTACTAAATTTTGATATATATCTTCTGTTTGCCATCCAATTAAATCATAAGAATCTTTATCAAAGAAAATATTTATCAAATTTCCATTATTTTCCATATTAAACAAATAATATTTCTCGTTAAGAAATTTTGCTTTTAGCTTTTTGATTTTTTGTAATAATAAATTTTTATCTAAAATTAATGCAAAAGGAGTTTGTTCTAGGGGATATGTAAAGTATTCCTTTCCAGCCTGATTCTTGATTACAAGAAAATTTCCATTAGATACAATTAATTTTTTTTTTAAATTATTATATTTGCAGTAAATTTTTTTTGGATATTGTATTACACAATTTCCTTCTTCATTTTTTTCATTTATAGTTTGTTTAAAATTAAAACTTATATTATTGATATTTTCAAAATTACTAATAATTTTATTTTTAATTGATGCATGCGAATAATTAAAAAAATTTAATAAAAAAAAAAAGAAAAATATTTTTTTTATCATTTTATCACTTCTCTTTTACCAACATGGTTTGCCTTACTAACTTCTCCATTAGCTTCCATCATATCAATTATTCTTGCAGCTCTATTATAACCAATTTGTAATTTTCTTTGCAAAAATGAAGTAGATGCTTTTCCTTCAGACTTTATTATTTCCAATGCAGTATTATATAACTCATCTTGATTATCATTATCTAATAAATTTGTTCCAGCTTCTTTTTCGTCAGCAAAACTTAATATTTCATCAACATAATCTGGCTCAGCCTGTGATCTTAAAAAGTTATTTATTTTTCCAATTTCATTTTCAGAAACAAACGGTGCGTGGATTCTAACTATTTTATTTGCAGAAGACATATAAAGCATATCACCCTTGCCAAGCAGCTGTTCTGCACCTTGCTCACCCAAAATTGTTCTACTATCTATTTTTGATGTAACTTGAAATGATATTCTTGTAGGGAAATTAGCTTTTATTGTTCCTGTTATTACATCAACACTTGGTCTTTGAGTTGCCATTATTATATGAATACCCGCAGCTCTAGCCATCTGAGATAATTTTTGGATATATCCTTCAATTTCCTTGCCAGCAACAAGCATTAGATCAGACATTTCATCTACAATTACAACTATGTATGGCATGGGAAGTTTATGTTTTGAATTATAACCGTCTATATTTTTTACTCCTTCTCTTGTCATTAATCTGTATCTACTTTCCATTTCTTTTACCACCCAACCCAAAACGGAAGCAGCTCTTTTTGCCTCTGTAATTACAGGGCATAAAAGATGGGGTATTCCTTCATATGTTGAAAGTTCTAACATTTTAGGATCAATAAGAATAAATTTACATTTTTCAGGTGTGTGTTTGTAAAGTAAAGATAAAATTATTGTATTTATACAAACTGATTTACCCGATCCAGTGGTTCCAGCAATTAATAAGTGAGGCATAGAGGTTAAATCTCCAATTATCGGAATACCAGAAATACTTTTTCCAAGTGCAATTGGAAGTTTAGTTTCTTTTTTTAAAAAATTTGAACTTGAAATTATTTCACTTAAATAAACATTTTCTCTAGAAGAATTGGGAAGTTCAATTCCAATAGTGCTACTCCCAGGAATAGTTGCTATTCTAGCAGACTCAGAACTTGTATTTCTAGCAATATCTTCAGATAAGTTGATAATTTTAGAAACTTTTATACCAGCGGCTGGTTCAAATTCATTTAAAGTAACAACAGGTCCATGACTAACCTTTTTTATGCTACCCTCAACACCAAAATCTAAAAGAATTTTTTCTAAAGCTTTCTCATCTATTTTATTTTCTGATAAAGTTTTATCTTGATCAGATTTTTTTTTCTTTTTTAAAAAATCAATAGAGGGTAATTCAAATTTGTTCTTTTTATGATTTTCAGAAGTTTTTTTATTAAAAGGCAAATCTTCTTGAATTAATTTTTCTTCATTTTCAGAGTCTAATACAAAGTCTTGTTGTGTATTATCAAACTTTTTATCTTCATTTATTTTTATTTTCTTTACATTAGTAAAAAATATTTTTAAAAATTTTTTTAAAAAAGAAATACTAAAATTTATACTTACTAAAAATAAAAAAATAATAATAGCTACAAGAAAATAGTAGGACATATCTTTATTTAAGTTTACTAAATTTGAAAAAAATGTATTTTGCAAAAAATTTCCAACAAAACCTCCATTTCCGTTGATTGATAATAAAAAAGAGTTTGGATAGAAAGTTGTAAAAAAAAAGGACCCTAAAATACAATAAACTATTGAATAAAAAATATTTTCTATAATGATTAAAAAACTTTTATTTATAACTAGATTAATTCCAGTAAAAAATATTGTAAAAGATAATAAAAATGAAATTAATCCAATAGATTGAAATAATAAATCTGATGTAAAACTTCCTTTGGTGCCTAATAAATTTTTTGTAGCTATATTTTCTGTAAAAATAAAATTTGGATCTTCAGGCGAATAGCTGAATAAGGCAATAAATAATAATATTGATATAAAAATTAAAAAAACACCCATTATTTCAGCTGTTCTTTTTACAGTAAAATCAATGCTTTTTTTGCTTAAACTTTTTATATCCATTTTTAAAGAATCTATTTTGTAACTTTGTATCATTTAATATTTATTGTTAAAATTAAATTTTATTTATGAATGTTTGTATTATTGGTAATGGTATATCTACTTTAATATTGGCAACTGTTCTGGCCAATAGAGGAATTAGAGTATTGATCTGTGAAGAGAATAGTCCTAAAAAAAAACTAACTACCAGAACTTTAGGTATATCAAAAGGTAATTTTAACTTTTTAATAAAAGAAAAAATTAATCTTAAAAAAAATTCCTGGGCTATAAATAAAATTAAAATTTTTAATGAAGCAGAAAATGATAAAGAAATACTCAACTTTGGATCAAACAAAGATAAAATTTTTTATATTATAAAATTTGAAGATTTAATAAAATTATTATCTACCAATACAAAAAAAAATAAATTAATTAAAAAAATAAAAATAAAAAATTCTTCTTTTTATAATTCTATTCTCACAAAAAAAATTAATTATGATTTAATTTTCAATTTTAATGAAAAAAATAAAATATCAAAAAATTTTTTTTCTAAAAGAATTGAAAAAGATTATAATAGCATTGCATTTACTTCACTCATAGATCATTTTCCATGTAATAATTATACTGCACAACAAATATTTACCAAGTTTGGACCATTGGCATTTTTACCATGTTCGAATAATAAAACTTCAGTTGTTTTTTCAGTTTTTGATCAAAAGACAATTATTACTGATAATAAAATTAAAAAATTGATTTTAAATTATAACAAAAAATATAAAATTAAATCTTTTTCAAAATTTGAAAAATTTAAATTAAAAAGTTCAATATTAAAAAATTATTATTATAAAAATATTTTATGCTTTGGTGATAATTTGCATAAAATACATCCTTTAGCTGGTCAAGGTTTAAATATGACTATCAGAGATATTAAAATATTATTAAATTTAATAGATTATAAAATTAATCTTGGCTTACCTATTGATAATTCAATTTTATCTGAATTTCAAAAAAAAACTAAACATTACAATTATATATTCTCAAGCACTATAGATTTTATCTACGAATTTTTTAAATTTGATAATAATTTTGGTAAACTATATTCAAAAAAGTTATTTAACTTGCTTGAATCCAACAGTTTGTTTAAGAACTATACAACAAAATTTGCTGATAAGGGATTTTTCTCTAACTACTGAATAGTTTTATTATAAAAATTATCAACTTTATAAGTAGATAAGATTTTTTCTAATTTTCTTTTTCTATCATTTAAATCAATAGTTTCTAAAAGTGCTTGTTTTTCTTCTAAAGAAAAAGGAGAAGCCATTGAAAGAGTATTAATTGTTTGATCTAAACTTTGCTTTTCGAGTTCTTTCCAATTTAATATATATCCTTCTTTAGTAAACAATGATTTGAGTTCTTTAAAGATAAATTCAAGATCAGAAAATTTTATCTCTTCTTTATTTTCCTCTAGATCGTGATTAAAATCACTAAAATTTACAGAACATTCTCTGTAAAGTTTTTTACTTTCTATTTCATCAATTATTTTAAATCGACTTACTCCAACCAATACTATTAAATATCTTCCATCATCTGTTTCATTAAAACTAGTTATTCTACCTGCACATCCAACGTTATAAAGTATAGGAATATTTTGGTTTGGTTTCTTTGGTTGCACCATACCTATTATTCTATTGCTTTTCATTGCATCATCAATCATATCAATATATCTAGGCTCAAAAATATTAAGAGGTACAGTTGTTCTTGGAAAAATTATAAAATTAGATAGTGGAAAAATAGGAATTTTATTTGGCAATTTGTCAGTTTTATTTTTCATTAAATTTTATTTAATTACTATTTGATAATATACTATTAAAATGGATAAAAACTTAGAATTAATTCAGTCTGAAATTAATAATTTAAATATTTTATCAAAAATGGATAATATTGATGAAGTAATTAAAAGATCAACAATATTAACAAAAAAATATCCAAAAATTCCGATTTTTTATAATATTCTTGGATCATCACTTGAAAAAAAAAATAGAATTTATGATGCTGAAATTATTTATAAAAAATCAATAGAGATAGATTCAAAGAATATTTTTGCATTAGTAAATTTATCTAGAATATGCAGAATAATAAATGATCTTCAAAAATCTGAAGAGTTATTACAAAGCGCATTAGAACTTGAGCCAGAAAATTTATTTGCAAATTTAAATTATGCAGAGTTAAAAATTGAGCAAAATAATTTTAGAGAAGCAATTACTATTTTTGAAAAAATTTATAAAAAAAAAGAAAATTTTCAAAATGTAATTATGAGATTAGCAAATACATATTCTATCATTGGAGAATTTAAAAAAGCTGAAGAATATTTGTCTTTAGTATCAAAAAAAAAACCGGAACTGTTTGCAGCAGATTATAGACTTAGTAATATTATTAATTATTCTGAAAGAAAAGATCATCAAAAAGTAATTTTAGAAAAAATAAAAGATAAAAAATTTGATAAAATAAATAAATATCCTTTGCTTTTTGCAATCGCAAAATCATATGAAGATCAAAAAGATTATGAGGAATCTTTCAAATATATAGAATTAGCAAACATTGAAAGAAATAAATTAGTAATTGGAAATCCTTTAAGGTACGAAGAATTGTTTTTAAATAAAAATAAAGAATTTTTTTCAAATTTAGAGATCAAAGAAAGCATATCTAATGATTTTTACAAAAAAAAATTAATATTTATAGTTGGTCTTCCAAGATCCGGTACAACATTATTACATCAAATTTTATCTTCTCACTCAGAAACTTATGGTGTGGGAGAATCTATAGTACTGAATGTATTTTTTTTTAAAAATTTAATTAATGATAATTTTCTTAAAAACTTGAAGCAAGACAATAAAATTAATTTAGAAAATTTAAGAGAAATTTCTTTAAAACTTGGAAAAAATTATGATTATTTTAATTTAAATAAAATAAAAATTGATAAAGCACCATCAAATTTCTTTTGGATTGGATTTATTTTAACTCTTTTTCCAAATTCAAAAATTATTCATATAAAAAGAAATATCAAAGACAATTGTTTGTCAATTTATAAAAATTTATTTGGAGGAAATAGAACTGATTGGACTTATGATATAAAAAATATTAAAAAATATATAAAAATATATAAAGAAATGATGGATTTTTGGAATAATAAATTCGATAGCAAAATTTATGAAATTAATTATGAAGATTTAGTTCAAAATCAAGAAAAGGAAATTAAAAATTTATTAAACTTTTGTGATTTAGAGTTTGAGAATCAATGTTTAGAGCACCATAAAAGCAAAAATCCAATTAAAACTGTTAGTATTAACCAGAGCAGAAGACCAATTTATAAAGACTCTGTAGAGTCAAATCTTAAATTTAAAAAATTTAATAATCTTTTTGAAGACATTTAATGTCTGAAAATATTCAAAAATTATTATTGCTTGCAATAGAAAAAACCACTATTTATAATGAGTTTTAAACATGCGGGCATAGCTCAGTGGTAGAGCGTCTCGTTGCCAACGAGAAGGTCGAGGGTTCGACCCCCTTTGCCCGC
>MDSV01239507.1_pt1 | contig 10143 bp, 11 predicted proteins | sample 810851 | NCBI WGS metagenome assembly MDSV01 (sample SAMN05326640, study PRJNA326480) | marine metagenome | isolation source: seawater | place: Atlantic Ocean: North East | collected 2012
AAATGTTAGAAACAGCGACGAAGTACATTAAAATATTCAATGATATTCCTTATATTTTTAATCTTGGCCATGGTTTACTTCCTGAAACAGATCCTGATAATGTGGAAAAATTAATTAAACTTTATAGGAATTTTTAATGAACAGAGATCATCCTGTAGTAAAATTTGGAAAAACAGGTGTATTGTTAATTAATTTAGGAACGCCAGACTCAACGGATTGGTGGGATATAAGAAAATATCTTAAGGAATTTTTATCAGATAGAAGGGTGATAGAAGTAAACCCAATCTTGTGGAAAGTGATTCTAAATTTATTTATCTTAACTTTCAGACCCTCCAAGACAGCTCATGCTTATAAAAAAATTTGGAGAAAAGAAAGCAATGAGTCCCCATTACTATATTTTACTAGAAATCAAGCAAACAAACTTAAGAATAAAATAGGAAACGAAAAAATAATTATTGATTACGCCATGAGATATGGAAACCCAAGTATCAGATCACGCTTGAATAAGTTAAAAGAAGATGGGTGTGAAAACATTATCGTTCTCCCTTTATATCCCCAGTATGCTGCAGCAACCACTGCAACAGTGTGTGACGAAGTCTATAGGTCTTTAATGAAAATGAGATGGCAACCAAGTCTTCAAATCATATCTCATTATGAAAGCGAACCCCTATATGTTGAAGCTTTAATAAATAGCATTAAGAAGAAAGTTTCAGGGATAGATTGGAAACCAGATCTAATTATTTCTTCGTATCATGGTATTCCCAAATCTTACTTTGACAAAGGTGATCCTTATCACTGTTATTGTCAAAAAACGACAAGGCTAATGAAAGAAAAGTTTAATGAAATTGAAATTCAGACGACATTTCAGTCAAGATTTGGACCTCAAGAATGGCTAACTCCGTATACAGATAAAACCTTAGAAGATTTGCCAAAAAAAGGAATAAAAAATTTATTAGTTATATGTCCCGGCTTTGCGTCTGATTGTGTTGAAACTTTAGAGGAAATAAATATTCAAGGCAGAGAAAGCTTTTTGGAAAATGGAGGAAAAAAATTTGATTTAATTCCTTGCTTAAATGACAGCCCTGACCATATTGAGCTATTTGAAAAATTGGTCAAAAAATATATTTAATGAATTTATATTTATTATTTAAATCTTTACACTTAATTGCTGTTATTTCTTGGATGGCAGGACTTCTTTATCTGCCAAGAATATTTGTATATCATTCGGAAACTGACGATATATCTCAAAAAGCAGTTTTTAAAACCATGGAAAAAAAACTTTATAATTACATAATGATGCCTGCCATGGTGCTTTCATGGATTTTTGGAATACTACTAATACACAGTCTTGGCTTTTCGGTTTTCTATGAGTTATGGATGCAGATAAAATTTATAGCAGTTATACTTTTGACTTACTACCACTTTACTTTGGGTAAATATCTCAATGATTTTGCTATAGATAGCAATCAAAAAACCTCTAAATTCTTTAGAATATATAACGAAATACCCACACTTATTCTTGTTGTAGTTATATTTGTTGTTATATTTAAACCTTTATAATTAGGGGTTGAATTTTATCTAAAAATCTCTATATTTTAAGCACTTTCCTAAATCAACAACAATCACATGAATTTACAAGAACTTAAGCAAAAAAACCCTGCAGAGCTTATTAATGAAGCCGAAAATCTTGGTATTGAGAATCCTAGTACATTAAGAAAACAAGAAATACTTTTTGCAATATTAAAAAAACTTGCAGAAAAAAATGAACAAATCACTGGAACAGGCGTACTTGAAGTATTGCAGGATGGGTTTGGTTTTTTAAGAGCTATAGAGTCTAACTATCTACCTGGTCCAGATGACATATACGTAAGCCCTAGTCAGATACGTAAATTTGGTTTAAGGACTGGTGACTCAGTAGAGGGAGAAATAAGAGGCCCAAAAGATGCTGAACGATATTTTGCTTTATTAAAAGTAAATAAGATTAATTTTGATAATCCTGAAAAAGGCAAAAATAAAATTGCTTTTGACAATTTGACACCGCTCTATCCTAATGAAAGAATTAAGCTTGAAGTTGAGTCTACTAAAATTGAAAAAAAGCCAGACAATACCGCAAGACTAATTGACCTAGTAAGCCCCATTGGGAAAGGACAAAGATCATTGATTGTCTCTCCCCCAAGAGCTGGTAAGACAATTATACTTCAAAATATAGCTCAATCCATAACAGCAAATCATCCAGAATGTTACTTGATGGTTCTATTGATCGACGAAAGACCCGAAGAAGTAACTGATATGCAGCGCTCTGTTAAAGGTGAAGTTGTTGCCTCCACTTTTGATGAACCAGCATCAAGACACGTAGCAGTCGCAGAGATGGTTATTGAAAAAGCAAAGAGACTAGTAGAGCATAAAAAAGATGTTGTGATTTTATTAGACTCTATCACTAGGCTAGGAAGGGCTTATAACGCGGTAATACCGAGCTCAGGCAAAGTCCTAACTGGAGGTGTTGATGCTAATGCACTACAAAGACCCAAAAGATTTTTTGGAGCAGCTAGAAACGTTGAAGAAGGTGGATCATTAACAATAATATCTACAGCTTTAATAGATACCGGTAGCAGAATGGACGAGGTTATTTTTGAAGAGTTTAAAGGAACAGGAAATTCTGAGCTAATACTTGATAGAAAGGTTGCCGATAAAAGAATTTATCCAGCACTAGATATAACTAGATCTGGAACTAGAAGAGAAGAATTACTTTTTGAAAAAGATGATTTATCTAAAATGAATGTGCTTAGACGAATTATAAGTCCAATGGGAACCATGGACGGGATAGAGTTTTTAATTTCAAAGCTTAAAAATACAAAAAATAATTCTGATTTTTTTGACTCAATGAATAAATCAGGTAGTTAGAAATTATTGAATAGTTTGGTTATTAAAATCCGTTTCGTAAAGATAAAAATTCATTATATCTTGCAAATTTTTTACTTTTTCCTCAAGAGAAATTGACTCTAGAAGCTTTTGTTTTTCTTCATTTGTTATTGGAGCAATCATAGCCAAAGTGTTAATTTTTTGTATCTTATTTAATTTTTCAAATTCTTTCCAATTTAATAAAATCCCATTTTTTTTAAAGAAAATTTTAACAATTTCCATTAATTTTTCTATACTTATGTTATCTGGAAATGGCTCCAGGTCTAAGTTAAACTTTTTATAATTAACTTTAAACTCTCGGTACAACTTCGAACTTTTAATTTCTTCTAATACTTCAAATCTAATTAAACCAGTTAAGTTTATCAAAATGTGTCCATCTTTACCTTTTTTAAAGTCACTAATTTTTCCCAGACACCCCACCTTATATACTGTTTCATTATGTTTATTAGATTGTATCATTCCCATCAACTTATCTTTTTGCATAGTATCATTTACAAGATCTAAATATCTTTGTTCAAATATATTTAAAGGTAAATTCGTATTAGGAAAATAAATTACCCCGGAAAGTGGGAAGACGGGTATTTGATTTGGAAACTTTATTTTCATGGTATGATCCTATCAAAATTTCATTCTAATCTGAATAAATAAAATCCTTAAATTTTTCTTTATTTTTATAGATATAATTTGGAAATGAGGAGTCAATATTTATAACCTCAAATTTATGATTACGATCAAATAGATCCTCTTTTTTTTCTATCTTTCTTTTTATAATGTCCATATTTTTAAATCTATCATTGTTCCATTGTTGCTCAGCATAAGAGTCAAGTTTCTTGTAAATGCCTTCTGCATTTTTTACCGAACTGAAATGCCATCCACCATCATTAATAAATTTATCAAATTTAGGTTTAAAAAACTTATAAAAGGGTCTATTTTTAGCCTTAATATCCCTTAGCCACTGCGGAGATACCAAATCTTTTTTTCTACACATACGTGTGCCAAACCACTTCGGTTCAGATTTATTATATAAATTAAGTTTTAAAGAAAAATTTTTTTGCACAAAGCACGCATACTTATTACTTTTACTAAATTCTGAAATCTTTTCTGGGTTGGGTATTTCGTCTAAATCAGATATTAAAATCAAATCGTTGTCATTGCAGTCTTTAAATCCTCTAGTTAAAGCATTTCTTTGAAATTGATCTCTACAGTGTGCGGGATGCCAATTTTTTTTAAATTTTTTGACGTTAATTGGAAGATCATCAACTATAATATATTTAATTTTTTTTTTAAATTTCTCAAACTTCTTTATATCAAAATTTAGTTGTTTTTTTTTCCCAGAATGGTCTAATGTCGCCTCACATATTATAAATTTATCTACATGATCGAATAAGGTATTTAATCTTACTTCGAGCATAAGATCTTCATCAAAATACATAAAACAGTCAATAATTTGCATATTTTAATATTGCTTATTTTAAAAAATTTGTCTAGTTATTATCTCCCGATTGCGGGCATAGCTCAGTGGTAGAGCGTCTCGTTGCCAACGAGAAGGTCGAGGGTTCAAGTCCCTTTGCCCGCTCCAAAACCTAAATTTTTTTTTTTGATTTTAAATAGAGTTTTCCGAATATTTTTTTGAATTCAAGATTACCATCAACATCTTCAGTTCCAGGCCTTTTCCTAAAAATAGTAGAGTGTAAGCCCAGCTTTCTTTCTATTTGTGGCCTCCCATTAGAATAATAATATAAAGCAATTGATTTTCTAGAATTATTTTCATCTGTTTTAATTATATTTGGGTTTCCATGATAAGAAAAATCCGTCGTACTAAATACCACCATTCTATTAAAAATTGGTAATATTCTTTTTTTACATTCTTTCATTTCTTTATCCCATAATTCTAAATGTCCGCCATTTTCATCTTTCCAATTATGATTTAGATAAATTAATATATTTAATCTTCTATCAAGCTTCATCTTGGGGTGTTGATTGAAGTCTGCATGAACATTTAAATAACCTCCACTTTTTAACTCATGAAGACCTCCTCCAGCCAAATATGGATCGGTTATTAAAGTTTCATTTATACCGGTTAGCTGATTTAAAAATTTTACAAAAGGAGCAGAATTAAGAAAGTTTATAAAATTATTAGTTGCATTTGAAAATTTGTCAGCATTGTTCAAGCTTAACTTTTTTTCAGCCTTATTATTAAATTCAGTTCCTATTTTTTTTATATCTTTAGGAAAATCTTGTAATATTTCTTCCAATATATCTTTATTAAAAACATTATCAAAAACAATACTTGGAAAAGGCTGAGCAGAGGTATATTTAGAGCAATTATCTGCTGCGACTTTTTTTAGATTTTCAAAATTCTTATTTAAAAACATTTAATAATTCAGTACCTTATCTTAATTTTTTAAAAATTAAATAACTATTTATTATGGAAGAATTACATAAGAAAAAGTGTGTTGCATGTGATGGATCAATACCTTCTTTTGAATTAGAAGAAATTCATAAATATTTGAAAAAAGTTGATGGCTGGCAAGTAAAAAATGATAATGAAGAAAAATATTATCTTATTAAAGATTTTAAATTCAAAAATTTCTTAGAGAGCCAAAATTTTGTTAACAAAGTTGGCGAATTAGCAGAGCAAGAAGGTCATCACCCTGATATTAAATTTGGTTGGGGTTACTGTAATATAAAAATTTTTACTCATGCAATCCAGGGGCTAGCTGAAAGCGATTTCATTCTTGCCGCTAAAATAGATAGACTTTAATTAGTGATTAAAATGTCTAATCCCAGTAAAAACCATTTTTATTCCTGCAGAATTTGCAGTCTGAATAATTTCATTATCCCTTATAGAGCCACCAGGCTGAACTATAAGTTTTACTCCAGAGTTGATTAATGTTTTTATTCCATCTGAAAAAGGAAAAAATGCATCTGAGGCCGCTATAGAATTGTATAGTTTATTTGGTTGGAATTTTTTTGCTTTTTGAGTGGCAATTCGGCAGCTATCCAGTCTATTTTGCTGCCCTGCTCCAATTCCTATAGTCGCGTTATCCTTAGTGATAACAATTGCATTTGATTTAACGTATTTACAAACTCTAAATGCAAATTCCATTTCTTTTATTTCTTTTTTAGATGGTTTAATTTTTGTTACAAGTTTTAATTTTTCTTTGCCAAACACTATATCGTCTTTTTCTTGCATCAGAAAAGAGTTATTGAAAAATTTGACAGTAGAAGCAGATTTGTAGTTTATCTTAGTTATATCTATTAATCTCATATTTTTCTTTTTTTTTAATATTCTTAAAGCTTGATTATCAAATCCTTTAGCTAAAATTACCTCAAAAAAAGTTTTATTTATTTCTAAAGCAATCTTGCTATTTATTTTGAAGTTACACGCTACTACACCACCAAAGGCACTCACTGGATCGCTAGCTTTAGCATTTAAGAATGATTTCAATGGAGATTTACTCGATGCAACGCCACACGGATTTGCATGTTTGATTATTACTGTAGAGTGTAATTTTTTTTCTGAATAAAGTAAATCTAACCCGGCAAAAATATCATTGTAGTTGTTATAACTAAGATACTTTCCATTTAATTGCTTTAATTTATTTTTATCATAACTGATATCACTTTGGTAAATTGAACTTCTCTGATGAGGGTTTTCTCCATAACGCAGCTCATTAATTCTTTTTCCAAAAAAGGTTTTTTTTTCGGGAAATTTATTATTGAGTTTCTGGTTGTACCATTCTGAAATTACAGAATCGTAAAATGCAGTTAAATTAAAGGCTTTACTTGCTAGTTTCTCTCTGAACTTAAAGCTTGTTTTCCCTTTATATTTTTTTATTTCTTTAATAAAATCTGAATAATCATTTTCATCTGTAATTATAACAACATCTTTGCAATTTTTAGCAGCTGCTCTTACCATGCTAGGACCTCCAATATCTATATTCTCTATTATTTTACTGTTATTAGAAGTTTTATTTATGACCTCTTGAAAAGGGTAAAAATTTACAACCACTAAGTCAATCGGGTCAAATTTTTCAATCTTCATTTGTTTTTTATGTGATTTTTTTTTTCTATCAAAAAGAATTCCAGAATGAATCTTTGGATGTAATGTTTTCACTCTACCGTCCAACATTTCTTTAAAATTGGTATATTTCGAAATTTCCGTACATTTAAAGCCCAGCTTCTTAATCGATTTATATGTTCCACCTGAACTTATAATTTTAACACCAAATTTTCTTAGGATATTTAATAAATTACTTAAATTCTTTTTATCAGAAACAGATATAAGAGCATTTTTAATTTTTTGAGTCATGACTAAATATTTTTCTTAATATTCCAATGAATTATCTTATTTTTATTAACTAAATTACCTGAGACTGTTATACAAGCGTTATCTAATATTTTATTTCCTCCAAGAAATATACTTTTTTCTACTAAAATAGACTCGTCTTTAATTGTAAATAATAACGATTTATTTTTAGATAATTGTATTAACACACTGTTTCCTCCCATAGTTTTCACAGCAGTTAATCCAGGATATAAATGAAATCTAAAACTATAGTTCAATGGTTTGCCATCTCTTTTTTTTATCAATTCATCGCAACCAGATAAATTGTTTGATGACTTGTCTATCGAAATGCTTCTTTTGTATAAACAGCCAAAATTTTTTTCGTATCCATTATGAGAAGCGACAGACCTTATTTTATCTTTATTTTGAAAAAAATCTAATTCTAAAATTTTAAAAGTATTTTTAATAGAATTACCAAAAACTTTATTAACAATTCTGCTTCTTTCAAATTTAGTAACCGATGTATCATTAAGAGTTAACGTCGATTGAGCAGATGTTAAACGGCTTAACAACTCTGCTTTTGAGGAGATGTTCGAACCGAAACCACAATTTGTAATAATTTTTCTTCCATCTAAATAATATTCAAAAGATAAAGGCCCTGACTGATATTTTTTTGAAAATCCCTTATTTGGAGGTCTTCCTACATCAAAAAAAACTGAGCTATTTTTAAATTTAATAATTTGAATACCACTAATTATATTTTTCTTTTCTTTTAATTTGAAATTTAGATCATCAATAAATTTATTAAATTGTTCCAAGTTTTCCTCTGTTCCTCCATTAAAAAGCGGAACTTGATTATTAGGTGTTAAGATATTTTTTACACAAGTTAGATTGCCTTCGATTATATTTTCCAAAAACTCCGGGACATATTTTTGAGCATCCTTAACACATTCTCTACAAAGTATTAGGTATTTTGAAAAAAAAATTAAATCATTTGGATTTCTCGTTAAAGGAAAACCGTCCTGATCAAAACAATTCTTAACAAGTTTTTCAAGCTCTTTTATAGCAATATTATAATTTTCTTCATATTCTTTGAAAACTAATCCAGACAAAATAAGTGCTGTTAGAATCTCAATTCGCTTTGAATAATCTTTTTCAAACTTAATGTTCTTTTTTAGGTGGTTAGATTGAGAGATTAGGCTATCTAAAAATTTTTTTTTAAATTCAAACAACCCATTGTTAAGAATAATATCTACATTTAATATCCAGCTAATAATTCTTTTGCTTAGGACAGAGCTGTCCCAAATATTATTTTTATATTTTGAGTACTTCTTCATCCAAATGTTAATTATTTTTTGCAAGGATTTTCCATCGTTTTTTCTATCAACTAAATTAAGCCACAAAAAACTATTTCTATCCTTTTCACCTTTTAGATTTTTTTGCTTTAACCAAAAGATATTTGGATCAATCTCACTTATTTTAAATGAGTATTTTTTATAGTTTGTCAAAGAGGAGAGCAAAAAAGGGTTGGGATGAAAATAAAATTGTTGAGGGGTTTTAGACAACAAAGATTTATTGTAATAATTGGTGGAGAAATAGATTTTTTTTATTGATTTGAGAAGAGTTATTTTAATAGCTAAAAAGTAATAATAAATACTTTTTAAATTTAACATCTATTAATTAGTTCTTAGAATACCAATATTTTTTTCTAGATCGCCCTGATTTTCTTTAAATATAGTTGAACCAGAAACAATTACATTTGCACCAGCCTTTTTAGCCTCAGTACAATTTTTAAAATTTATACCACCATCTATTTCTATTTCAATTTTAAGTTTTTTCTTTTCTATTAATTGTTTAACTGCTCTTGTTTTATCTAAAACTTCGGGCATAAATTTTTGTCCTGCGAAACCTGGCTCAACACTCATAATTAGAATTAAATCAACTTGATCTAAATATTTTTCAATCAAATCAATTTTTGATTTTGGTTTTAACGATATGCCAACTTTTTTTCCCTCTTTTTTTATTAATTTTATTGTGTTTGCTATATCTTTTGTGGCTTCTGGATGAAAAGTAATAATATCTGCCCCAGCGTAAGCAAAATCTTTTATAAATTTATCTACAGGCGATATCATTAGGTGAACGTCAAAAATTTTTTTTGTAAGCGGTCTTAATTTCTTAATTACATCTGGTCCAATTGTTAAGTTTGGAACGAAATGACCATCCATAACGTCTATGTGTATGTAATCTGCTCCCGCTTTTTCCAACGCTATAACTTCTTCACCTAACTTACTAAAATCTGCTGAGAGTATCGAGGGCGATATTTTGATTAGGTTGCTCATTCCTTACTTATATTTTAATCAGTAAATTTGTCAAAAAAAATAATTTATTAATTAAAAAGTTGATAAAGTTGTTTTGAAAAATCACTTTCTAATGGAAAAGCTAGCATTCCCCATACGTCGTATCCAAGTAAGTAAGGCATTGCATAAAATCTGAATAGGTAAAAAAACCATGCAACATATAGTGCTATAAATCCACCAAATAAAAAACTTGGAGTAATAGGTTTAAATAATTTAATTATCGGATTTGTATATTTTACAAATACTCTCATAAAGAAGAAAGTAGAGTCTTCTCTTTGAAAAATATTCATAAAAGCTCGACCTATTAAAGTCCACATTATCATTCCCATTATATAATCTAAAACAATTGCCCAAGTAGGTATCATCTTTGAACAATATCATTATTTAGATAAAAAAAAAGGGGCGAAAAATTCGCCCCTTTAATTTTTTAAAAGTTTATTAACTAGTGCTGCTTACCTAGTACAGCTTTACCTGTAGGTATTCTAGTATCGTCTACCATTTTTTGTGTAGCTGCATCTGGTTCTTTAGTCATTAAACTAACAACCACCATTACAATTAAACAAATTGGAGCTCCGA
>MDSV01024111.1_pt1 | contig 10142 bp, 8 predicted proteins | sample 810851 | NCBI WGS metagenome assembly MDSV01 (sample SAMN05326640, study PRJNA326480) | marine metagenome | isolation source: seawater | place: Atlantic Ocean: North East | collected 2012
GTCTACCAATTTCAGCACGACCGCATTAATTTATATGCGACAATAAATGAATGACTTTTTATCTTCAAGTTGATAAATTATTTGTATGTCTTCGCAAGAATTAAATAGTATATACAAAAAAATTTCATCAGTTGTACCTGAAATTGAGTGGAAATTTCATGCTCCAATCATAGAAAAAATAAATAAATTAAAAAAAGAAAAAGATGCTGTAATACTTGCTCATAACTATCAAACACCAGAGATTTATCATGGAGTAGCAGATATATCAGCTGATTCTCTCGCACTTGCTTTAGAAGCAGCCAAGACAGAATCTAGAATTATAGTTTTATGCGGAGTTCATTTTATGGCTGAAACTGCAAAATTAATGAATCCAAGTAAAAAAGTTTTGATACCTGACATGCAAGCTGGTTGCTCGTTGGCTGAGTCCATAACTGGTCAAGACGTTAGGATGCTTAAAGAAAAATATCCAGGTGTGCCTGTAGTATCTTACGTAAATACTTCTGCAGATGTGAAGGCAGAAACAGATATATGTTGTACATCAGCTAATGCTGTAAAAGTTGTTGAATCTCTAGGAACAGATAAGGTTATTTTTCTTCCTGATCATTACTTAGCAAACTATGTGCAAAAAAATACTAAAGTAAAAATTATCTCTTGGCAGGGAACATGTATGGTGCATGAAAAATTTACAGGTAAAGAGGTTGAAGATATTAAAAAAGAAAATCCTGGAATTGAAGTTATTGCTCATCCTGAGTGCCCCCCAGATGTTATAAGTGCATCTGACTTTGCTGGATCAACTTCAAGTATGGTTAAATACGTTAAAGAAAAACAACCGAAAAAAGTTCTGTTAGTCACAGAGTGTACTATGAGTGATAATGTTCAGGTCGAAAATCCAAACGTTCAGTTTGTAAGACCGTGTAACCTATGCCCTCATATGAAAAAAATAACCTTAAATAAAATCTACGATTGCTTAAAAAATGAGACCAATGAAATTAAAATTGGTAATAATATTGCAGAGATGGCAAGAAAATCAGTTTTGAGAATGGCTGAAATTGGTAGATAATTTTGAGTGCAAAAAATAAACAACAAATATATTAAATCAATAGTAAAAGAGGCACTAAGGGAGGACCTTAAACCCTTGGGAGATATAACAACTAAAAATATAAAAAATAAAAAGGTTATAGCAAAAATTATTACCAATCAAAATTGCGTGATTGGTGGATTAAATTTTGCAAAAGAAGCATTTAAAATTTCAGATAAAAAAATAATTTTTAAAGCAAAAATAAGTGATGGACGAAATGCTAAAAAGGGCAAAGTTCTTGTAACATTAAAAGGGAATGCTAAAAACATTCTCAAGGCTGAGAGGGTTGCGTTAAATTTTATAGGATTAATTTCTGGGGTAGCCACTACTACTAATAAATTTGTAAAAAAATTAAATAGTAAACCTTGTAAAATATGTTGTACTAGAAAAACTTTACCAAATTTGAGATTATTACAAAAATATGGTGTTAAATTAGGTGGGGGCATTAATCATAGATTTAATTTAAGTGATGAAATATTAATAAAAGATAACCATATAGCAATTGATAAAAATATTGAAAATATCGTAAAAAGATCAATTAAGAATAAAAAAGGAAAAAAAATAACTGTTGAAGTAGACAACCTCAAACAACTAAAAAAAATTCTTGGCCTAAAATTTGATAGGGTTTTGTTTGATAATATGAACATAAAAAATTTAAGAAGAGCAGTAAAAATGGCTGAAAGGTATTATGAAACTGAAGCTTCAGGTGGAATAACACTTAGAAATGTTAAAAAAATTTCCTCGACTGGAGTACAAAGAATTTCTGTTGGTCAAATTACCCATAGCGCTCCTACTATTGACTGTAAATTAGATTTTACCTCCTAAGTTCGGCTTGTGCTGCTGCTAACTTAGCAATTGGCACTCTAAAGGGAGAACAGGAAACGTAGTCTAAACCTGCTTTAGAACAGAATTCAATACTTTTTGGGTCACCGCCGTGTTCACCACATATTCCTAGTTTAAGTTTTTTATTATTTTTTCTTCCTCTTTCAGATGCAATTTTAACTAATTCACCAACTCCATCTTTATCAATGCTTACAAAGGGATCTATATCAAAAATTTTATGATCTATGTAATCATTTAAAAATTTGCCTGAATCATCTCGGCTAATACCAAATGTAGTTTGTGTTAAATCATTTGTTCCAAAGCTAAAAAAATCAGCATATTTTGATATAGGCGCTGCTCTTAAAGCTGCTCTTGGTAATTCAATCATAGTACCCACGAAATATTCTATTTTGACTTTATTTTCCTTTTGAACTTTTTCAGCTACGTTATTTACCAATTTTCTCATTATACCTAATTCATCTTCGGTTGAGACTAAGGGTATCATTATTTCTGGTATTACTGATTGGATTTTTTCTCTCTTACATTCAATTAAAGCTTTAAAAATTGCTTTACATTGCATTTCGTAAATCTCAGGAAAAGAAATACCAAGTCTACATCCTCTATGACCAAGCATAGGATTTAATTCATGTAGTTCAGCTACCCTGTCTTTGATTTCTTTTACACCCAGGTTAAGTGATCTTGCTAAATCTTCCATATCTTTATCTGTTTTTGGAAGAAACTCATGTAACGGAGGATCCAAAAGTCTTACGGTTACGGGTAAACCTTTCATAATTTTAAATATTTCTTTAAAATCGTTTTTTTGATGAGGTAACAATTTTTCTAAAGCAATTCGTCTACCATCCAAGTCTTTTGATACGATCATTTGTCTAACAGACAAAATTCTTTCTTCCTCAAAAAACATATGTTCAGTTCTACACAAACCTATGCCTTCTGCCCCAAAGTTTCTGGCCATTTTTGTGTCTTGCAGTGTTTCCGAATTAGTTCTCACCTTAAGTTTTCTAAAATCATCTGCCCATTTCATTATAGTTGAAAAATATCCTGAAATATCAGGTTTAACTGTTGGTACTATTCCTTGCATAACTTTTCCTGATCCACCATCAATAGTTATTGTGTCACCCTGTTTAATTACTAGATCTCCAACTTTAAATTCTTTGCTTTCGTAGTCGATATTAATTTCTGCAGAACCTGAAACACATGGTCTTCCCATACCTCTGGCAACAACAGCTGCGTGGCTTGTCATTCCTCCTCTAGCAGTTAATATTCCCTTGGCAGCGTGCATCCCATGAATATCTTCTGGTGAAGTTTCTAATCTTACTAAAATTGTATCCTCTTTTTGATTGCTCAATCTTTCAGCTTCGTCTGCAGTAAAAACCACTTTACCACTCGCAGCTCCTGGCGAAGCAGGCAGCCCTTTTGCTATAACTTTTTTTTCAACCTTATCGTCTAAAGTTGGATGTAAAAGTGTATCAAGTGTATTTGGATCTATTCTTAAAATAGCTTCTTTTTTAGAAATTAGTTTTTCTTTTACCATATCAACTGCAATTTTTATTGCCGCCTTGGCGGTTCTTTTTCCATTTCTGGTTTGTAACATCCATAATTTTTTATTCTCAACTGTAAACTCTATGTCCTGCATATCTTTGTAATGTTTTTCTAATTTCAAAAATATATTTTTTAATTCTTTGAAAACTTTTGGCATTATTTCTTCCATAGATTTTTCTTTAATACCCGCCTCTTCCCTGGCTTTTTTTGTGATGTATCTTGGTGTCCTGCTACCTGCAACAACGTCCTCTCCTTGAGCGTTAATTAAATATTCACCAAAAAATTTATTTTCTCCAGTTGATGGATTTCTAGTAAAGGCGACACCTGTAGCGCAATCATTTCCCATATTACCAAAAACCATTGATTGAACATTGACAGCTGTTCCCCAGTCTCCAGGTATTTGGTTTAATTTTCTATAAGTTTTAGCTCTTTTGCTTTCCCAAGATAAAAAGACAGCTTTGATAGCACCAAAGAGTTGTTCGTAAACATCTTGGGGAAAAATTTTTTTAGTTTTATCTTTTATTAATTTTTTAAAATTGTTTATTAAACCATCCCAATCCTCTGAGTTTAGTTCTGTATCTTGCAAAACACCCTTGGTTAATTTGTAATTATCTATCATTTCTTCAAAATGATGCGTTTCTAAACCCATTACTACATTTGCGTACATTTGAATAAATCTTCTGTAACTATCTTTTGCAAATCTATCATTTGAAGTTTTTTTTGATAGAGCAAGCACTGTTTTGTCATTTAGTCCTAAATTAAGTATAGTATCCATCATACCTGGCATTGAAACTCTTGAGCCTGATCTTACAGATACCAATAAAGGATTTAAATTATCTCCAAATTTTTTCTTTGTTTTAATCTCGATTTGCTTAAGTTCTTTTTTTATTTCTGCTTTTACTTTAGGTGTTAATTTTTTGTTATTTTCATAAAAGATTTCACACATCTTTGTGGAGATTGTAAAACCTGGAGGCACTGGCAACCCCAGTCTAGCCATTTCAGCAAGATTTGATCCTTTGCCACCCAGGATATTTCTTGAGTTAGATATTTTTTTTGTTTTTTTGTCTCCGAAGCTAAATATAAATTTTGACATTAACTACCTTCCAATTTTGAAAAGTCTATAAAAGTATTAAATGTAGAACAGAGTCTTTGCAAGAGTTCTAATCTATTGTTTTTAATATCATTATTTTCGTCATTTACCTTTACATTATCAAAAAATCTGTCAGTGGATAACTTGGTTTCAGATAAAAGCTTCAAATGATTTTCATAATTCTCTTTTCTCTCTTTAAATGAGAAAGCTTTTCTAATATCATTAATTTTATTAAATAATTCCTTTTCTTCTTCCTGTTTAAAAAGAACTGCATCAGGACCATTTTTTGATATGTTTTTTTCTCTATCTAAAATATTTGAGGCTCTTTTGTAAGTTGAAACTGCATTCTTTCCAAGATCTTTGGATATAAATTTATTCATTACAATTGTTTTTTTATATAATTCTAGAAAGTCATCGTTTATGTGAGAACTTACTGATGCCTCGATTATATCAGGTCTAATTTTTTTTTCTTTTAAGATATTTTTCATTCGATCTCTAAAAAACTTTATCAACTCTAAGTTTGTATTTTGATTTATTTCTTTCACACCCTGTTCGGTATATATTCGTATCATGTGATCAATTAGATCTCTTGAACTTAATCTTAAATTATTTTCAATTACTGTTCTTAAGAGACCAATTGAAGATCTTCTTAATGCAAAGGGATCTTTTGAACTTGTAGGTTTTTCATTTATCAAAAAGAAACCTACAAGAGTGTCTAATTTATCTATTATTGAAAGACCATAACTTATTGGTTTTTTTGGAATAGCAGATGAAATGCTTGTTGGTAAGTAATGTTCACTAACAGCTCGAGCAACGTCTTCTTCAAATCCTTGATTTGAAGCAAAGTATTTTCCCATGATTCCCTGAAGCTCCGGAAATTCACCAACTAAACCTGAGACTAAATCAGTTTTACTTATTGATGCAGCAATCTCAACTTTTTCTTTTTTTAGGTCAAGTTGATCAGAAATAAAATATGCCATTTTTCTAAGTCTTTGTGTTTTGTCATAAAGCGAACCTAGATTTTCATAAAATGTAATTTCTTTTAATTTATTAATCTGCTTAATTAAGTTTAAAGATTTATCTTTTTCCCAAAAAAAACTAGCATCCGAAAGTCTTGCATCTACTACCCTTTCATTTCCTATTTTAATTAATTTTTTTTCGTCTTTTTTGTTTGCAACTACAATGAATTCATTGCTTATTCTGTCTCTGTGATCAACGAGTGTAAAATATCTTTGATGAGTTTGGAGAGTAGATCTTATAACTTCAGAGGGTAATTTTAAATAACTTTTATCAAATTGAGCTATCAATATATTTGGCTTATCAACTAAATTACTTACTTCTGTAAGCAAAGGTTGATTTATTGATATTTTAAAATATTTTTTTTGGCATATTGATGAAATTTTATCATAAATTATTTTTTCTCTTTCTTTATGATCGAGTATTATTGAAAAATTTTTTAAAATTTCCTTGTATTCAGAAAAATTACTAATTTTTTTTTGAATTACCGAGGAGTTAACCTCTATTTGTGTAAAATTTGATGTTTCAAGATGTTCGTATCTAAATTTAAGTAGTTTGTTTCCAAAAACAGCTAAAATTGATCTTAGTGGCCTTCCCCAGTTCATTTCAAAATTAGACCATTTCATCGATTTTTTCCAAGATATTTCACCTAGAGATTTTAATATGCACTTAATTAATTCATCTTCACTATTAATTTCTTTTCCCTTAATTTTTACAAAATGAAAATTTCCCTTTTCTGTTGCTTTTTCATATAAGTCACTCAAATTTACTGATTTAGATTTTGCAAAGTTAACTAAAACTTTTTCTGGCACTCCAGCTTTGGGTCCCTTTATCTCAGCTGGTAAAATTTTTATTTTATTTGGTAATCCATAAATACATAAAGCTATTCGTGTTGGGGTAGAATATATCTCAAAGTTTTCGTATTTAAGATTTGATTCGGATAATTTTTCACTTAAAATTTTTTGCAGTTGGTTTCTTGTACTTATTTGTAGATTTGGTGGTATCTCTTCACTAAAAAATTCTATAAAAAGCTCTGACATTATTTTTCTTGATTTGCTAACCAACCTGAACCTGCTCCCTTAGCTAGTTCTCTAATTCTATTTATATATCCAGTTCTTTCAGCTACTGCAATTACACCTCTTGCATCTAACAAATTAAAAATATGACTTGCTTTTAAACATTGATCGTAAGCTGGTAATGGAAGTTTTTGGTCTAAGAGGTTTTTGCACTCCTGTTCTGCAAGTTCAAAATTTTTAAGTAGCGAGTCAGTATTTGCATGATCAAAATTATATGCTGAAAATTCTTTTTCTGATTGAAGATAAACATCCCTATATTTTACTCCATCATCATTCCAATCTATGTCAAAAACATTTTTCTTTCCTTGCACAAACATACAAATTCTTTCTAAACCATATGTAAGCTCTACTGATATAGGTTTGCACTCTATTCCTGTCATTTTTTGAAAATAAGTAAATTGAGTTATTTCCATACCATCGCACCATACTTCCCAACCAAGACCAGCTGCTCCTAATGTTGGGCTTTCCCAATCATCTTCGACAAACCTAATATCATGATCTTTAGAATCTATTCCTATAGTTGCCAAACTTTTTAAATACAATTGTTTTATATCTTTAGGAGATGGTTTTATTATGACCTGATATTGATAATAGTGTTGTAACCTATTTGGATTTTTTCCATACCTTCCATCCGTTGGTCTCCTTGAAGGCTGAACATAAGCAGCTCTCCATGGTTTTGATCCTAAAGAACGCAAAGTTGTTGCTGGATGAAAAGTTCCCGCTCCAACTTCTAAGTCATATGGTTGTAAAATAATACATCTTTGTTTATCCCAAAATTTTTGTAAATTAAAAATTAAATTTTGAAATGACAAAACTTTATTTTTCTTTTTAGTTTTTTTTGGCATCTATAAACCAAATTTTTGCCACAGAGCTCTTTCTTCTATAACACTGACTATATTATCAACTTGATTATCTAACGAGGAAGATAATCTTTTAGCTAAAAAACCTTTTTGTTTTTCAAACTTTTTAATCTCAATGCTTTCCCCAAATTTTTCTCTCAAAATTTGTTCTGCATTTCCTATGCCGTCAATAAGTCCTAATTTTAATGAAGTCGAACCTGACCAAAATTCTCCTGTAAAAGTATTATTTTTGTCTGGATCTTTTAGTTTAGATCCACGACTTTTTTTTACTAAGTTTATAAAATCAGAGTGCAATTCTAATTGTAACTTTTTAATTCTCTCAATATCTTCTGGTTTTTCCTCTTTAAAAGGATCTAAAGTACTTTTGTTTTTTCCAGCGGTATAAACTCTTCTTTGAACTCCTATTCTTTTTATAGCATCCTGAAATCCAAAAGATGCTGATATAACCCCGATTGATCCAACTATTGAACTAGAGTTTGCGTATATCTCGTCACCTGCGCACGCGATAAGATATCCACCTGATGCAGCTACATCCTCAGCAAAAACTATTACTTTTTTATTGTTCTTTTTTGCAAGTTGTCTTATGTAATCGTGGATCAAATGTGATTGTACCGGTGATCCTCCAGGTGAGTTTATTGATATCGCAATGTTTTTGGCTTTTTTAAATGAAAATGCTTTTTTAATAATCTCTTGTTGGCCAGAAAAATCTATACCTTGTCTAAATCTTCCGGCTGATCCAATGACTCCGGCTAGCCTGATATGTGGAACAATAATTTTCTTTTTAAAAAGCGAAAACATATGATTAAGATTAATAGTAATTCTTATATCAGCACACAAATTAAATTGAAATATAAATTACGCTACTCTTGGTTGAAATTAGCATGCGTCACAGAGGTATAAAATAATAATTAATTAATTTATGAAAAGTATATAATGATTTTATGGGTTCAGTCATTCCATTAAAAAAGTCTGTCAATAACGCTTATCTGGATTTAAGGAATCACTTAGACGATAAGCTAAATTCCGTTGAAAAACTTATTAAAAATAAACTTAAAAGTGATGTTACTTTGATAAAAAAAATGAGTGACTATCACCTCAATTCGGGTGGTAAAAGAATTAGGGCCCTTCTAACAATTGGTTCATCGAAATTAGCTGGTTATCTAGAGGGTGATAGAGATGTAAATCTCGCAGCATGTGTTGAATTAATACATAGCGCAACCTTGCTTCATGATGATGTAATTGATCAAAGTAAAGTGAGAAGAGGTAACAAAACTCCAAATTACATATGGGGAAATCAATCCTCTATACTGGTTGGAGACTATTTACTGAGTAGGTGTTTTGAAATGATGGTAGAAGATGGAAATTTTGAGATTTTAAAACTTCTTTCATCAACATCAACCAAAATAGCACAAGGAGAAGTTATGCAACTCCAACACAAAGGTGAAGCAGATCTTTTAGAAGAAAATTATTTAAAAATTATAAATTTGAAAACAGCGGCTCTTTTTTCTGCTGCCACAAGAGTTGGTGCGTGTCTATCGGATTTAGACAACAAAAAGAAAGATGCATTAGAGTCTTATGGTAAAAATTTAGGTTTAGCCTTTCAAATTGCTGATGACGCATTAGACTACTTTTCAAAAGAAAAAATATTTGGGAAAGAAATTGGTAAAGATTTTTTTGAGGGCAAAGTAACACTACCTGTTATAATCGTGTATCAAAAGGCCAATTCTATTGAGAGAGCATTTTTAATTAATATATTTAAAAAAGAAATAAGAGACAAAAAGGATTTTGAAGAAATTCAAAAGTTAATTAAAAAGTATAAGGCATTAGAAACTACTTTTAAAAGAGCTGAATACTTTGTTAACGTTTCTTATGATGCTTTAGGTATCTTTGAAAATTCAGAAGAAAAAAATATTTTACAAAACCTGACGAGTTTTAGTTTAAATAGATCTTTTTAAGGATAAAGTATTTCTTTTACCCAATTATTATTTTCTTTTCTATAATTTAATCTTTCATGAATCCTATTTTTTATTTCCAACCAAAACTCAATTTGTTCAGGCTTTAAATTCCAACCTGACCAGTGAGGTGGTCTAGGCACGTTGTTTTCATCTGGATATTTTTTTTTAAATTCCTCAAATCTTTGTATTAACTCTTCCCTTTTTTTCATTACTGTAGACTGTGATGAGGCCCAAGCACCTATTCGACTTCTATAAGCTCTTGAATTGTAATATTTATCAGCAACCTTCTCATCGACAATATTTACTTTGCCTGAAATTCTTATTTGTCTTCTAAGACTTTTCCAATGAAAACACATTGAAGCATTTGGATTTTTTTTAAGATCATTTCCTTTTTTGCTATTAAAGTTAGTGTAGAAAATAAAACCATCCTCGCTATAACCTTTTAACAAAACCATTCTCACACTTGGAACTCCATTAGATGTTGAGGTTGCGAGTGATAGTGCATTTGGATCATTAATTTCACTTTTTTCGGCAACTGAGAACCAATTTTTAAACAAAACAATAGGATTTGCCTCATCTCCAAAGCAATTATCCAGTCCTAACGAATTTTGGCCATTTTTTTGATTCATAATTATTATAAAATAATTTATACATTAATTATCGATGTCTTTTAATACTTTTGGA
>MDSV01026075.1_pt1 | contig 10142 bp, 5 predicted proteins | sample 810851 | NCBI WGS metagenome assembly MDSV01 (sample SAMN05326640, study PRJNA326480) | marine metagenome | isolation source: seawater | place: Atlantic Ocean: North East | collected 2012
CTCTTCCTCTTCCTCTTCCTCTTCCTCTTCCTCTTCCTCTTCCTCTTCCTCTTCCTCTTCCTCTTCCTCTGCCTGACCATTACGGTCCTCCCACTCTGCTACACATATCGCCTCAATGAGACCCATGATATCCAGGGAATCACTGGGCCCACTCTTCCTCTTCCTCTTCCTCTTCCTCTTCCTCTTCCTCTTCCTCTTCCTCTTCCTCTTCCTGACCACGGTCCTCCCACTCTGCTACACATATCGCCTCAATGAGACCCATGATATCCAGGGGTCCAGTGGGCAGTCCCCATTTTGATTCGTAGGTGCTGTACAGCAACCGTTTCAGCTCGCTTGAGGTCTTTCCCGCACTTAGGCGCTTCCGTGGCATGTCATTCGGGTCCCAGAATTCATACGATTCAAAGTTGTAATCTGCCAGTACATCCAGTACATCCAATACCGTCTCGGGCATGTTTGGGGCGCGGGCGGGGGTGAGTTTTGGTGAGTTTTTGTGTGTCTTATGTCACCAGGACAAAGAAGCTACCACAGGGGAAGTCAGGTATATCGGTTACGCAAGTATATCGGTTACGCAACATGGTGGGGTGCGAGGTGCGAGGCGCTTGCAGATCGCGATCGCAGCTCTTCAGCTTCACCTAATCTGTGCGCGCATATCCCGCTACCCCGCTACCCCACTACCCCGCGCGCCCCGGCTCAAATCACCCGCACAAAAACCCGCACCCCGCCTACTCGACCCGGTCTGCCGCGTCCTACATTGCGGAGGCAGCACGGCGGCGCGGCGGCGCGGCGGCGCGGCGCTGCTGCCTTGCGATGGACAACACTGCGCCGCCGCCTGTTGCTGTTCATTGACGGACCTGCCTTCGCCCCCCTGTGATGATGTCGGCTGTTTTTTTGGCCAGCCCGGCAGCCTCGCGGAGGGTGGCCACCTGTCGCTCGCTGCTCGCCGCTGAACCAAACGTCGCTTGCTAGCAGCTCAACCAAACATCCCTTGTGGTGTGCGTTCAGGTCCACAAAGAAAACCAACGAGATCAACATGTCGCTCCACCAGCTTATCGCGCCAAAACTCGCTGATCAGCGTGTCGCCCAGAAGATCGACCAGACTGTCTCGCTGAACGCGGCGGTCAACATGAAGACCATCAACTCGGAGAAGGTGTCCACGGCGATACTCGAGTTGTTCCAGAACACTCGCGAGTTCTCCGAAGCCGTCTTCGAACACCCCAACTGCAAGCTCAAGCAGCACAAGACTGACGGCAACGAGTCGGTCAACTGGACCATCGGTGGCAAGTGCGCCACAGACGTCAGCTTCCGCTCGATCGAGAAGATAGTCGCCATTGACCAGGTCATGGTGCCGCTCGACCGGGAGGCGCTCCTCCGCAACACCAAGGCCAACGTCGCCAAGCGCAAGGCGTCTGGGTTTGGCATGGGCGCCAAAGACTCGCTCGAGATCCTGGCCTCGGGCGGCTATGAGGTGGGCTTCATTTACCAGGGGCACAACAAGGACGACCCGGACGAGATCGTGCGCCATGTCGCCAAGGTCACCAAGGAGCCTGGCTGTATGAGCGACTCCTTGGTGGTGGAGATCACCCATCACGCTGGCGAGGGCCGCTTCGACACCAAGATCCCGGCCGACCTGCCCACCATGCGCACCTACGTCAAGTGCGACACGGACGCCGCGTACAAGAATCTGGTTGCTGGCACCGTGAAGGCGCTTTCCCGCTTCGATCTGCTGCACCACACGTACCGCGTGCCCCACACGGAGGCGGAGCAGCAGACCCAGCTGGAGGCTCGCAAGAAGGCCATGGTCGACCGTCTGGTCGCCCTTGGCATCGATGAGGAGGAGGCAAAGGACCGCGTCAAGAACATGCTGCTGCCCAAGGCCTTCCCTGAGCTGGTCAGCTCGCACTATGGCACCTTCCGTGACAAGCAGATGTACGTCCCCAAGATTGGCAGCATCGCTGGCATTGACGTCAAGCTCCCCAATGCCTTCTCTGTGCTCGTCGGTGGCATCTTCACCGCCCACGACCACGGTACGGGCGCGGCGCCCAATGGCCTCGTCATGGAGGTGCCCGGCCGCGGCCTGCCCAAAGACCAGTTCCCCATCTTTCAGAACCACTTCCGCAAGGTCGACTACACCAACGGCACCCACCACTACTCCCTCCTCATGGGCAACCTGCTCGACTCTGCCCACACCAAGGAGCAGAAGTCCAAGATCAGGGAGTGGCTGAAGCCGCTCTTTGACCGCTCGAAAACCCCTCTGATCAACATGCAGAAGACAAGCTACCTCTCGTGGTTCCTCAAGGATGACCGCAGCGCAGACGGTCTCGAGAGGCTCCAGAAGCTGCTGGTCGGCAAGAACATGGTCCCCTGCACGGAGGAGAATGTGGGCAAGGCCTCCTTCCTGGCGCAGCTGGACAAGGGCAAGACCATCATGGTGGTGGACGAGGAGGCCGCGGACCCGGACGTCTTCAAGGTCGTCAGCGACATCACCCTCGAGAAGCGTGCCTGCAAGTCGATGCTCGGCAAGTGGGCGGGCAACCCGATCCAGAAGGCCGGCCACCACTTCCTCGCCCCGGTAATCAAGTACCTCACCAAGCGCTCCAAGCACATGCACCTTTACATGGTGCACCCCGAGGACCTCGAGGAGTCGGCCCCTGAGGCGGTGCCCTACAACCTCCGCCGCGTTGTCACCGACATCAATGGCGACGACCACGAGCACTTTGTCATCGTGATCCACCAGGGCGACGAGAAGACTACGGTCATGGATGCCCTTTACGCGTGCAACAAAACCAAGGAGGAGACCGTACGCATGACCGACTTCATCGTCTGCCTCAACAACAACAACATTGTCAAGCTGCCCCGCATGGAGCAGCGATTGAGGGAGGCGCTGAAGCTCGCCCGCAAGAAGCACCGCAACCTCGACATTGGCGACCCGCTCAACGATGAGTGGCCCTCGGACGACGAGGAGGATGGCGAGGAGGAGATGCCGGAGTACGAGTCGAATGACGGTGACGACTCGGACGCGGAGGATTGGGAGGACCCGATCGAGAAGGCCCGCCGCGAGCAGGAGGAGGAGAACAAGAAGCGCGAGCGCGAGGAGGCCGAGGAGGAGGGTGAGGAGTCTGAGGACACCAAGGAGCCCGAGCAGGAGCACACTGACAAGAAGCGTCGCACCGAGGGCCCGCGCGAGAAGGGCATGGAGGATGATGACACTGTCGACTACGAGCACTTCGACGTGCCATCCGAGGAGGAGGACCGCCGCCTGGTGCAGGGCGATGACGACGAGGAGATCCACCTGGACAAGATGGACAACGGCCCTAAGGCTGTCACCGGCAAGCTCCTCGAGTTCAACGCCGAGTCCGGGCTCTTCTACGAGGAGGGCGCCCCCGAGCCGGACGAGGAGACCGCGATGGAGTACGAGCTCCGCAAGCGCAAGATGGCCCTCGCCAAGGCGATCGTCTCGGTGGCGTGCGGCCTCGGCCGCTGCAAGGTGTACGGAGCCATCGCGCCATCGGCCAACTGGGACGGCCTGCACTGCGCCGACGGCCGAATCTTCCTCAACCTCAGCAAGGAGACCCTCGTTGAGTATTACGTGATGGTCCTGGCCCACGAGCTGGCCCACGAGAAGCGCGACCTGCACGACCACCGCTTTGTGGAGGCCATGCAGGACAACTTTGTCAAGATCCTGTCCCTCCTCAAGCGCAAGCCCAACCTGCTGAAGGAGTAAATGCGAGCGTTTTGCCGCATCTGCGGCTGGCTCAGCCGCGGCACTGGCTTACAGTGACCAGGAGTTGAAGAAGCGCGCGCTCACGTAGGCACCAACCGAGTACCGACCGAGCGCGACCGAGCGCCCACGCAAGTCGCTAAGGGGCGCAACGTGAGCAACAAGTGTGCAGAGTGCGTAGAGATGGGGCCGAGCGGAAGCGGAGACGGGAGAGAGGGATGACAGAGAGAGGCGGTTGAGTTGTGTGACGAGATATGGATCAGACGGGCTTCAAAGGCACTGTGAATTTGATAGAAATACGCGCTCGGCATGTGACCACACAGCCGGACACAGCCGGACACAGCCGGACACAGCCGGACACAGCCGGACACAGCCGGACACAGCCGGACGCAGCCGGACACAGCCGGACACAGCCGGACACAGCCGGACACAGCCCAGGGCCGGTTCATCTCGCGAACAGTGAGGTGCGTACAGAGCAATCCCAGCATCCTGTTTTTTCTGTTTTTGGTAGCTAGTGCAGGTACAAGGAGTTACCTAATTTAGAAAGTTTACGCTACTGAGGGTTCGGCTACGTTCCTGAGGTGCGCTCTGCCTCACGCGAGGGCGGCTGCTTTCCTCACCCGGTCCACGTCTTCACGGGCCGCCCGTGGGAGAGTGAGTCATAGTAAGGCGGCCCCCCGTGAAGACGGGCGGCTTGTAAAGCCGCCGCCGCTTTTGCGCTGTGCTTTTTCCGCTGCGCCGATCCTCAACTCAGATTCCCCTATGGTTGCTGTGTGTCCCGTCCACAGTATACGCAAAGCATTGGCCCTCATGGACAGCACGTACACAGGACAGATGAAGGGGGATGAGCCAGAGGGGCACGGAACGCAGCGGTTTGCTGACGGCGCTGTGTACGAGGGAGAGTTCAAGGCGGGTATGCCAGATGGGCACGGCACGTTTCGTTCGATCGAAGGATACGAGGGAAAGTGTTACGAGGGAGAGTGGAAGGCGGGTCAGAAAGAGGGGCGCGGCACGTATCGATATCCTAACGGCTCTGTGTACGAGGGAGAGTTCAAAGCGGGTAGGCCAGATGGGCACGGCACGTATCGTTCGACCGACTTTTACGAGGGAGAGTGGAAGGCGGGTCATCCAGAGGGGCGCGGCACGTATCGTCATGCCAGCGGCGGTGTGTACGAGGGAGAGTTCAAAGCGGGTAGGCCAGATGGGCACGGCACGCATCGTCATGCTGATGGCAACGTTTACGTTGGAGAGTTCAAGGCAGGTGAGCAAGAGGGGTACGGCAAGAAGCAATATGCGAGCGGCAGCATTTACAAGGGAAAGTTCAAGGCGGATGAGCCACATGGGCACGGCAAGTATGTTTGTGTGAACGGCGACGTGTACGTGGGAGGGTTCAAGGCGGGTATGATGGACGGGAGCGGCACCTTACGTTATTCCGATGGGGACGTTTACGAGGGAAAGTTCAAGGCGGATAAGCGAGAGGGGCACGACAAGCTGACGTCTCCTGATGGCAACATCTATAACGGCGAGTGGAAGAACGATCGGAGAGATGGGCATGGCATACATTACAGATTAGGTGCTAACGGCCGCATCTTCTTCCGCGGAACGTGGAAGGCTGATGAACCGGTCGGGGACGATTCCGAACAGAACGATTCCACACCAAGTACATCATCAGCACCAGGGACATCAACAGCAGAGAGGCTTCGGAAGAAGCTCCAGCAGAAACAGAGCGACCAGGGTAGTGGCTCCACGTCCTCACCACCAGGTGGCGACCAGGCGAGGGCGCGCGCTGAGGCGCTTGCGGATGCAATGGCGGACCTACTGATGCTCGAGGAGGCGGTGGATGCTCGAGGAGACGCGCCTTCAAAGAGCAAGAAGAGCAAGAAGAAAGCAGCAAAGAAAGCAGCAAAGAAAGCGGCAAGCCACTTCGAGGAACAGGCCGGATTATTGGCGCATGGTGCCGCGGAGGCTTCCGCCCAGGCCAGCGATGAAGCACACACCTGCGATGATGACCCGGAGGAGGATCAACCCGAACAGTCTCCGCCCGCCGCCGCCGTGACGGCCGAGCCCCCCGCGGCAGCCGAGCCGCCTGCAGAGCTCTGCTGCCCGCTCACCCACGAGCTGATGGTGGATCCGGTCATTCTCATGCAGACCGGACAAACGTATGAGCGGGAAGCGCTTGAGCACTGGCTCGATCGGCACAATACAGACCCAATGACCGGCACGCACCTTACTAATAGGGATCTCACAGAGAATATTCTTGTGCGGTCAATGTGCCGTTCTTGGGTGTCGTAGACTTTTCTTGATTATACGATGATTGCGTTATTCCGTGTTTGCCCGGGTCCTTTCTTCTTTAACGCCTCCAGTGTTCTGAGTATCCGCTCGAGGTTTCGAATTGTGCTCCTAGTAGGCGGCAGTTTAGGCGGCAGTTTATTTCTTTTCATTGCATTTATTGTACTCAACGCCGGGATAGTATAGTGAGGGTCGTTCTTCGAAGCAGATGGAGCCGCTACCGTCGATGTCGACGCGCGAGAGGAGGGGCTTCCCTGAACTTCATTGGCGTCTGGACGTCTATTTGGAGTCGCATTCGTTATACGCTTATTCCGGATTTCGGTCGGTTTTTTAGTTTTCTGTTTTTGTGTAGTTTTCTGTCTTTTTCGTGGTCGTAAATTTATAGAGGTCGTTTCCGTAAGCACTCTCTTCATTGCTACTATAAACACGAGAAAAAAATACTGTGCGTCTGCTAGTTAGTGACCGGTTGCTCCACGGCGCGAAAGCGTCAGTTTGAGTAAATTGTACATCTCTTGTGCCATGACAATCTGTGTATTCTGCATTTGACTGATGAGCTTCGATATGTCCTCGTACTGCTTTTCGAGCGTAACGTCACGATTACTCGCGAGGGCCTGTGCGAACTCGTTCTGCAATTGCACCAAGAACCGGATCCTTTCAGCTCGGACCTTATCGTCAACGAGGTACTGCTCCACTACGTTACCAATGTCATCTACAGACATTAACTTACTCTTTAGTCAACATTTTTACGCGGTCAATGGCAAAGCTACATCCCAGTGATCGCTATGCCATAAGAATACTGCTTTACTCTCCCATTCCTTTCCATCTCCCTCCCCTTGCACCACCACCTGTTCCAACTGCTTCGTCTGGGTGTTTGGTGGACGCGTTTGTTCGTATCCAGACTCTACTCGTTGGTGCTACCAGCACCAACCCAGCACCAACCCAGCACCAACCCAACACCAACCCAACACCAACCCAACACCAACCAGCACCAGCACCAACTAGCACTATTCTCTATCGGTTCTTTCTTCGATCACTACTGCTCCTCGATGGACAGGCGGATGGCCTCAGCGAGCTCAGCACGCTCAGCAAACTCACGCTGCTCCGCCTCGGCGATGGACAACTTAGTGACAGAGTCGATCATCGACCAGACATTTGACGGACTCGGGCCAGCCTTTGAAGAGGTCGACGAACTCGGGCCAGCCTTCGAAGAGGTCGATGTGTGCCAGTGGCGCTCTCCGCGATTCAAGACGGAGCTCTTCCAGATGACCGTTTTAATAACGTCACCCTCGCGCGAGCAGATCAGCTTGAGGCCGCCCTTCTGGTACGCGGTGGCCAAGGAGCCGTCCTTGCGGTCGTACGTGGCATACTTGCGATCGGGCTTGCGCAAGCACTCCCTTACGAGTGCCTTAAACTGTGCGTCTGTAACGTGAAAGCGCTCGAGTTTGCGCTGTTCAGCGTGGCGTGTCATCTGCGGTTCGGGACCGTCAGTCGGCGCCAGGCTGACCGCATGTGAAGCGGCAACCGACCTCACGTCATCCTCAGTTCTGCTGACGTTATGACCACCGACGAGGCCGCCGAGCGCGAGGCGCCGGGCGGCCTCCTGGGCGGCCTCGCGCTGGGCGGCCTCTTCGCGGAGGACCTTCTCCTTCGCGGCTGCAGCCTTCATCGCATCGCGCTCCGCGAGAAACGCATTGCGCCGCCTCTCATCCACCCTCCTCTTCTCGTCCTTCACCATCTGCTCATGCTTCAAGCGTTCGGCCTTCAAGCGGTCGGCCCTCTCCTTCGAGCGCTCGACAGAAGCCGAGTCACGGCGCCGCTTCTCGCGCTCCGCTAGTGCAGTGCACTTGTCAGCCACGCGCTTGTTCGCAGCGTACACGATCGCCATCTTAGCCGCATAGGCATCTTCGCTCTCCTTACGAATGCGCGCGAGTTCCGCCGCCTCAATGCGCTCCCTTTCCTCCGCAGCAACGCGCTTGGCAGTGTCGTTCGCGCGAGCGTTCTTGATGACCTCCATGTTGTCGATCGCCGCAAGGACACATTGCTTGATCATGCTCCGGATCTGCTCCTCGCGCTTCTTCTCGGCCGCCGCCTTCTCGGCCGCCGCCTTCTTCTCCTCGGCCGCCGCCTTCTTCTCGGCTGCCCTTCTTCTCGCCGCCGCCTTCTCGGCAGCCACCGCCTCCGCGACCATCTCAGCATGAGTCTTGCGCTCGGCGACGACGCGAGGCGGCTGAGGCGGCTGAGGCGGCTGAGGCGGCTGAGGCGGCTGAGGCGGCTGAGGCGGCTGAGGCGGCTGAGCCCTTCGATACGTTCCCGCCTTGAACTGTCCCTCGTAAACGTCACCGTTCGGATACGAAAGCTTGCCGCGCCCATCTGCCCTATCCGCCTTGAACTCTCCCTCGTAAACGTTGCGGTTGGCAAACCGCATCGTGCCGCGCCCCTCTTGCTGACTCGCCTTGTACTCTCCATTGTACACGTCGCCGTTAGCATAACGATACGTGCCGCGCCCGTGCTTCTTACCCTCCTTGAACTGTCCATTGTACACGTCACCGCTCGTATGCGAAAGCGTGCCGCGCCCATCTGCCATATCCGCCTTGAACTCTCCCTCGTAAACGCTGCCGTTCTGATACAGATACTTGCCGCGCCCCTCTTGCTGACCCGCCTTGTACTCTCCCTCGTAAACGCTGCCGTTAGCATATCGATACGTGCCGCGCCCGTGCTTCCTACCCTCCTTCAACTGTCCATTGTACACGTCACCGAGCGTATACGAAAGCGTGCCGCGCCCATCTGCCATACCCGCCTTGAACTCTCCCTCGTAAACGCTGCCGTCCGGATACAGATACTTGCCACGCCCCTCTTTCTGACCGTCCTTCCACTGTCCCTCGTAAACGCTGCCGTCCGGATACAGATACTTGCCGCGCCCATGTTGCTTACCTCCCTTCCACTCTCCCTCGTAAACATCGACACTGCCGTTCTCGCCGTTCGCAATGTGCATGATGCCGCTCCCATCTCTGTTACCTCCCTTCCACTCTCCCTCGTAAACGCTGCCGTTGGCAAACCGCATCGTGCCGCGCCCGTCTTTCATACCCGCCTTAAACTCTCCATTGTACACGTCGCCACTGGCATAACGATACGTGCCGCGCCCGTCATGCTTACCCGCATTGTACTCTCCCTCGTAGATACCGCCGCTGGCAAAACGAGCAGTGCAGTGCCCGTGCAGCTTATCCTCCTTGAAGTCTCCCTCGTAAACGCTGCCGTTAGCACATCGATACGTGCCGTGCCCCTCTTTCTGACCGTCCTTCCACTCTCCCTCGTATACGTCACCATTGGCACAACGAAGCGTGAGGTGCCCCTCTGCCGCACCCGCCTTGAACTGTCCCTGGTAAACGTTACCGTTCGGACACGTAAGCGTGCCGCACCCATGTGCCAGATTCGCCTTGAAATATCCCTCATAAACGTCGCCTTTGGTAAACCACTGCATGCCGCGACCGTCTCTGTTACCTCCCTTCCAGTCTCCCTTGTATACAGCGCCGTTGGTCTGTTGATACGTGCCGTGCCCCTCGAAGTCACCCGCCTTCCACTCTCCCTCGTAACACTCTCCCTCGTAAGTGCCGTCAGGTCTCCCTGCGCGATCGGTCGAACGAAACGTGCCGCGCCCGTCTGGCTTACCCGCCTTGAAATATCCCTCGTACACAGCGCCGTCTTCAAACCGCTGCGTTCCGTACCCCTCTGGCTCATCCCCCTTCATCTGTCCTGTGTACGTGCTGTCCATGAGGGCCAATGCTTTGCGTATACTGTGGACGGGACACACAACAACCACAGGGGAATCTGAGTTACGGCGAGCGGCGTTATCAGGCAGCGTGGCCAGGCAGCGTCACCCGGCGCCTGGGCCGCGGGCAGACCGGGTCCAGCTGCTGGCGGGTTTTCGTGCGGGTGCGTGACCGGACGTGGGGGCGGGCGCACGGGGTTAGGTGACCGGGGGCGCGTGGGATTGGGGGCAGGCGCACAGAGTTAGGTTGCTTCCGCGATCGCGATCTGCAAGCGCTCGCGAAAGGAACCCCACCCCTGGGCCACGGTCACAGTCGATACTTTTCAAATTAGGTAACCGCGTCCGTTACACATGTGTGTACCCCCCCCC
>MDSV01230659.1_pt1 | contig 10142 bp, 7 predicted proteins | sample 810851 | NCBI WGS metagenome assembly MDSV01 (sample SAMN05326640, study PRJNA326480) | marine metagenome | isolation source: seawater | place: Atlantic Ocean: North East | collected 2012
TGTCCAACGACAAAATTCAATCAGGAGACACAGTCTTGCTCTGTGGCACATCAGCCGGCTATGCCATTGGTTCACTTCTTTACCAACATGGTTGAGCTAATTACGCAACTGTTCTCCCTCAAAAGAGGAAGCATGCGGGCCCTGAGGTGGCATCGTTTCATTACGGTGTGCTGGGTTTTCCCTCTCTTCTGCGTGCTGAGCTTGTGGAACAACGTTGGGTTGGCCCTTGATTGGCTGCTGTTTCCACGCTTTCATTGCCAACCTGTGGAACGACCAGTCTTTGTAGTGTCCTTGCCCCGCACAGGCACCACAAACCTCTTGCACGGCTTGACCGACCCCGGAATGCCCTTCACAGCCCTGACACTTTGGGAGTCTCTCCTTGCGCCCGCTGTGGTCCAAAAGAAGTTGCTTCGTTTCCTATGGAGAGGCTTGCCTAAGGCCTTCAAACAGATGCTTCGCAAAGCTGACGCCAAACTCTTTCAACAACTCAATGTCATCCACAAGGCCAGCCTGTTTTGCAAAGAGGAAGACGAACTTGCTTTGATTTGGAGCCTCTCCACCGCCTACTTGGGCTTCTTCTATCCAGAATCCAACGTCTTCCGTGACCTTTATCGCTTCGACCAAGAGGTTTCAGTTCGCCGCAAAGCACGCATCATGAAACGTTACAGACGTCTGGCTCAACGCCACCTTTACGCGCTTCCGCCAGATCAGAGACGTCGTTTCCTCGCCAAAAACCCTCTCATGCCCTACAAGGTAAAAGCGTTGGCAACCGAATTTCCTGACGCTACAGCTGTAATCATTGAGAGAGATCCGAAATCTGTATTCCCATCGGGAGAAATATTGTTGTCTCACTTGTTAGATTTCGCTACGGACGTCCCATTGTCTAAAAAGGAGCGCCAAATATTCATCGACCTGATTGAAGACTTTCAACATCATATTTACCAAACCCTCGCAGTCGACCGCATCATGCCGACTGTATTGGTCCCCTTCAAAGACCTCGTAAAGGACCGAAATGGCGTGCTCAAAGCACTGGCGACACAATTGGGTGAAGAAGACTTTAAACTGTCCAACGCCCCCGAAGAAGAGCATCGTACCCAAGCACGCTACGCACCATGGACCCAAGAACAGCTTAACACCTTCCTTAGGCAACCTTGGCCCAACTGGCCGAACGCCATGTGGCTGCAGCGTGTGCCAAGGCAAGACCAAGAAAAAGGTAAATGACCGGATCTTGCCACTGAGGCCGGGTCAGCGCAAGGATTAACGCCACGCAATGAATGGCTGTCCACCCCACTTTGCCCCATGACCTTCCTTCTGACAATCCCCCCACCGTAATGGCAGCCAAGGCCCCATAGGCGAGCAACAAATTACGGTCGAGCAACGGCCAAGACACTTCAGCATGGATGTACATCAAAAGGATGGCAAAAGATAACAAACCAGCGGTCCAGGTCCACACCCCTACGAGTCGATGCGTGGTGGACTTCAACTCGGGAAGTTTAACACCCAACAACTTCAACCACGGCAAGTTATTGGCCCAAAAGATATTGTCTGTTTTCACATGGTCATCCGTCCCAAACTGCACAGGAATCTCTTCCAATTCTGCCTGAAACGTTCCAAACATTTTGTCCCAAAACACCAACGTACCCCCAAAGTTGCGGTTCAGGTAAGGCGCGTTCTTGCCATGATGTACCCTGTGATGGGATGGTGTGACCATGATGTGCTCTAAAAACCCTGACTTCTTGACCAATCCATTGTGGTTGTAAAACTGCACAAAATAGTGAATCGCCCCAACAGCTATGAACACCTCAAGGGGAATGCCCACCAGTGCGAGGATTAGGAAAAAAGGGATGGACGTAAGGGAACTGTACCAACTGTTGCGAATGCCCAATGACAAGCTGAAGTGGTCTCCTTCATGATGGACCACGTGCACCGCCCAAAGCATTCCAAATTTGTGGTGCATACGGTGCATCCAGTAAAAGCAAAAATCCCAAAACAAAAGAGCAAGGACGAACTGCGCCACAGGCGACCAACCTTCTACCCAACCAAAGCTAAATCGCTCAGAAACAGCATGGAAAACCGCGATTTCAATGCCACGGAACAACCACATAATGGTGTGTCCCGAATTTAAATTGAATACCAACTGGTGCCAAGGAATATCTTTTCGTTGAACAACACGCAAGACGAAAGCCTCAATAGCGACCATGACCAACAACAAGATAGATGGAATAATCAAAGTCATGGCGCAAATATAAGAAGGTGAAAATGATAAAGTTTATTCTAGTAAGGTACAGTTAAATCATGAAAATCGAACTATCAATGGTGACAGGGTTAAATGAAATTAATTTTTAGCACCTAGGTAATCTCAAAATAAGTCTTCTCATTCAAAACATTTCATACAAAGTTCACTTTGAACAGTCAATATCAAACCTTCTCTTCTTGCAATATTGAATAAACTGCACAAATACAGATGAATTTGGATTTTGAGGTCGTGAAAGTTGGAAGGATATATTCATTGGCAATCAAGAATGGGATTTTGTTGTTCCCATTGTTGTGCCGAAAGTAGTCCCCTCATTTTTCTAAACATGTAAAAACCAAACAGGAGAACTGATTCAGCTCGCTATGCGAGTCTCAGCTGGCTACGTCATCCGCAACCTAAAGCAAGCTTTGCTTGCGTCTGACTTCTCCACCTGCTGCGACTTCGTCTTAGCTGAATCAGTCAGTTCGTAGCCTCGCCAGGAATCGAACCTGGATTTTGGGTACCGGAAACCCATGCACTATCCATTGTACTACGAGGCTAAAAATGCTTGACATCAAGCAGTGCAAAACTACGCAATTAATCACGATGAATAAGTGAATACAACACCTCAAATGTTACGTGCACAAGTTGCCGTATTCGCAAAGTATTTGCCGCACTTTGTAAATGGTTTCAAAGCCATCTGAGATTAAGACAATACACTCCGAAGTGTTGTCAGCTATCTTCATAATGATCACCCTAGGGTTTAATTATCCGTCCTCATTTTCTTTTCTTCGCTCTCCCCTCATTTATAAATTTGTTTCAATCTTGTCGTCTTCAAATAAAAACTTCTCATCGCTTTCTAGCGGGTTGTGGTAAATCGCGATGCTCTTAACTGAATTGTAGGCTTTTTGGAAGCTTTCACCTGCACCACAATTCTTCAATTCTTGTACATTGTAAGTGGCAATACACATTCCATTGTCATTGGCTTCATTCGAGACGCGAGCAAATCGACAAATCGTGATTTGAGTATCTCCCATGATAGTCATACCAATACTGTCATTGGGTTTATCTGCTTCATAAGTCACGACTATTTGCTCGTTACCCTCTGAATCATAGGTGATTTGAACATCGTTTTGTGCAGACGCAAAATTAAAAATTGCAGTCATAGAAACCGCAAAGGCAAAAAGGGTGTTTTTAATAATCCGCATATTTGAAAATATTTAGGGGGTTAATCATTGGTTACACAATTAAGACGCCTAAATCAATCTGGATATTGTGATTGTCAAAGTTTCACCTGCGGATTATTGATGACACCCATAAACCAGTATTGCTATTTTGAATTGGCTGCCTGTGTCATTTTTTTGAATTTCTTTTCATAAATACTGAATTTTATCGCCCGCTCAGCATCTAGAAAATCGACGCAATCACTAATAAAATCTCTTTTTAATTGAACCTTTAAAATGTCCTGTTCTGCTATTTGATCTATGATGGCTTTAATCTCTTCATCTGATTTCGCAAAGGCAAACATCAAAGACTTCTTCAGGTCACGTTGATGGGTTTTAATCTGGGCCTGTTCTTCTTGCATTTTATCATATTTGACCCAAAAATGCGATTGCTCTTTGTCAGTCAAGGACAAGGAACTATTCAGATAATTAAAATGCAAGGAGTCCGTATTTTCTTGAGAAAACAATACGGTCGTACAAAAAAAAGAAAAAACAGCAATAAGAAGTTTCATGTGAGAAGAATTTAGAGACTAAAATACAAAAAGTCATGAGATATTCTCGCCAGTAAAGAAATCAAGAATTACCGCATCAAGTGTTTTCTCAGGGAGCGTATATCGTAGATAGCGTGGTGGGGACGCCGAGATCCCAGCGAATCACGCGATTTGACGACGACATGAATGTCAACCAACACGATCCATCTTCGATGACAACCCCTGAAGCAGCGTACTTTTCCTCTCGGATTGTCATCGCTCCCGAAGTGCCGGGTCTATAAAAGTGTCTGTTGGATTTAAACTTCACTTGGGTTCGCTCCCGTTTGGAATTATCAAATGGGATGCCATTCCTATCTCTAATTAAAGTCGTGGGAAGCGATACCGAATCTACAAAAAGTTCGAAATCGTGTGAACCTTCCGGAAAAAGAGCATCAACTTCAATACGGTACGTTACGGTTTTCCACAAATTCATCTCTACCCCTGGATGCATAGCCTGCATTGTGAAAGAGGATACTGTAAAACCCGTTGTTTTTGCTTGAGGTGAAATTTTTGGCAAGTCTGAAAGAAAAGAACAGCCCACCATTGCAAAGCCAATAACAAAAAACAACAGAAAATGAAAAGGAACGTTTTTCACAGATTAATGTATGATTTGGAGAGGCAAGCGTGAAACCTGGGTCGCTGATGTGATTAAAACAACATATGCACCAACCGCAAGGCCTGCACAGTCTATGACATCCGAGTAACCTTCCTTTTGCAATTGACCATCCAAAGTAAAAACAGACCAAACCATGTCTTCTAATCCCCCAAAATCTTGTTCGATATGCGAAATCGACACGCTCGAACTCGAGGAACAGGGGTTCGGAAAGAGTGTTAGGTCGTTTTTGTGAAAGGATGGCGAACTCACCCCTACTGAGTTGAGGAAAATGGGGTCATTCTTAATGCCTAGGCCTGGGCTAACAGATGAAATGTTCGGGATCACATCGATGGAATCAAGACGATAGACGCAAATACTTGATGACCCATTAAGGAATCCATGCGTCACGCCAAGCACCCAAATCCTGCCCTGATCATCCACTTTCAGATCTCTTGGCTCATCTGCGAAATTTGTTCCTAAAATGCCCGAATTGATATAGCCACCATAGGTACCAAGCCAAGTAAGAAACATGTCGGATTCAGTCCCGGTTTCAAAGTCTACATGAGACAACGATACAAGTTGGTTGTCAGCCCAAGCAATTTTACATCCCTCCATAAAATCATCTGAAGAAGCATCCACAGGCGCACCTGGGGTTCCATTCTCAACCTCAAGATGCATGACACGGTGTCCCAGTGGCAAATCCTCTCTTTCGTAGGTGTACATGAGCACCAGACCATCAGGACCACTTGTAATATCGTTTGCAACGTTCTCACCAAAAGTTCCTGTATCCGGAGAAATTCTGGCCCATATAGGACTCCCATCGGGGCCCCATGCCCAAACAGTAGATTGCAATACCCCATCAATCTCTGTAGATCCAGCAACAAACAATGTATCGCCATGAACACTTGCCGATTCGACGTGTTCAGAAATGACTGGGTGACCCCATGTCAGGTATGACGCACCTTCAACTGACGAGGGGTCATCAATATTAAGCAGCCACCCATCACCCTCAACATTGCCTACCGCCCATCTGCTTCCTTGCCAATTAACGGCAGACACGGGATCTTGATTCAAGGGATGCATCACTTCTATTGTTCCAACAATGGCTCCAGAAGTCCCTAGATTTTTTATCGTATGCAACACAATGTTATAGGCGTCATTTTCGCCAAGTCTTTGTGAAAGCACCGTAAGGTCTCCGCTGCTTCCAGAAGGCACTGTACCCCATGCATCCACCGCTTGCTCTACAGGTGATCCGAAGGGTGTAAGCATGCTCCAAGCAAATTGAAAATCTGAATCATAATGAACGATATAACCTCTGACGGTTCCGTCTGCGTGACTGGAAGTGGAGCCTACAACATATGTGCTGTTAAGCAAAGGAATCACGGCATGGGCTTCATCTACGAGAGGCCCTCCTACAACGCGAATTTGAATCTCGCTTTGGGCTGAAAGCGAAGCCATTGAAAACGCAAAAGCAAGAATGAATAAGCTTAATGTATATTTCATGAACGTACAGATTCGTGAATACTTGAAAGTGTTTTAAGAAGAGAAGGCAGGTGATCTAGATGAAGCATATTCGCACCATCAGAGCGTGCTTCTGAGGGGCGTGGATGCGTTTCTATAAAAACAGCGTCCGCTCCAGCTGCCACTGCTGCTCGACCCAGTGGGGAAATGAAATGAGGTGTGCCGCCTGTCACGCCAGAACTTTGATTGGGACGTTGAAGGCTGTGCGTCAGGTCAACGACTGTTGGGGCAAATGTTCGCATCACGGGAATCCCTCTCATATCTACCACAAGATCCTCATAACCAAATGTTGTTCCTCTTTCCGTCACCCAAACATCTTCATTTCCAGCATCTCTTACCTTTTGCACTGCATGAATCATCGATTTTGCGGATAGAAATTGTCCTTTTTTAATGTTGACAGTACATCTTGTCTTTGCAGCTGCAACAAGAAGATCAGTTTGACGACAAAGGAATGCTGGAATTTGAAGAACATCGACATACTTAGCTGCCTGGGCAGCTTCTTCCGCGTTATGAATATCAGTGATGACTTTCACGCCGTACTGTTGTCGAACTTGTGCCAACAAAGAGAGCGCCTCCTCATCACCTATTCCAGTAAAACTGTCCATTCGTGAGCGATTGGCTTTTCGATAAGAAGCCTTAAAAATCATAGGCAAACCTAAATCTCTACAGGTCCCTATGACGCGCTCAGCCACTTCAAACAATGGCTTTTCTCCTTCAACAACACACGGACCGGCAATGACAAGAAGCTTCCCGCCTGAAACATCCTCAAACGCCTGCTTTTGAGCTTCTGTTTGCTTATTTGGAAATGCCTGTGAATCCATCTTATTCATAAATTACTGTGTTCTTGAGCTCAGTGGGTCAGTTAGCGCTTACACGTTGATTTGAAACGTCCTCCTCTCGCATTCCATCCATCTCCTGCGAGCCTTTCCAATCTGAATGTGACCCCTCTATTGTATGTAAAATCGGATGACTCATTCCCAATAAATAATCCCATAGGATCTTCTATTTCTATCACCAACATCCTTCTACAACTGTACTTAAATTGCGTCCAGACAACGGGCCTCATCCTGCCCCATCCACCATATTTGGCCTGCAAGCCGAACGCAAGTCTGTCAAAAGGTGTCCACCCCACTCCTGCAGTGTAAAGGGGTTCAGGCATCCATCCCCCAGTCTCAACTCCCAATTCGAGCATCACATCAGGCGAAGGCTCGTATATAAAATGAGCTGACAAACGGTAAGGGAGAAGTGCCATCCGCTTTACAGAACTTCCCGTAAGAAATAGGGAGTCTGTACTGATGTTACCTTCTACAACGGATTCCCAAGTCAAAGAATCTCCAAAAACGGGCAAACCTGTTGTTGCAATACCCTCCTGAAACCATGCTACAGAAGATCCTTGTGGCTCAAATAAAATACCGAAATCCGAAAAATTGATATCGAATCTGATCGGCAATGTTTCAGAGGCCAATGGCAGGCTTCCTGAAATGCCAATGCCATATGCGGGAAGAAAGCCAAAAGGCAAATCCAGAGAATCGCCAAAAGGTATATTCATTGTAGATGAGCCATCGAGTGCATGGAGTCGCGCTTCTGTTTGAAGATATGTATCCAGTGAATCAGCATTCTCCGAAACGGAGAAATAGCCATAAGGAATACTCCATTCAAAACCCGTAAGCCTCTGTACAAGAGAAATTTCAAGCCTCTGCCTGGTCTTTGCATTCTCAAAACCTAAACCAAATCTATTGAATTCAGCCATGCGTATTCCTGTGCCACTGAGCACATCCACTCTCCCCGTATGCCCCCCATTGCCATAAAAAATCAACTCAAACAAATCTGAAGTCCAACGTGAATCGTAAAGTATCTCGCTGCCCATCGATCCACACAAGGCCCATTTACCGCCTTTAAAAGGCTTTGCAGCCCACTTCTTCTCCCATCCCACACTTCCCCCAAAAAAACCCATACCTCCCTCATGTGATTCTAAAACGGGATCAAGAATATCGTGTCCTATAAATCCTCCCTGTGCCAATGAACTTAAAAATCCTGTGGATAACACATTGCCACTTTGGTTCGCCCAAAAAGAAAAAGAGGCGTCTCCACTCCGTTTCACTTTCGAAGAATCACTTGGACTCAAACAGGCCGCGACCGTGATGGAGGATGTGAACAGCATCGTCACAATGAAAATAGAGACTTTGGTTTGAAATTTTATCATTACTCTACTTCGATTAATTGTGTCCCTTCAATTCTCACTTGAACACGAATATTTTCATAACCGGTAAAGGTTTGGGCGCCATCAGTCCTCACCGTGAGACTCACATACACATTTCCGCCTGGAGCGATGACAGCTTCATTCAAAGGGATTATTAACAACGCATGCGCAGGCATTTCCGGAAAGCTACTGCCTGCTTCAAGTTGCGTATTTACAGCAACGACGGTCCCGAGTGTATCGTTGACAACATAGTCAACATCCGCAATGACCTCCACAGGGAATGTGCTTGTCAGATCGATTAACAGGCGACCATCAAACTGAGGGAATTCCATTGGATCCAATGTATATACTTCCTCTAAGACGACACCATCTAACCCCATGCGAAATGGAATTTCAATCTCCAACTCGAGCTCAGGGATATAATCTGTATCTGCATAATCGTTACCGAAAGAAATATCCCCATACGGATTGACCTGAGCACTTCCAGCCATCCTAAACCGCTCAGGAAAGTTCTCCATAAGGTCAAATATATTTGATCCCGATTCACCCAAATCAATTTCTAAAGTCGTGTAGTCAAGGAGATTTCCATCAATCCATTGCGCCCTTGGGATATCGTGAGCGCCATATAATGTTGGGTGAATCACAGATTGCCCATCCACCAACAGCGTATCGAAATTAAGTCTTAAATCTGCTCCTATAGTGTTCTCTACACGCAGTTTAGCTACCGCTCCCTCAAGATCTAATATAGGGTTAGGAACAGGGACAGTGTCAATGAGGGTGACCTCAGTACCGAAGTCTAACTCAACATCTCCGAAGTATCCTTTCGCCTTATCTATCTTCATGTCTTGCATCTCTAGCTTGACGGTAAGACTGTCCAGATTTGAAATAAAGAAAACATCTTCATTGAGAGGTGAGTTCATGGCGGTAAAGAACGAAGAAATACTGTTGTAAGAACTTCCATCTTCTCCTGTCATATCAAACACAGCACCGGTTAAATCGATATTTACTGTTGACACACCATTCACACCGCCAACTGCAGGAGGCACATTAAATTCAATTTCCACAACCTCTCCACCTATCGTCATACTTGTCAGTGCATAATTTAAATGAAGAATCCCTTCTACAGTGCTCTCAACGGAAAATTCCATCGTGCCGCCACTAAGTATAAGTTCGCGCAAATACATGCCCGAATTCGCACTCAAATTGGTGATCTGCATTTCACTGGTGATTTCCATGAAAGGAATATCTAGAGGTGCAGGAATGTCTACTGTAAGCAAGTTTCCCATTGAAAAAGTGTTCAACAAAGTGGTGTCCGGCAGTACCGGAATATCCTCAGCGTTAAAGGCTTCAAACGGGCCTTTGTAGACAAGTCGTGCTGGGTCTCCACCCTCACCTAGGACAAGCAATGAATCTGGAACAAATGACGACCAAGTTACATTGTCATCCACAAGGGGCAGAAAAATCTCTGACTCCCAGCTCAAAGCCTCCCTATCCTTACAGCTGTAGAGCGAAGTAAGAAAGATGATGGAGACAAATGCTATTTTGATTTTTCCTGACATGATTCAATAAGTTTATAAACGTGTACTCGCGGGAATACATCTCATAGGTGCTACTGCCAAAAATACGGCGAGAGCGGCACACCACAACGAAAGAGATGTAAATTGGGGCAACAACCATGGACTCAGCATCAAATATCCAGTGATAACAATGGTTGCAGCAGCAACTATCTTGTGCTTATATTTTAAGCTTTGCGGAAGAAAAACCACAAAGGCGGGCAAGGTCCAAAGGAGATTGTAATTCCCCCAAGTATCGGAATGATCTGTAATCATCCACATCAACA
>MDSV01137994.1_pt1 | contig 10141 bp, 12 predicted proteins | sample 810851 | NCBI WGS metagenome assembly MDSV01 (sample SAMN05326640, study PRJNA326480) | marine metagenome | isolation source: seawater | place: Atlantic Ocean: North East | collected 2012
CTTCTCGACCATCAACTAAAAATTTTGTTTGATATTTATGAGTAACATTATCCCCTGATGCAGCTTGTGTTTTGATAAAATAAGCTGTTGCAATAACTGGATTACCTAAATTATCAAAAATTGTAACCGAAGTAGAGGAATTAAAAGTTTCTGGTTTAGCTGGATCAAAATCAGATGCATCTGCAAAAACCGTTGATGATGCAGGTAAATTAACTGATAAAGCCAAATTTTTAGTGGCTTTTGCTTCACCTGCCTCTAATTCTAATTTTAATGGCTTTGCATCTGTAATTTCTCCACCTTGAACAGATCCATCATTAGATACTGGTAATGCCAGAACGTACTGACCTGCAGAATCAACAACAAATCTATCATTGTTTACAGAAAACGAGCCATTTCTTGTGTAAACAGTCTGGTTAGTTGTAAGAGATGGTCTTAATGCAAAAAATCCCTGTCCAGAAATAGCCAAGTCTAATGCGTTTAGAGAGGATGTAACGTTTCCTTGAGTAAATTGTTGCTTAATACCTTTTAAAATTGTACCAGAACCAATAGAAGAAGATGCGTTCTGTAATGGCGATGTAGCAAAGATATCACCAAATTCAGCTTTACTTCTTTTATATCCAGTAGTAGCAACGTTAGCTATGTTGTTTGAAGTTGCTGATATATCAGCCTGTGAACCATTCAAACCAGTTAAAGCAGTATAAAACGACATCTTTCTATTCTCCTAATATTAAAATTAATTTTTAAATCTTACAACTTTAGAAGCATCTACAGATCCATAGTCCTCAACTTCTAACATTAAACTATCATTTGTTTTTGAGGTTCCTGAAACTTTTGCGAAAACTTGAGTTGAAAGCTCTTCCCCTTCTCCCTGATTTCCTGTAAAAGCCCTAATAAGTACCTGTTTCTTTGAATTTACCATTTCATCTGGTAAATCTCTCCAATCAAAACCAATTAAACCTGCGACTTGAGATCCAAGATCTTCCTGATGAAGTACTTCCCCATCCAAACTTTCAAAAACTATTTTTAAATTGGAAGCAGTTTTAGGTAGATCAACCACTCCACTTATAGATCCTTCATTGTTTGGTCTAGCATATCTCCCAGGAACTAAAACCGAATGACCCATAAGTTGTGTTGCTGAAGCTATTCTTAATTCAGATAGCTGATTACTTACATTTTTCATTGTTTCACCCATTTGGGTAATTCCTGTCACTGTTGAAAATTGAGCCATTTGAGCAATAAAATCTGCATTATCTACTGGAGCAAATGGATCTTGATTTTGTAATTGAACTGTCATTAATTTTAAAAAATCTTCTTGACCTAATTGATCTTTCATCTGCTTTGGAGCAAATTTATCTTTAGAAGAATTTATTCCTAATTGATCCAAAATTTTATTTAATGATTGATTTGATGATATCTCTGACATTTTTTTTCCTTATCTACCTAAATTAAGAGTTTTCATTGTTAAAGCTTTTAAAGTTGTTATTACTTCTACGTTATTTTGGTATTGTCTTGAAGCATCCATCATGTCTACCATTTCTTCCTCAACATTGACTGGAGCTTTAAAAATGTATCCATTTTCATTAGCTGAGGGATGCGATGGCATATATGTTTTGATAGGCTCTCTTTTTAACTCAATAACCTTTGATACATCAACTGTCGCTACACCATTTTTCTTAACATTATCACTGTACTCAGTTTTAAATTCTGGTTTTAATGGCTTATAAGCCGTATTAGGATCACCTGTTGCTGATCCAGCGTTTGCAAGGTTTGAAGCTATCGTGTTTAACCTCACCATTTGTGCCGCCATTGCTCTACCAGCAATATCATAGATATTTTTAATATTCATTACTCACCCCTAATTGCCGACATCAGTTTACTAATTTTACCATTCAAAAAACTAAGAGTAGTTTGATATCTCATTGTGTTTTCTGCAAATTCCATCTGCTCTACAGATAATTCTACTGTATTACCATCTAATGAAGCTACTAACGGCTCACGATAAAGTGCTTTATTATTTATATTATAATTTTTTGTTGTCATGTGTTTAGGATGACTAATGCTAATATCGCCGTTTTTTGTTACTTTTTTAAATTCATCTAAAAAATTTATATCCCTTGCTTTAAAATTTGGTGTAGCTGAGTTTGCTATATTAGAAGCAATCATATCATTACGATTATTTCTAATCTTTAAAGCCGAACCAAAAAAAGCCATTTGTTTTTTTATTGAATCCATTTTTTTTCCATAAGTTAATTTATGTTTGCAAATATAATGCCAAACATTTAATGTCCAAAAAGGGAAATATTTTATGGAAACTTTATCGTTATCAATTGTAAAGCAGAGGGATAGCTTTTTAAGCAAATTTAAAGAGTTAACGCTAGATAAATTGTCTTTAAAATTAAAAGAATTGCTGGAAGCAGAAAAAGATGAAATTAAAAGAATAGTAATTTTAGCTTCCAGAGTTCAGACCATTAGAAAAAGGATTGAAAATATCAGCCCTGTTAAGGCTATTAAAGAAATTATTGAAAGTGACAAGTTAGAAAAAGAACCTGATAAAAAAAGTCAAAATGTTAGTACTAATGATGTTAATGCAAATCAAGAATGGATAAGAGTAATTATTACTGAAAGTACTGAAGTAAATGGTGTCAGATTTCCAGAAGGAATTCAGGTTGATGTTACAAAAAATGATTCTGAAAGATTGATCAGTTCTGGGAAAGCATCATTAATAACATAAATTTTTTGTAGTTAATCTTTCAAATTTCTATGATATGTATAAAGGGTTTCAATTTCATCATCACTTAATCCAGTTTTTTCTTTAATAGTTTCTTTACTCTCCCCACCCCTAGCTAACTCTATTCCTAAACTTAACATGTCATCGCTTCCTTTTATATCTATCATTCTTGTAATTTCTTTTTCTAAGGAATTAATTTTTTCAATTAATTTATCCATAGTTTTTTTGTTAGCGTCAATAACACCCGACAATGAATGCAAATAATCAGCTAATTCAATGTTATTAGTTTTAAAACTATTTGAGAGGTTTTCCAAATTTTTACTAGTCTTAGAAATAAAGTTATTTTGGATATAAAAAATAATAAGACAACTAATTACTATTAATGTAAGTGAAATAAAAACTATTATCTCAAAATTTGATATGATGAAATCTAAGATCATAGTAATACTTTATGTATTTTAATTCAAATTTCTATAAAATTTTCACTTTAAAGAATTAAATTCACTGAATTTGTTACTTAACTCAGATTTAGGAATAACGGTTTTGTTTAAATTATCAATTTTTTGTATAATATCTTTGATTTTTAAACTAATTTCATTTTTTTCAGACTTATAGTTAATCAAATTATCTTTAGATTGATATTGACACATGTCATGGGTTATCGCTTCAACGCAATCAAGAATATTCTTATTATTTTTAGGCAAGCTAACAGCTTGTTCAAAACTTTCTAATAATTTTAAACTTTTATTCAGTTTTTCAACAAATTCCATAGTTAACTACTAATTATGATTTCATTTCACGATAAGCTTGCATAAGAGCATCGCTAATTTTATCTAAATCTAAGGGATAATTACCAGAAGATATAGCCTGTTTTATCTTAGAAACTTTGTCTGCATCTACAGGAGCCGATGAAGCTAATTCACTAACTATTTTTTTATTTGTATTAATTGACTTTGAAACATTGTCGATGGTTTCAACATTAGTTAATGTCTCTGTCAACTTAGATTTAGAGGAATTTTTATTACTCCTCACATCTAAACTTGAAACGTTATTTACTATTTTATCAACCATATTAGTTCTCCACAATTGTATCTACGACATAAAACAAAATCATTTTAGCGATTAACTTGAATTATTTTATTTTTTTTTATATAACCTTTAATTATTTTTCCACTTCTTAAGTTTTGAACTTCCAATAAATCTCCTAAATTACCGGATTTTATAGCAATACCAGCTGAGCTTACTAAAATACTGCCAATATTAGAAGTAATAATTACCGGATCACCCTCATTAATTTCAAATTTCTTGTACAAATGTCTAGGTTTTATTATTTGACCTTTTTTTAAATTCTGCTTTAGTTTTCTCCCAAATAATTCTTTTGGGTCAGAAAAAAAAGAATTATTATGCTTATGAAAATCAATTTCTAAAGAATTAACAGTAATTATGTCATCCTTTTCATGAGAATACTTTAACCTAATAATTTTTTTTAGTTTATTATTTTTACTACTAAACTTTTCATCGGTTTTAACTAAATTTGATTTCAAGTATATTTCCCAACCTTTAAGATCTGGACAAAATACTTTAACCAAAGAATAATCTTTAAAAACTTTTTCAAATCTTATATCTTTTTTGCATGCTTTATATATTTTATTTTTTGAAAAAGTTGGGTTAGAAATAACTTTTTTCTCTAATAACCAAGCTTTTAATTTTTTATTTATTTCATAACCTGATAGAGCAAGTGAATTATTTGCAAAAAGAACAAATATCAATTTCAAAAATACAAAAATTAGGTAATGTTTTTTTAAATAATCCAATTTACTATCCTCCGCCAAAAAAGTAAATTTGGTTACTTCTATCAGAAGAATTATCATTTTTACTGTCAATTTTAGGTAACCTTAAAACTAAATTTTTTATTTGTTTCAAGCTTGGTAAATATAAAACTTTGTCTGCAAATAAATAATTTGGATTTTTTCTTACAAACGCGTGCTTATTATAATGAACGATTGATAAACTTAATATATCTCGGTTAAAATTTTTAAAACCATAATGCTTAAGTATAATATCAGTTAATGTTTCATTTTTATTTACCTTATGTTTAGCAGAAAAATTTTCATCATTTATAAAAGGATTATCTGAAGAATTACTATGATTAACTCCACCTCTATATTCTAATACTACAAAAGGCTCTGAATATGAATTACTAGTAAAAGTTAGTAAAATAATAACACACTTTGTTAAAAATAAAGACCTTAATTTCATACTTTACTCCACAAATTCAATTTTCATATTGTTAAGTTTTGATACTTCTATCTGATCATTTAATGGTTCAACTATACTGAAATTTTCTCTAACCTCGGTCACATACAAAACTATATTTTCTGATCTTCTCATAAATGAATTATTATAGTTACTTTTAACTATACCTATTTGTCTGTTATATAATCCCTGATCTTGTCCTAAATTTACAATAAGCTCATTCTTTCTAGTTTTTAAAACACCTTCCAATGGAGTGCAATTAAAGTCATTAATTATTGCTTTTATTGATGAAACTGTTTTCTTTTGAACCAAATTGTTTATTTCTTCTAAACTCCTACTAAAAGTGTTTTTAACAAATTGAAATTTACTTTTATATTCGTACGGAATTTTCTGATCAATAATAATTTGTTTATAAAATTTGAAACTTGGACCTTTGTAAAAATCCAAATACACCCTGTACATTGCTGTTTTCTCTTGGTTCTCAAAAGTATATTTTAAGTCAAATGTTCCAAGTTCAAATCTTGGTACTAAGCTAAAATTACCTTCTTTAATATCTGGCAGTCCATTAGTTACAGCATTATAATCATAATCAGAGTTAATTGATGATTTAATTATATCTTTAAGTTCGGTATTCTTTCTATCAACAACATTAATATTTTTTTCAGTTTTTATAAGTTTGTAAAAATCCTCGTACCACTTATGAACGCTTCTCAAAATATGAGAAGGTAAAGAGTGATCGGCAAATTTACTTCCTTTAAAAACTGTTACATTTAATGGCTTGGCTTTACATTCAGATTTAATTTGGTTTATTCCAACTACTGCTAAAATCTTTATTTGGAAATGATCTCTTGTTTGACTTTCATCAATTATTTTAAAATCTAAAACATTTGAGGTTGGTTTTACTATTGATTGATCATTTATAATAGTAGAATTTGAAACACTAGAAAAACCCTCAACTATAGCTCCACCTCTAAGTGCAGCTAGGTATAGGGCATCTTCTAAAGCCAATTTACGAGCTTTTTTAAGATTATTATCTATTATTACCGATCTGCCCACAGTCTGTACTTCATGGACCTTAACTTCTTTTAAAACTTTTGCTAATACAGAAAAAGAACTGAAAAGATAAATAATAAAAAATTTTATAAGAAAGTTCTTCATTTTTTATATTCTTCTAGCACTCCTAAGCAGAGCTACCATCATATCTCTATCAATTTCTAAAACAGTCTCATAAGTATCCTTGCCTGTTGGATTGATACGAACAGTTTTTGCTCCCCTTATAACCCCTTTAACAACAGCTCTAAATGTATCATTTTGAACCATTAAATCTATTACAGTTGTATTAGAATCAACCTGAACACCATGAATTTGTTCTGCTAGTTCTCTCATTGCTGACATTCTCGCGGATCTTATTGCCATTAATCTTTTTTGTGCTTCTGATCTTCCCGGTTGACTTGAAACAACAGCGTAACCAACTGCAGTCAATGTAGGAATTTTTTCAACTGAACTATCAAAAACCTCCTTTAACGCTACAACACCATTAGTTTTATCATTAACATTAATTTTATTCGGATTACTACCAACAAAACTTAATTGATCCATTGCTTGAATACAGCCTGTTAATGAAAAACAAGCAATAAGTATTATTGTTTTAAAACCTTTATAAAAAGACATCTTTTTCTCCTAAATTGGATAATTTCTTAAATCAATGCACATAATATGCCAATTTTAATGGGAACAAAAAAATTGAATTTAATTTAAATTTCATTTCAACTTTTAAATGGCACTCTTCTTGCTTTTTGAATAATCAAACTGTTTGAAAAAACAATTGGTTTCTATAACTAACTGTTTTTATTAAATAAAAAAAGAAAGAGAAAGTGTCATGAATTTGACAACAAGTAGTTTAAATAAAAGTTTGTATTTTTTTGATCAAATCAAATCATTAGCATTGCCCCTAGGTATACTAGTATTAATAGTAATGATGGTAATCCCCTTACCTTCCTATTTACTTGATGTTTTTTTTACAACAAATATTCTGCTTTCTCTTTTAATTTTAATGGTGGCATTACATACTTTTAGGCCACTAGACTTTTCTAGTTTTCCAACAGTTTTACTTTTTGCTACAATTTTAAGGTTAGGACTTAATGTAGCCTCTACTAGAATAGTTTTAAGTGAAGGTCATACAGGACCTGATGCTGCCGGAAGAGTAATAGAAGCCTTTGGATCTTTTGTTATAGCAGGAAACTATGTTGTTGGAATATTTGTTTTTGCAATATTAATAATAATTAATTTAGTTGTGGTAACTAAAGGAGCTGGAAGAGTTTCAGAAGTATCTGCAAGATTTACCTTAGACGCTATGCCAGGTAAACAAATGGCTATTGATGCGGATTTAAATGCTGGTCTATTAACCTCTGAAGAAGCTAAAGACAGAAGAGAAGAAATTTCAAAAGAGGCTGATTTTTATGGTGCGATGGATGGTGCATCAAAGTTTGTAAAGGGAGACGCGATAGCTGGTATTTTAATTTTATTAATTAATATTATTGGTGGTCTTACTATCGGTATAGGACAGCATGATCTTCCCCTTTCTACTGCAGCTGAAAATTACATAATTTTATCTGTTGGTGACGGTTTGGTTGCTCAAATACCATCTCTACTTCTTGCTATTGCTACTGCTATAATTGTTACAAGAATTTCATCAAATCATGACCTTTCAGAACAAATAGGATCACAAATTGGAATAAAACAAGCTTGGTTACCTAGTGCAGCTGTTCTTTTCTTAATTGGAATGATTCCAGGAATGCCAAACTTTTTATTTCTCTTTGCATCAGGTTTAAGTTTTTTGGTTTGGTATTATATTGCAAAGAAAAAAAAGGAAAACACTGATACAGATGAAGGTAATAATATTGAAAATAATAATAATGATGAGAGTAAAAATGATGATAATTCAATTAATTTAGATGAAATATCTGATAACTCTCAAATTTCGATGCAATTAGGATACGGACTCATACAATTGGTAGATGATAATAATGAAGGACCATTAATTTCAAGAATTACTGGAGTAAGAAAACAACTATCTAAAGAGTTAGGCTTTATAATTCCTCAAGTGCGGGTAAGAGACGATTTATCATTGGAAGCTAATGGATATAGAATTAGAATTGGACAAACTATAGTAGGAGAAGACAAAATCTATCCTCAATTGTTACTAGCAATACCTAGTGATAATTCCCAAACAAAAATAGAAGGTATTGATGTAAAAGATCCTAGTTTTAATATGGATTCTACATGGATTGAAAAACATCAGCAATCAAGAGCTGAAAGTTTAGGATATATGGTTATTGAACCAGAAGCTGTAATTGCTACACACCTTAACCAAATACTTAATAAATTTGCTAGTCAACTTATTGGTCAAGATGACGTACAAGCTCTTTTAGATAATTTGTCTAAAACTTCCCCCCAGCTAGTAACTTCAACAATACCAAAAATCATTCCATTAAATGTTCTTACATCAGTTTTAAAAATGCTTCTTGATGAAAGAATTCCAATTAGTGACTTGAGAAAAGTTCTTGAAGTTTTATCAAGCGTGAATAATAAAAATTTGTCAAACTTAGAATTAGCAGAAATAGTTAGGCCCCAATTAATCGGTCTTTTAATCCAGCAAATTGCTCCTTTAAACACTGCTCTACCTATAATTACCTTTTCAGGTGAATTGGAGCAAATGATATTAAATATTGCAAAACAATCAGGAGAAAATGGTATAATATTAGAATCAAACCTTATACAAAAAATTGTCTCTTCAATCAATGAGGCCTTTGAAAAACTTCAGACGGAAAATAAAAGACCTGTGCTTATAACTGCACCAGCTATTAGAAGAGAAATGTCATTTATGTTAAGACAACATATTGATAATCTTGACGTACTTTCATTTACAGAACTGCCTGACACAAAAAAAATTGAAGTTGTAGCTACAATAGGATCAGAAGAAAAAAATTAATTATAATTAAATAATGCGGAGAAAAGAATGACACAACATAAAGTAATTTCAGAAGATAGTATGACAGCAATGGATGAAATTTCAAAAGTACTTGGCAAAGAAGCTGTTATCTTATCTACAAAAAAAAGTAACGGTAAAATTGAAATAATTGGTTCCAATGATATTAAAGATGTTTTGAAATCAAAAAAGTCTAAAACAAAAAGTTTTAAGCCTAGTTTTCAAGATTTATTTACCAAAGAACCGTTAAAAAAAGATGAAAAGCTATATGAAAAAAGAATAAGTAATGAAAAAGAAATTTTAAGTAGTTCAAATGATATGGATAATAGCTTAATTAAGAAAGAGTTAGAAAACTTTAAATTCGAAATTCAAAATTTATTCAATAATATGATCATTACAGATTTAAAGTCTATTTCAAACTCATACGACAAATCTGTTTTCTTGAAGTTAATTAAAAAAGGTTTTTCAAAAGAAATTGTAAGTAAAATATTTTTTGAATTAGAAGAAGTTCAAAAATCTAAAACAGAAATAAATTTTTATAACCAATTATCAAATAAATTAGTTTTCTCAAGTAAAGAAAAATTAAAAACTTCTTCCTTGATTTTTGTAGCAGGCCTTACTGGCGTTGGTAAAACTACCTTGTCAGCAAAAATTGCTTCATTCTTGTTAGATAGTAACACTATAATAAATAAAACAAATAATATTTCTTTAATTAACTTATCTAATAAATCCTCAAATAAATCTTCAGATTTGATTAATTATGGTCGATTACTAAACATTAACGTTCATTCATTTTTTTCTACAGATGATTTAGAAAAGTTTATAATAGCAAATAAAAACAGAAAATTAGTTATAGATGTATCAAAGGATTTTTTTCAAGATCATGAATTTACAGATTTTTTAAATAAAAGTTTACAAGAAGTCAATTCCTCTCTTTTTTTGGCAGTTCAAGCGGGCACTAATAAAAGATCATTCAAACAACAAATTTCTCTATTTAAAAATCTTAGACCAATTTTAGCATTAACTAAATTAGATGAAACATTAATTGGTACAGAAGAGCTTTCATGTTTTGCAGAATCTAATGGGAAAATAGGTTTATTATCCTCTTCTAAAAATATAATTGAGTCTTTAGCTTTTGCTCAAGATGAAATTTTGGCACAATATATGAA
>MDSV01140985.1_pt1 | contig 10141 bp, 10 predicted proteins | sample 810851 | NCBI WGS metagenome assembly MDSV01 (sample SAMN05326640, study PRJNA326480) | marine metagenome | isolation source: seawater | place: Atlantic Ocean: North East | collected 2012
AATGATTAATTATTTATCCAAACCTTTTATTTGGTTTTTTAAACTCGAAGCTGCTAGTGGATTAGTTTTATTATTTGCAGCCATTATTGCATTAATAATAAGCAATTCTGGTTTATCTGAATTATATTTTTCTACTTTAAATGAATATTTATTTATTGGGATAAATAATTTTGGTTTAAAACTTTCAGTTCTACATTGGATAAATGATGCTTTGATGGCTATATTTTTCTTTTTTGTTACTTTAGAAATAAAACGTGAATTTTTACAAGGTGAACTGTCTAATATTAAACAAGCCTTACTGCCAATAATTGCTGCTGTTGGAGGCATGCTGGTGCCTGCTCTATTTTATGTTTTTATTAATTTAGGTGATAGTGAAACAATGAATGGATGGGCTATACCTTCAGCAACTGATATTGCTTTCTCGTTAGGTGTATTATCTTTATTGGGTAAACGAGTACCATTATCTTTAAAAGTATTTTTAACCGCACTTGCAATAATTGATGATTTAGGAGCTATAGTGATAATTGCACTATTTTACTCTGGAGATTTAAGTATCAAATACTTAAGTCTAATGTTATTAGCATTTTTAATTTTATTAGTTATCAATAAATTTAATGTAAAGAAATTTTTACCTTATCTAGTAATTGGTATTTTCCTTTGGGATTTTACACATAATTCAGGTATACACGCAACTATAGCGGGGGTGTTATTGGCTATGACCATACCTCATAGAAAAAATGAAAAAGATTTCTCTTTATTAATAAAGATTGAGCATGCAATAAGTCCTTATGTTGCTTTTGGGATTATGCCTCTATTTGCTTTTGCTAATGCCGGAGTATCTCTTGAAGGTTTATCTTTCTCATCTTTATTAGATAAAGTGCCACTTGGAATTGTTTTGGGTTTATTTGTTGGAAAACAACTAGGAGTCTTTATATTTTCATACATCTCAATCAAACTGAAAATTGCTCAAATGCCAAGTAATACAAGTTGGTATAATTTTTATGGTGTTGGAGTATTAACAGGTATTGGTTTTACTATGAGTCTATTTGTAGGAAATTTAGCATTTGTTGAAAATATTCAATATATGGATGGTGTAAAAATTGGTGTATTAACTGGGTCATTATTATCCACATTATTTGGATATTTTTTAATACTATTAACTCCTAATAAGTAAATTAGGATGAAAAAATTATTATTAATTGGTATCAGTTTAATTATGTTTTTTTTTAACAATAATGCTTTTGCAAAATACGAAAAAATTTTTTATGATTTTAAAATTAAAAGCATAACTGGAGAAACAATAGATCTTAAAAAATATAAAAATAAAGTTGTACTTATAGTAAATACAGCAAGTTATTGTGGATTTACAAAACAGTACTCCGATTTACAAATTTTATGGGATAAATATAAATCTAACGGACTTATTGTATTAGGAGTTCCATCTAATTCATTTAATCAAGAAAAAAATGATGACAAAGAAGTTAAAAAATTTTGTGAAGTTGATTTCAATATAGATTTTCCTTTAACAACAATTACAAAAGTAAAGGGAGATGATTCTCATGAAATATTTAAATGGGCTAAAGAAAATTATGGTAAAGAAGCAGTTCCAAAGTGGAACTTTCACAAAATATTAATTAATAAAGATGGAAAAATTGAAGATACCTTTTCCTCGTTTACCAACCCAATGTCTAAAAAGATTACAAATAAAATAGAAGAAATTTTATAAATTTATTGTTAATCCATCATATGCAGGTAATATATTTTTAGGCAAAATTCTTTTAAGATGATTGTAATCTAAATCAGAATGTAAATTTGTTAAAATTGTCTTTTTTGGCTTAAATTTCTTAATATATATCAAACTTTTCTCAAAATTTAAATGTGAAGGATGATTTTTAAACCAAAGACAGTCAATAATTAGGTATTTTAAATTTTTAAAATACTTGAAATCCTTTTTTTTTATTTCACTAATGTCACTTATATAAGCTAGTTTCTTATCAAAAATATAACAAATACTATTAACTTTTCCATGCCTAACTTTAATTGGCTTAATGGAGAGAGTTTTTTTTCCATCTTTTAAAGTTAGTTTATTAATAGGTTTAAGTTTTAAAGTTGCAGGATATTCCCTATTAAAAGACTTAAAACAATATCTAAAGGTATTGAGTAGATATTTTTTTGTAGCATTATCTGCATAAACAGGAATAGTTTTTTTCTGTTGTAAGTAAAAAACTCTTAAATCGTTAATGCCATGAGTTTGATCAGCATGCATATGTGAATAAAAAACTTTGTCTATTTTTTTTATATTGTTTCTAATTAGTTGTTGTCTAAGGTCAGGCGATGTATCAATTAATATTGTTTCATTTTTGCTTTGAATAAGTGCTGAACATCTTGATCTAAAATTTTTTTTTTCTTTTGAGTCACATTTTCCAAAATAACCATCAGGTCTTGGTACACCCATTGAACTTCCACAACCAAGAATAATAAATTTCATTTTTCTCTAATTGAAAAGTTTATTAAAATTATTAGTGGTTACTTTAATTATTTCTGAATTGGAAACTTTCTTAATATTTGCAAGTTTTTCTGCAGTATATTTAACAAAAGAAGGTTCATTTTTTTTTCCTCTATTTGGAACTGGAGCTAAATATGGGCTATCGGTCTCAATTAAAAGTTTTTCCAAAGGTATGAAATTAAATGTCTCCTGTAACTTTTCAGAATTTTTAAAAGTAATTATTCCACTAGCAGAAAAGTAAGCATTAAGGCTCATTAATTTTTGGGCAAATTCTTTAGAACCTGTAAAACAGTGCATCAAAATCTTTAAATTTGAATTCTTAAATTGATTAAGAACATTATAAGTTTCTTCTTCAGCATTCCTTGAATGGACAATTAATGGAATATTTAAATCAATTGATGCTTCGATGTGATGTTTAAAACTTGTTATCTGATCAGATTTATCACTATGATTATAATAAAAATCTAAACCAGTTTCACCGACCCCAATAATCTTTTTATTTTTTTTTATTTCATTGATTATTAAATCAGATGTTATCTTATCATTTTTAGCTTCATGGGGATGTATTCCATAAGTGCCATAAATGATTTCATCTCGTAAAACAATTTTTTTAATTATTTCAAAACTTTTAAATGTTGTACAAATTGTCAGTAATTTTTCGATACCACAATCTTTAGATCTTTTTAATATATCATCTAAGTTAGTAAGAAGAGGTTCGTGATCTAGGTGGCAATGTGAGTCAATCATTTTTTTTTTCTATCTTTTTAAAAAGGATATCTATTTTATTTATATTAGTATTACCTTTTAAAAAATTATGGTCTTCTAAACTTGATATACTAATATCTTTTTCATTAATATTAAAAATCTTAAGTGCAGATAATGCTGATGTTGGAATTATTGGATAAAGCATAAAACTAATTTTTCTTACAACTTCTAAAGTTGTATATACAATAGTATTTAATCTTATCATTTCATCTTTTTTTTTCCATGGTTCTTGGTCGTTAAAATATTTATTTGTTTCAAATAATGTTTCTACAATAAAATTTATGTAAAAATTTAAATCTTGTTGATCAATTTTATCTCTTATCAAATTTAGGTTTATCTTAAATTTGTCTAAAAGTTTCAAATCATCATTTTGAAACATGATATCTTTTGGAATTTTGCTTTGACAGTTTTTGATTGCAAAAGCAGAAACTCTTTGACAAAGATTACCAAAGTTATTTGCTAGATCACTGTTGATGCAATCTTCTAATCTTTCCTGAGAAATATTTCCATCATTACCAAAAGAAACTTCTTTGATTAAATAATATCTTAGAGGGTCTAACCCATATTTATTTATTATTTCTATGGGATCTAAAATATTACCCTTAGATTTTGACATCTTTTCATCACCAGAAAGTATCCAACCATGTCCATAAATTTTTTTTGGCAAAGGTATTTTTGCAGCTAATAAAAAAGCTGGCCAATAAACAGCATGAAACCTTAAAATATCTTTACCTATTAAATGTATAGAAGCTGGCCAAAATTTTTTATAAAGTTCATTTTCCATATCTGGATAGTTTAATGCACTTATGTAATTTGTGAGAGCGTCAAGCCATACATAAATTACATGATCTTTATTATTTGGGACACTTATTCCCCATGAAAAACTTTTTCTACTTACTGACAGATCTTTCAACCCACTTTTTACAAAACTTACAACTTCATTTTTTCTTGATGACGGAGCAATAAAGTTTGGATTTTTCTTATAAAAATCTAACAAAGGTTTTTCCCATTTCGATAATCTAAAAAAATATGACTCTTCATCCATCCATTCAACTGGTGATTTGGATGTAATAGAAATCTTTTTACCGTCAATTTCTTCTATTTCCTCATCTGTGTAAAAAGCCTCATCCGAAACAGAATACCATCCTGAATATTTAGATAAATAAATATCATCATTACTAACTAATTTATTCCATAGGTTTTGAACTGAAATTTTATGTCTTTCTTCGGTAGTTCTTATAAAATCTGTATTAGATAAATTTAAAGTATCGGAAAGATCTTTAAAAGTTTTGCTTATCTCATCACAAAATTTTAAAGTTTCCATGCCCTTTTCTTGAGCAGCTCTCTCAATTTTTAATCCATGTTCATCAGTACCTGTTAAAAAATTTACATTAAAACCGTCTATTCTTTTAAATCTGGCAAAAAAATCAGCAATTATACTTGAATAAGCATGTCCCATATGAGGTTTTGCAGATGGATAATAGATTGGAGTGGTTATATAAAAATTCTTATCCATTTAATATTTCTTCATTAAATTCTAAAAAAAGTGACTCCTCATCTAAATGATAAATCTTTGTGTTAGAAATTTTTTTTAAAAAGTAACTATATTTATCAAAAATATTTTTTCTTAACGGTATATTAGTTTTATTAAAATAAAACTCAATAAATTCAAAAATTATGTTTCTGATAAAACTATTTTTTTTATAATGATTATTAATAATTAACTTTTTAAGTAAACTCTTCAAATCATAATCAACTAAATTATAATTATTAATTTCTCCAAACTTTACTAAATTATATGTAATTCCTGGTGTAGAATAATAGTTTAAAAGGTCATTAGAAATAACATTATTTAATTTTGCATTTAAAAGTTTCTCAGAAATAAATTGGCTTTCATTATGAGAAAGATTAATCTTAAAATTAATACATCTTGATGATAGTGTGGGTAAAATTTTTTTATTATTATTTATTAATAGAAAAAAAATATTCAAATTAGGCTCTTCTAAGACCTTTAATAAAGCATTAATAGAGTTTTTGTTTAAAAATTCAATATTATCAATCAATACGAATCTAGGTTTTTCATTAAAAGATGATTTATTAAGGTTTAGAATAAGTTTTCTAATTTGATTGATATCAATTGATTTTTTATCTGAATCAATATCAATTAGGATCAAATTTGGGTTCGATTTATTCAAAATAGTTTTAAAAGTTCTATTGTTAGGGTCTATTTCAAATTTTTCTAGATTATATGAAAATTCTTCGTTTTGAGATAAGACAAAATTAATAAAATGATACGCTAAAGTTGATTTACCTATACCCTTTAGCCCACTTAATAAAATTTTACTTGGTAAATTATCTTGTAAATATAAGTTTACAAATTCATTCATAAATTTATCTAAACCATATAGATTTTTTTGATTTTGTGGTTCTAAATAATTCATATTAATTTATCAATTTTTTTAATTATTAATTCAGCATTAGTTTTAATATCTAAATTAGAGTCAATAATTTGATATTTCTTTTTGTTTTTTGCAGCTATTTTTAAAAATCCTTTTTGAACTTTTTGATAAAAACTATTATTAAACTTATCATATCGATTTAGTGATTTTCTTAACTTTAATCTTCTGATCATATTTTTTTTATTAACAGTATTTAAAAATGTAAAATTTACTTTAAAATTTTTTAATAAAGATTTATTTATAATTTCAATTATTTTTTTATCTACACCTAAACCATAATGTTGATAAGCCAAAGTGGAGTCAATAAATCTATCAATAAGTATTATTTTCTTTTTATGATATTTTTTTAACATATTGATATTTTCACTTCTTGCTGCTAAATATAATAGTAAGTCAGTATTTCTATTGAATAATGATTTATTATTTAAAATTAATTTTCTAATTTTTTCTGCATTGTTTGTGCCACCGGGTTCTCTTATCTTTAAATGGTCAATCTTTCTTTTTCTTAAATATTTAGATACAAGAGAAATGTGATAACTTTTTCCGCTACCTTCAATTCCTTCAAATACAATTACGGGTTTTTTAAACATCACCCCAGATTAAGTAATTCAATGATTTAATTAATCTTGTGAAAATGTTAACTTTATCTACATCTTTAGCTGCTAATAGGTCATATTCTCCAATTAATTCTTGATCATAAACAACTCTAAATTTTCCTATTACATCATCTTTTTTAATTGGTGCTTCTATTGGGCCTTGATATTTCATAACAACTTTAATTAACTTTTTCTTTGCTTTTTTGATAGTTTTATAAATATCTTGATTAACATAAGCATCTACTTGGTTTTCTTTACCTAACCAAACGTCAATCTTGCCTATTGGTTTATTTGATCTATTTATTTCTACTAAATCAAAATTGGTCAAGCCATACGTAAGAAGTTTAGTGCTTTCTCTTGATCTAGATGACTTTGTTTCAAAACCACTTCCTACTGCAATTAATCTTCTTCCATTTCTCTCTATAGAGGAGGCTAACGAGTATTTTTCAACAGCTAAATACCCTGTTTTGATTCCGTCAGCACCAATATTCTTATATAAAAGAGGATTTCTGTTACCTTGAGTAATTGGATCTCCTCCTGTTCTATCCCATGTAAATTCTTTTATTGCAAACCACTTGTAAAATTCTGGATGTTCTTTAATTAAATACCGAGACATTGTTAAGATATCTTTTACAGTAGAATAATTATCTGGGTCATTAATTCCTGATGAGTTTGCAAAATTTGAATTTTCCATTCCGAGTTCTTTAGCTTTAGAAGTCATTAAAATAGCAAATTCCTCTTCAGTGCCAGCTATACCTTCAGCTAAAGCTACACATGCATCATTACCTGAGGCTGTAATGATTCCATATAATAAATTTTCAACTGAAACTTCATCTCCAACCATTATAAACATAGATGAGTAACCAGCTGTTGAAAGACGCCAGGCTTTTTCAGATACTATAAATTTATCATCAAGACTTAAATCACCAGATTTAATAAGATCAAATGCGATAATCGATGTCATAATTTTAGTCATCGATGCAGGATATATGGATATATCTGGTTCTTTTTCATATAAAATTTCACCAGATAAGAAATCTTGTAAAATTGCAGTTCTGGCTTTTATTTCAATGTTTGCAGATAAATTGGATAATACTAAAAAATTAAATATAAAAATAAGTATTAATTTTTTAAGCATTTTTTAAAATTTCAAGGTTTTCAAAATATAGTAATTTCATTTTTTCAAATGATTTTTTTAAAGATTTTATATCATTAAAAGGTCCTATTAATACCCTATAATTTGTTTTTGATAATTGAATAATCTTGTAGTTTTTTAATGAAGTCTCATTTTTAATACGATCGATCATAAGTTGAGCAGTTTTTTTATAATAAAAATCTGCCACTTTAATGGAATAAGAAAATTTTTTATCCTTTAGATTAGATTTTTTATTATTTTTTTTATTATTTAAATCATTAATTTGAATACCATCTATTGGGGCTTTTTCTGCCACAAGTTCTTCTTCTTTAAAGGTTTTGGCCTTTTTTGCAATAAAGGTTGAGTCCTTAGAAATAAGTATTATTTCAACAAATGGTTCAGATAAATTTAGTTCAAGCGTTTCTGCAATTCTGGGCGATATTACTGAATTATAAAAATTAGAAAATGCAACTTTATTAGATTTTACCTCAGCGATAAGAGATTTTTTATTATTTGGATTGGTAATTTTAACTAAAGATTTTTTCTTAAGTGAACTATGAAAAATGTTAAGTGATCTTTCATCTAGATTTTTGATATCTAATTCTGAGTTATATATTAATGCAAAACCTGAGTTACTGTATTTTTTTTCAAAATTCTTAATTTTTTTATCAGATGTTCGAAAATTATTTTGGTCACAATTGGATAAAAATAAAATTATAAAAATTAAATAACTAAATTTCATTTTTAAACTTATCTTTTAATGTACATACAGCTAAAGCAAATCTCAATGATCTATTCCATTTAAGAATAACTTCATAATTGTCAAAAACTACATAAGCTGGATACAGGGTATCTGCTCCAGGTATAATATCTTTATCAGGAGTAATAATCGCAACTTTTAAACTTTCATCTAAAAATTCCAATTGAGAATAGTTTTGTATATATTTTTTGAAAAATTTAAGTTTTTTTTTATTATGAAGTTTTCTTGCTGAAACATTTAAATACTTTTTTGGTATTGATTTGTCCAATTGGATTTTATGAAAACAAGGTTTATTTTTTTTCCAGCCTATGCTTTTAAGATAATTAGCTGCAGACGCGTAAGCATCTTCAGAATTTTTGAGATCTATATAATTATCTTCGTTATAATCAAATGCATAATTATTAATTGTTGATGGCATAAATTGAAAAAAACCAAAAGCTCCTGCCCACGAACCATACAGTGTTTTATAATTAATTTGATTTGTATCAATTAATTTTAATAAAGTAATTAATTCATTTGTAAAAAATTCTGATCTCCTTTGATCAAAACTTAAAGTTGCCAGTGATGATAAAATATCCATTTTACCAACATATGTTCCAAAATTAGTTTCAATACCCATTAATGATAGAAGTAGTTCTTTTTCTACTTCAAAACTATTTTCTATAACATTAATTAAATCATTATTCTCACTGTAAAAAGTAATACCTTTTTTCAATTTTTTTACAGAAGTTCTTTTTTCAACATAAGTTTTTGTATCTTCATAAAATTCTGGCTGATATCTGTCATATTTAATTACATTAGGTAAAAATTTTACATTTAGCATCGCAATATCAAAAGTTTTTTCACTTATATTGTTTGCTAAAGCAACTTTTTTAAATTCAGATTTCCACTTTAAAAAATCATTATCAATATTTGAATATGAATTAGAAATATTAAAAAATACGATTAATAATACAATTTTAATTAGTTTCATATAAATCCTTGATATATATAATTACAGCAATCCATATGATAATAAAACTGAGAAATTTTATAAATGAAAATTCTTCATTGTAATAAAAATAACCTAAAATAAACTGAAATGTAGGTGTGATATAAAAAATCATTCCTGTTGGACCAAGACCAATTAATTCAACACCCCTTACATATAAAAATAAAGGAATCACTGTCATCGGACCAGCAAATATTAACACTAAAGATAGTCCAGGATTTGAAAAATTGAAATCATTAAAGCCATTTTTATAGATTAAATAAAAAGCACAAAGAGCGAATGGCAGTATATACAAGCTTTCAATTAAAAGCCCTATATCGGTATCAATATCTATTTTTTTTCTTACTAAGTTGTAAAAGGCCCAACTAAGTGCAACAATAATTCCTACCCAAGGTAAACTCTTATAATTAAAAAATATTAGTATTAATATTGAAATAATAACTAAAAAAATTGAAAAAATTCTCTTTGTATTAAGTTCTTCCTTAAAAAATATATAACCAAGTAAAACACTTATAATTGGCATGATGAAATATCCAAAACTTGCATCAATAATTCTTTCTGAAGCTACTGCATATATCCATACGGCCCAATTGACAAATATTAAAAAACCAGAAATGAATAAACTAACTAGTATATTTTTATTTTTAGATATTTTTAAAAAAATTTTCCATTTTGATAAAAATGTAGTTGTTAAAATTAACATTACAGCGGTCCATAAACATCTATGAACTACAAGTTCGATGTGACCAATAAAAGATACAAACTCAAAATAAAGAACTCCTATAAATCCCCACCAAAAAGAACCTAATGAGGTTAACAAAATACCTTTATTAAATTGATGTTTCATATTTTTACAATGATATATGTATATAATGGTTTTATTAGACTATTTTATAGTTGAATTAAATATTTATAATTATAAAAGCTCT
>MDSV01175483.1_pt1 | contig 10141 bp, 12 predicted proteins | sample 810851 | NCBI WGS metagenome assembly MDSV01 (sample SAMN05326640, study PRJNA326480) | marine metagenome | isolation source: seawater | place: Atlantic Ocean: North East | collected 2012
CATCAAAAAATCTGTTCAATCAAGTAGCGAGAGGGAGACTTGAACTCCCGACCTCCGGGTTATGAATCCGACGCTCTAACCGGCTGAGCTACCTCGCCATTTTCAATTCTCAAATATAAAGTTATAATTTTTAGTGGCCCTTTTAACTTTTAAAAAATATTACCACTTTGTTGAATGGCACTTAAACTTTTTTATATATATTACAATCATAATATTGCCTTTATGCGTAAAAAAAAGTTATTTTCTTTAGAGTACGTTTTTCAGTCCTCTTCTCAGTTGTTGTATCAATATCTCTCTACACCCTCTGGTTTGTCTGAATGGTTTGCTGACAATGTCAACTCTAGGGGTGAAAGTTTCCTTTTTATTTGGGATGATACAGAAGAAAAGGCAAAATTGATCCAGAACAAATCCAATGAAAGAATTAGATTCCAATGGGATAATGGTAATGAAGATGATGCCAATTATTATTTTGAGTTTAAAATTGAGGTTGATGAAATCACAAAGGACGTATCTTTGTTAGTCTCTGATTTTTCTTATGAAGATGAATATGACGAATCTAAATTACTTTGGGATAGCTTGATTTCTGACTTGAAACAAGTTTTAGGCTCTTCCTAAATCTTTTTTGATGATTAATTTTAATGGGAATTGTTTTTCCAGCTTTAATGCTGTTCCTGAAGAGTTACTTAGAACCATTAACTCTCAGCCAATTCATATACATCATTTAATTGCATTTAAGGGTAAAATAACCCTAATGGAGTCTCATTATTTTTCGATAATGGCTGCTCTAAGAAGATTCAGGGTTGAAATCCCAATGCACTTTACGTTGAATTTTTTTCAAGAACAAACTGATCTGCTGAACGATTATAATACTATTGTAACGGATGTTCAAAAGCTATCCCTTAAATTTTATAGAAAAAAAGAACCCAATCAAAATCAAGTAGTTACGCCAATTTGTTTTTTGATGCAAACCGATGAAGTTTTATGGGGTTCTGGGCTACTGGACTTGACATTGTACAAAGATCATTACATTTTTAACGATGATTTTTCTAATCTTTTTCAGACCAATGCTTCCTTGCGTAAACTGGGTGAAGTATTTGCTTATGAAAACGGTTTTGGAGCGGCATTACTTCTAAACACTCAAAAACGACTGGTAGAGAGTACCCATGGTACTGTTTTTTTAATTAAAAATGATAATATTAAAACCCCAGCACTTTCAGAGGGAACGGTAAATAGTGTAATGCGTAATGCTTTTATAGACTTTTTAATTAAGGAGAGAAATATTGAGGTTGTTGAATCCGAGATACCTTTGTTTTCAATTCAACAAGCCGAGGAGATGTTGCTGATTTCTTCAGCTTATGGTTTCGTTAGCATAAGTCAATTTAGGAAGAAAAAATTCGAAACTCAAAAGTCTGAGAAGTTAAGTGAAGAATTCCTGGATTACTTGAAAAATCAATTGTGATAAGGGTTTTCAGGTGTATTAGACCAGATTAAATAATTACCTCCTAGGGCGATCATTTGATTTTTCCAGAAGCCTTCCGTTTGTTCAGATAAAATTTTGCTGTCAAAAGGGTTTTCTGTCACAACCCATGAATTAGCAACAATTTCTTCTTGCAATTGTTCACTCGACCAGCCAGAATAACCCAAAAAGAATCGAATCTCTTTAGGACTTAGAACTCCATCGTTGACAAGTGCAAGTACCTTTTCAAATTCACCTCCCCAAAATAGTTTTTTGTCTATTTTAATACTTCCTGGGATCAAATTTCCTGCGTTGTGTATAAAAAATAAATTATCTTGTTCTACTGGTCCTCCATTATAAAGAGGAAAATTGATTTTAATTTCGGGTAATATATCATTGATTTCATAGCTTAATGGTTTGTTGATGATGAAACCAAGGAAACTGGAATCTTTTTTTTCTACTACGATTACGATGGAACGGTGAAAATTTTGATCCCCAAATACTGAAGGTTTAGCAATAAGTAGGTTGCCTAATTCCATTAATTGTCTTTTTACTTTGTTTTTAAGAAAAATAATGTAGTCAATAAATGATTGAAAGCCAAAAAAAAAGCCTCCCAATGGGAAGCTTTAATTGTCTTTGGTTTTAATGCTTAGTTGATAGAGCCAGATAATTCTGCACCAGCTTTGAACTTCACAACTTTTTTGGCTGCAATTTGAATGGTGGCTCCAGTTTGAGGATTTCTACCTTCTCTAGCAGCTCTGTTAGAAACTGACCAAGAACCAAATCCAACTAGGGAAACTCGTCCTCCTCCTTTAAGCGTTTTACCAACGCTGCCAATTAAAGATTCTAGTGCTGCTTTTGCAGCTGCTTTTGAAATGCCAGCATCACTTGCCATAGCATCAATTAATTCTGATTTGTTCATAATCTTAAGAGTTATTGTTAGATACACAAATTTATACCCTTTCCTAGAAGACCAAAGAAAATTTAACTCAAATCCCTATTATTGTTAATAAAAACCACTATTTGTTGATAATGAGAGCACTTTAGATTCAAGAAACCTCTATTTTTTTGGAAAAAGAATTGCCATTTAGCAGATCAATGGTTCTCATTTGTTTTTTATTTGGGAACTGCAAAATCTTGCAGTTGAGAAAGCCTGATTGATGGGCGATTAGGATTTCTTTATCTTTTATAATGACTTGTCTATGATTAAAAATGTGTTTTTCCAATAATATTTCTACATCAAATATTTTGATGACCGTTACTTTTTGTTCCTCAATCCAATTAAATCTCGCCCCTGGATAGGGAGACAAGCCTTTTATTTTTGCATGAATCTCCTCAAGAGTTTGATCCCAATCGATAAAAACATTTTCTTTATTTAGCTTGGGAGCTACTTTTTCTGTCCCTTTGGGTTTTTGTTTTTGAGGGCTGATAGACTCCTTAAAGATACTTTTGATGGTTTTACAAATCAATTCACCTCCTTTTACAGCCATTTTTTCGTGTAAGCTACCTGCAGTGTCTTGTTCTTCAATGTCTACTTTTTCTTTAAGTAAAATCGCTCCAGTATCGATTTCTTCGTTGATGAAAAAAGTAGTTACACCACTGAACTTTTCTCGATTAATGATTACCCAGTTGATCGGTGCAGCACCCCTGTAATTTGGAAGGAGGGAGGCATGAAGGTTAAAAGTTCCTCTAGGAGGAATTGACCATACTGTCTTGGGTAACATCCGAAAGGCAACAACTACCATTAAGTCCGGCTCCAATTCCTTCAATTGATGAATGAAATCTATGTTATTTAGGTTTTTAGGCTGTAAAATTGGGATTTTTAGAGCTTCAGAAAAATCCTTTACTGCTGAGGTTTTTATTTTTCTTCCTCGACCTGCAGGACGGTCAGGTGAAGTTACTATAGCAACAATATTAAATTTTTCTTCAATGATTTTTTCTAAACACTTCACGGCGAATAAAGGAGTTCCAAAAAAAATAATTTTATTACTCATTTAATGTAAAACTGATTTGTTTTATTAAAGCCGATGAGGTTTTCTTTCAACATCTCACGCAAAGTTATTACAATGGAATCATTTGATATCACTGTTTTACTCCTAATTTATAGGTGCTTTCTTTTTCTTTCTTCAGGATCCTTGCTTATTTCCAAATTTGACTTCCCTATCTGGATTACTCTTTTTTTGACAGCTAATTGCTGAACATTGCTGACAATTTTCTAGCTTTTCCTCTCCAAAATAACGGAGAATTTTATTGCGTCTGCATTCAGATATTTCAAAAGCATAGTCGATCATAAAAGCTATCTTCTTTACCTTAAGATCATTTTCCGCAGTAATTTTTTTGAGAAAAGGATTAATTGTATAATTGTCTTCGCGTGGAGTTTTCCAGTAGAGCTTGATGTCGCTATTTGATTTTTGAAATTCCAAAATATTCTCTTTATCCATCAAGCTCAATTGTTTATGGATTTCATTAAAACTCAATCCCAAGAGTTCCATGACTTTCGTCAAATTGATTTGTTTTTCTTTTCTGAAAATCTCCTCATAATTTCGCATTAGAAATTTAAGTATCCTTGCGGAATTGTCACCCTGTTCAGATCTATTTAAGGCTTCTTTTGGGCTGCATTTGATCATTAAACGAGTTTGTTTCTCGTAGATATATTTCATCTCGAAAACCCCTTCTCTATTCAATAAACTAAAACAATACTTGGTTTTTTTTATGTCAAATTGATAGGCATTGCAAAAGTCCTTTAGGTTGAGTTTATATTCTCTCCCTTCACCTTCTCTGTAGGCGATTTTAAGAAAGTCACAAAGTTTTTTAAAGAATTGTCTGAGGTACTTTGAGTCGGGAAGATGACTCAAAAATTGATTTTCTAATCTTTTTTTATCTGCAGTATTTACTAATAGAATTGCCTCTGAATGTAGCCCATCTCTTCCCGCTCTACCAGTTTCTTGGTAATAAGACTCCATGCTCTCTGGCATGATTAGATGAATAACTTTCCTAACATTGCTTTTGTCAATTCCCATTCCGAAAGCTTTGGTAGCAACCATTATTAGGTTGGTTTCTTTATTCCAATCTTCCAGGCATTGTTTTTTTTGTCTGCCCTCTAATCCACCGTGATAAAAGTTTGCTTTTAATCCCCATTCTTGAATTTGAAGGGCGGTTTGTTCAGTTTTATAACGCGTTCGACAATAGATTATGACCGATTTGTCTGGTGAGTTGATCAGTAATTTTTTTAGGACATCCATTTTGTCTTCTGTGTAAAAAACCTTGTAGTGAATATTTTTTCTTTCAAAAGAGTTGCTAAAGATTTTGGGATTTACTAAACTTAAGCCTGTCCTAATATCATTCAAAACTTTTGGAGTTGCTGTCGCAGTAAGTGCCATCAATGGTGTCTTAGGAAACAAGGGTCTTATTTTTTTTATAGTATTAAAGGCGGGCCTAAAATCGTGTCCCCATTCTGATATGCAATGTGCCTCGTCAATGGCTATACCCTTTATAGGTAATTTTTCGATCTGATATAGAAATTCCTCGCTAGCTAGTCTTTCCGGAGAACAATAAATCAACTTAAAATTTCCGTTACGTGCGTTTTCCAATTGACGAAAAATATCGTTTTTGCAACTTTGAATCTCAAAAAACATAGATTTGATTCCACGCTGGTTGAGTTGATTCACTTGATCTTGCATCAGAGATATCAGTGGTGAAATTACCAACATTTGTCCTTCGTCTAGTAATGCAGGTAGCTGATAACAAATTGACTTTCCACCTCCAGTAGGCATTAAAACCAGAGTGTCTTTTCCCTTGAGATAATGTTCGATAACTTCTTGCTGTAAGGGCCTGAATGCATCACTTTTCCAATAGAGCTTTAAGTAATCAAGCATTTTTTTCATTATCTAGGTATTTGAGTAGGGTTGAAATTCTTAATTCTGGGTTTTGAAAAGGAATTTCAATAATGGGTATATTGTTTTTTTGATAGGTGTTTTTGATGTAAAAATATAGCTTTTCAGTTTCTTCAAAACCTTCTTTGCGCTCATTGTCTTTAATATAAATAGCTTTCCAAGGGGGTAGGAGCAAGGCCAAATCATAAGAGAAATTCGATAGGTCAAATTTGTTTTGATCATAGGGCACACCAATGCATTCTAAATAGGCAACTACATCATGTAAACCCCTGTCGAAAAAAACGTATGGTTTTTTTGCTTTACCTAAGGCTATGTCCGATTTTTCATATCGTTCTTTTCTTTCTTTCCATATTTCCTCACTAAATGAAATGGGTTCAGATTTAAAAATGTTGTTTTCTCCTTTTTTTTGCGCTTTTTCGATTATGATTCTTGAAAATTCTTCAACACATTCATGCCCCATATTTCGTAACAAATTCACCAGAGTGGTTTTTCCACTTCCTGGTCCCCCGCTAATGACAATTTTTTTGGTTTTAATTAGACTCATAACAGTGCTTCAGAATTATGTAGATATCTATTATATTAGTACAAAATAATGTTCCTTTATGAATTCAAAGGAAATTCCTTTAGATTTTTACCAAAGATTCCAAAAACAACTTGAGGAATCACAAAATTGGCCTGGCCTGTACATGTTCAAATTTATCGTAAAGTCAAACAGTCATCAGGTCGATAAACTTAAAGATTTATTCAACAATCCTAAAGATGGCGTCTCTTTAGTTAACTCATCCAAAAAAAAATTTCAAAGTCTTACTATTACCATTGAAATGGAATCTCCCCTGGAAGTGATTGCTATTTATAAAAAAGCTTCTGATTTTGAGGACGTTATAATTTTGTAATAAATTATGCATTTAAATAGCCTATTATTTGAATTTTAGTAAATTGCAGTTTTCCAACCTCATTTAACAAAAAACTTTTCCCTTCATGGAAACATTACAATACAATACCAAAAGAAGCCAATTGATAATACCCGAATATGGCAGACACGTTCAGTTGATGATTAATCAAATCTTGGAAACTCAAAATCGTGAAGAGCGAAATAAAATGGCCAAGGCAGTCATAGGGGCTATGGGTAATATGAACCCCCACTTACGTGATGTCCCCGATTTTCAGCACAAACTTTGGGATCAACTTTTCATAATGTCCAATTTTGAATTGGATGTAGATAGCCCTTTCGAAAAACCAAAAAAGGAGGTGTTGAATCAGAAACCCGATCGCTTGGGATATCCTCAAAGAAATCCTAAGTATCGATTTTATGGTAACAACATTAAAAGTATGATCAACGTGGCGATTAATTGGGAAGAGGGTGACCTCAAAAACGCACTAGTTTACAACATTGCTAATCACATGAAAAAATGTTTTTTGAATTGGAACAAAGATACTGTTGAGGATGAGGTTATTCTAAATCATTTACTTGAATTATCTGACAATAAATTAATTGTTAGGGAAGAAGATCTTCCATTGACAGACGCCTCTGAATTTCTTAAAATTCGTTCCAAAAACGGCAATGGATCCAAAAACAATCAAAAGCATAGGAACAAAAGAAACAATGGTCGTAAAAGATATTAATTAGTAACTCAAATGGGTAGTTTTCAGATTGAAGGAGGTCATCGTTTAAAAGGTAATATCACTCCTCAAGGAGCAAAAAATGAAGCTTTGCAGATTTTGTGCGCAGTCTTGCTCACAGAGGAAACCGTTACCATTTCCAATCTTCCTGATATTGTTGATGTCAATAAACTCATTGGATTGCTCCAAAAAATAGGAGTAAAAGTAGCCCAACAGGAAAAAGGAAAGTATGCATTTACGGCCGATGCGATAGATCTTAACTTTCTTGAATCCCAAGAGTATAAAACCGATGCCAAACAGTTGAGGGGGTCGGTAATGCTCGTTGGCCCAATGTTGTCAAAATATGGCAAGGGATCAATTCCACGCCCCGGAGGAGATAAGATTGGAAGGAGAAGGCTTGATACTCATTTTGAAGGTCTTAAGCTACTGGGCGCAAATTTTAACTACCACAAAGAAGATTATTTTTACACTGTCACTGCAGATCAACTGTATGGTCGTGATCTGTTGCTGGAGGAGGCTTCGGTAACAGGAACCGCCAATATTGTAATGGCTGCAGTTTTGGCTCAAGGCACCACCACCATCTACAACGCTGCCTGTGAGCCCTACCTCCAACAATTGTGTAAAATGTTGAATAGTATGGGGGCTAAAATTTCTGGCGTAGGCTCCAACCTCCTTACTATTGAAGGGGTAAGTACTTTGTCCGGAACTGAACACAGGGTGCTGCCCGATATGGTCGAGATAGGCAGTTGGATTGGATTGGCTGCGATGACCAAAAGCGAAATTACCATACAAAATGTCAGTTGGGAAGATTTGGGGCAAATTCCAAACGTATTTTCAAAACTCGGGATAGAGCTTCAAAGAAAGGGAGATGATATTTTTATCCCTTTGCATGATAATGGGTATGAGATCCAAAGTTATATCGACGGTTCTATATTGACCGTTTCTGATGCTCCTTGGCCCGGTTTTACCCCTGACCTGCTGAGTATTGTGCTGGTTGTAGCCACTCAAGCGCGAGGAAGTGTATTGATCCACCAAAAAATGTTTGAAAGCCGACTGTTTTTTGTGGACAAACTCATTGACATGGGTGCTAAAATCATTTTGTGTGATCCCCACCGCGCAACAGTAATTGGTCATGATTTCAAATCTCAACTTAAAGCTACTGTCATGACCTCGCCAGATATCAGAGCCGGTATTTCTTTATTGATTGCTGCGCTTTCGGCAAAAGGCACCAGTACCATTCACAATATCGAGCAAATCGATCGCGGTTACGAAAACATCGAAGGTCGTTTAAAAGCCATAGGCGCAAAGATTACCAGATTGCAAGCCTAAATACTATGAAAGCCCCCATCCTGTTTTTTTTTTTACTTGCCTACAACCTTCAAGCTCAATTCATAACAGCTAGGGTATTGGATGCGGAAACCCGCCAACCATTGCCCTTCGTCAATATTGGTGTTTTAAATAAAAATTTAGGAACTGTATCCAATGAGTATGGGGACTTTTCATTGGAACTCAACCCAGAAAGCCTTTTCGACACATTGCGCTTTTCGATGATCGGTTTTGGAAAAAAAGATTTTGTGGTGCAAGATTATTTGGATCAAGAAAAAGCTGAAAACATCATTTTATTGGAAGAAGAAGCCCTCTTATTGGAAGGGGTTACTGTAGTTCGAAAAAAAAACAAAAAACACAAGCGTAAGATTTTGGGTAATAAAACCGAATCCAAAACTTTGGTTGGCGGTTTTACCTCAAATGACTTGGGAAACGAAATCGGTTTTATCTGTAGGATTAGAAAAAGTCCCACTTTTGTTGAGGCTTTCAATTTATCCATTGCCAAAAACACTTACGGCAGCGTTCGTTTTCGACTTAATTTTTACAGTCTCAAACAAGGAATGCCCAATGAAAATCTATTGGATGAGACGATTATGATCGAGACGGACATCGAATCAGGTAGTGTCAGCCTTGACCTCAAACCCTATGATATTGTAATGGAGGACGATTTTTTGATTTCCATCGAGTGGATTGAAGATTTGGGTTCTGGAGAACTATTGTTTTCTGCGGGATTTTTTGGTTCCAACCTCTATGCCCGTGCAACCAGTCAGGGGATATGGACTCAGATGGGTGTAGCGGCCTATGGTATGAATGTAGAGGTTGTTTATTGACAACATTATGTGCCTCCCCAATCAGCGCTTAGAAACTTTGTTGTTACTGATTCCTCTTTGACGGCTGCATTTGAAACGGTCTACTTCGGTTCCCCGCTGTTTGAGGTGCTTGGTTTTTCGGCCCTGAACTCTCGCACGCCACATTTTAAAGCTGCTGGACTTCATTTCCCTTCGCATCATTCGAATAACTTCTTCTTCCTTGAGCCCAAACTGTATTTGAATGGCATCAAAGGGCGTCCGGTCCTCCCAAGCCATTTCAATGATGCGGTCTATCTGTTCCGGTCTCAGGTCAATCTGTTTTTTCATCTTGATTATTCTCAGGTGATTCTAATGATCTTTTTTGGGTGTTTTACCTCATTAAACTGTTTCGGTCTGCCAAAGTATGTTTCGCCAAAATTCTCTTCCCTTCTTTCCTTACCGGAGCACTTTTAAACAAAGGCCAAAGCGAGCTGGTTGCATGTTTCCTCGCCTTTTGTAAATCAACAATAGGGTAGGGGTAACTTTTTCCGGATTCAAAACCGTAAACACGGGCTTCAATAGGTGTGATTTCCCAGGGGATATGAATCATTTCCTTTGGAAGCATTTTCAACTCTGGTAACCATTGTTTTACAAACTGCCCACTGGGGTCGTGTTCTTGACCATTTTTGACGGGGTTGTATATTCTCAGCATATTGATGCCGGTGACCCCGGCTTGCATTTGCAGTTGGGGGTAGTGAATGCCGGGCTCAAAATCCAAAAATTGTCTGGCCAGAAAATGTGCACAAGCCTGCCACGGTTGCCAGAGGTGGTGGGTAAAAAATGATACCACAAGGGAACGCATTCTAAAATTCAAATAGCCGGTTTCAACCAAACAACGCATTGCTGCATCAACAAGAGGGACACCAGTTTGTCCGGTTTCCCATGCTTTAATGTATTCTTCGTTTAGGGTTTTGTCCAGTTTTTGGTAACCTTTGTTGATGCTTTCAAACTCCATGGAGCACTCCATTTCAAATTTTTGAATAAAGTGAGATTGCCAC
>MDSV01181886.1_pt1 | contig 10141 bp, 3 predicted proteins | sample 810851 | NCBI WGS metagenome assembly MDSV01 (sample SAMN05326640, study PRJNA326480) | marine metagenome | isolation source: seawater | place: Atlantic Ocean: North East | collected 2012
ACTAAAAGATATATATAAACAGACACCCTGGTGGAGTCACGTACCTAAACCAATTGAGTTCACATCAGAGCTGTTGTTGGCATCTGCTGCGACTACTTGCATAGCACATAACCAAGCCAAAATGCAAAAATACCAGTGCATATCTGGCTCTGTTAGATGCCTGTTTTATAGATTTACTTTGACTTGTATGATTTCAAAGTGGTGAATGAAGCAAAGTCAACATGTTTGCGTTTGCGCTTGAGATCGATTTTCTTGATATTTGCACTACTGTGCACTTTGTTTGCGCCAGCTGACTTACTAAATATTTTGGAAACAGGAACACTCAGCAAACGACGGCTGCTTGATCCGGTGTACTCAGACACACTCCATGCAAATGAAACCACACTGGTATCTTTCAACCCAATGGGACTCTGGTCAGGCCACTGGTAAATCGGAAAAATGTAATACGCTTTGCTCTTGCCGCGTTTATTTTCAGGCACAAGTGCCACCGTGTTTTGCAGAAACGTGTTGGCGGAAGACGTTGAACCTGCAAAAATGTTACTGGAAAGCCAATTCTGAGTATCCGATGAAGGACTCGCCAGATTGATTTCTTGTACAAAATACATAGTAGGACTTGATTGTGGTCGCGTCTTGGGCCCTGTCAAATCCCAGTCTTTCGTGGTGGCACATTGCAAAGTTTCATCGTAATTAAATTGAACGCCACCATCACCCTCGACCTTACAAGCGTCTTTCAGTTCGGAATCCAAAAGCAATGTAGTCCTGCCATCGCCAGTTCCACTCACTTGATTTTCTATCGGCTGGCTTTGCTCAATGATGTTTTCAAACAAAGAATGTGAAATGTACAGCTCATCCAGGTTGATGTTTTGTTGCGGAAACTCATTGAAGTAATCAATGGCACTCTGATCCTTGGGTGTGAGCACCAAAGTCAGCAGTGTCTCCGGCAGACCTTGCGCGGTATCGTTCTGCACGGTGAAAGAACCTTGCACGACCTGGGATTGCAGTGCATATCCACGGTACAATTCAGCCTGGACATGATCGATGGCATTGAATGTATCGTAAACGGCAGCCTTGCACACGTCTTGCATGTTGCTCGTCTCAAAGTTCAATGTAGTCAGGATTTCCGCATCCGTAGCTGTTTCCTTCAGCGTCAAAAGTGTATTGATTTTGAAGGGTGACTGAAGACGCGCAGGAAGAGGAATGACGTACGCAACACATCCCTCGCAATCAGCAACACCCTCATACAAATCAGGAACGCAAACGTCACGTCGCGTGATACACTGGCCATTGTTTTCTAGCCCACTCACGAGACCTTGCATACTACTGCAGTCGGAATCGGAAATGGTTTCGCCATTGACGCTGGCGCTAATGCTTTGCACCTCGAACCCTGGCTCAAGCAGATATTCAACGTGCGCCACGCGAATGTCCGTGTTGCTGGCAACCTGGCTTGTCCAAAACGTCACATACTTGGCCAGTGCGTAAGCATTGCGTCTTGAAATCGCCACTTGGTCAAAGCTATTCTCGATCAAATTGAAATTATCAAAAATCACCACATTGTTTCCAACGCCATGAAAGAGCATGCCAATGCCAAATGTCCACTGCACTTGGGCACCCTCTGTTGGGTGATTAAATGTAGACATTTGACCCAATTGATCGCGGATGCGTTTGTGCGGAATTTCAATCTTGATGGTCTCCAGCAACGAGTATGGCACGGGAGTTCGCGAAACAATAATGGGGTCAGTGACCAGATCATCCCCGTTGACGCGATCAAACCAATCGATGTAGTCATCCTGTGTGTCAGTTGGCGCCTTGCTCATCAGATAATTACTATGCAATGATTGCAGACACGTACTCAAGTCCACGTTGTTCAGACACACGTTGCCTGTGTCACCGGAGGCATATGTCGTGCTTGCCTTTGTAAAATATAGCACTCGATGAAACTGGTTCAGGCTGGTGCTGCTGTCTACACGCATCGTTTGATACTCAAACGTCCAAATATTCGTATTGACGTCATACGAGATATCCTGTAGCATACCCCACGTCGGCACCGACGCCACTTGCGTGCTCACATAAGGATCGTCCACGTCGACAACGCGAGACATGGTGGCCTCGATCACACCAAGCGTCGTGCGACCAGGACCCGTTCCGGTTTCCGCAGCCTCGTCAATGGCAGCAGTCAGTTCATCCATTTCTTGCTGAGATTTGGACTGTACGCTCACCAAAATAGGGTTGCAGGAAACAAATCCCACGCACAGACACGCCAAAATACACGGCGTGATACGAGGCATTTATTTCAAATCACAGTATCTTATATGTCTAATTTGAACTAATCTACTCACTCGAATCCAGGTTGACAAACACACGCAGTCTCGGAATCGGAGCCAGTTTGCATTGTGCCCTGACCCGTCGCGCACTGGAAACATGCGTATGACGCCCAATTGTGCTGATACGTTCCCAATGCACATGGCTGGCACTCGTGATTGACTTCATACTGACCTGGCTTGCACGGAAGACACGCGTAATCGTCAAAGCAGTACTGTGTCATGTTTTTGAGATGACTCACACCCAGGGTGATGTTGATGAAGTAGTCGTGGATTTCCTGGACATTCCGATGGTACTCATACCCAGCGGCGCAAACCGCGCTGGTGCTGGTGGCAGCCGCACTGAAACAATCAATGCATGCAGTCTGCCCCGACGCTGGCTGGTACTTGCCTTCAGCACACTCTGAGCAAAATGTGCTCAATGGAGCAGTACTGATAGCATTAACTGGACAGCTTGTACACACAGAATCCAGTTCATAATAACCCGCAAGGCAATCGTTGTAATCGCACAGGGTCGGATTGGCAGCCGACCATGGCTTGAACTCTTTGCCTTCCACGGCTTCACAATACCCACACTGGTAGCGAGGTGATGTCATATCCGTGCAGATTGTGATTGCGTACTGACCAGTGGGACATGACTCCTGCGTCACGCTGCCACACGCCGGTACGCAAGACTCGCCACTGGCAATGTAGCCATCATCGCATTCCGGAACACAGCCCACCGACACCTGCGACCACGTGCCGTGCTCCAGCGCACCACACGGCACCAGGTGGTTCGGAGGCTTCACCTGAGACAGCGTGATTCCATTTTCGGTGAGATCAGCTGACGTGTGACACCCCCACCCCGGCGCAAACTCGTAAAATATCATCTGTGTCGTACCGTAAGGCGCTGGTGTCGTTGCGTTCACAGCGTCGTACTGCACCAGCCGCATACAGTCTTCCGCCGTGTAGGAAGCAGAAGGACACCCTCCGCTCACATTCAGCAACGTATTGTTGTTGCACTCATACAGCCCCTGCTTGCGCACGATCGCAAAATCCGGCGCACACGTCAGTAGATTGATCCCCTCCGGAATGCGCGCGTATTCAATGTTATGATGTGAAAATGGAGCGTCCAAACTCACGTTCATGCCAATCTCCGAATCAAAGAGCAGCGCTTGCGATGAGCGGTGGTGCCACGTGTTGGCGGCAATTGCCTGCAAGCGCTGGTTCTGTGAGGTGCACACGTCAATGTGTATGCAACTTGTTTCCGGCAAAGTGGACGTTTGCAACAGCTTGTCAATATCAGACAGGTACTGGTCACAAATGACCAAGTTGAAACTAGACTCAGAAACAGGTAAAGCAGGTTGCAATGAATGCGTTTTGGCAATGAATAAAAGCGCCAGCAAACCCCATCCTGCGCGCATTTGACAGCATCACATTCAGTGATAAATATAAAATGGAAAGTTTAACACATCATTTTTAATTTTGATTATTAAAGAAGGCGACAGCACAAATCATAATGCATTGGCTGAGCTTACTGGCAATGGGTTTTGTATGCTTCAGTCGCGTTGGTATGTGCATGAATTGCGATGGGTCAATACCAAAGTATCAATCAGGCAATGTAATTATTGACAATACAGAGCGTGTTCAGAAAGCAGCTCGAGCAAAACAAACTACTTTTTGGCATAAGGTCAAAGACGATATACCAGGAGCCACATATTACAAAATTATAGCGGTGATACCTGCTATTTCATGCTCGTCTAAAGCACAATATTGGTTGCAAAAGTGTAGCATGAGTGGTGCCAATCATGGATGTTCGGTGTATGAAACAGAAATAGTGACAAGTGGAACTGTGGAGTGGAGATATGTGCCGTTCAAAGTAGATGAAAATGAAATCGACTTATTTGGTGAGTCTAGCATGTGGGCTTGTCTGCACAATGTTCCTACAGTGGGTGGAGTAATGGTGCCAAATTGCGTCTCAAGTTCCTACAGCGAAAATTCAAAAACAAATTTACAAACCTGCACCAATTCTCTTGATCTACCAGGTAATTGGGTTCGCGCAGCTACTCCGGGTGTCATGACAGTCATTGACGATCCGTACACCCCCGTGACCAATCTTGCCGATTGTTTTTACGGAATGTATGCACAAAATGGCAATTGGCTCTCATACCTGACTTTTTGGAAAGAGAATGAACCGAAGACCGAAGAAGCAAGGATACTATTCTCAAAAAATGGTGGTTTCAATCTAATACCCCTCGAGACGTTTTGCGAATGTAGAGAGGTGCCAAACCCAGTGATATTGTCTGGCAAGCAGCATTATCGCAGTGAAGGATTGACTACGGAACAGGCCAACGAAAACCAGTTGTTCAGAGTATTCAAATCCGTTGTGGCGTTATGCGTAGAAAAGGAATGCAATGAAGAAGGTAAGCGCCAAGAGTGCGGAGAATGTGACGCTACGAAAGAACCAGATGAACGATGTCAAATAACGTGCGCTCATTGTGACGATGGAGAATATGCCGATGGTAGACTATGCTTACCCAAAAGCACGTGTCCATCAAATTCATATGCAATAGAAAGCGAGCGCAAATTGAATACGCTATGCAAGTGCAATCCTGGATTTTATATCGATAAAACAAACGATGATGCTAAATTTTATGAAAACGATCAAGCTTTTCAAGCACATGAAGGTACATGCAAGCCATGTACAACAACAGTGGAATGTAACGACGGTACAAACGAAACGAAATACGAGGCTATTGGTTGTGACGGTGTCAGGAACGCACTTTGTGTTTGTAACAAGGGATACAAAGGAGACAGTGAAGTGCCAACCAATTCACCTGAATGCACGCAATGCGAACGTGGTTATTACAAAGACGAAATAGATCAAGTTTTTCCCAAAGGTACATCCAACGAACGAAAACACGAATCTTGTAAGGATTGCCCAGACAAAAAAATGACATATGGAGACCCAGGAGCAACAAATAAGTCTCAGTGTGAGTGCCCTCAGAGTATGATTTTAAATGGAGAAACATGCGCACCATGCTATGATGTTGATCCAAATCAGAGACCGTATCGTGCCATAGGGGAACTATCATGCAGAGATTGTGACCCTCGTCACGTATTTGCTTTCAATTCCGAACCCAGAAGCTGTAAAGCATGGGAAGATGAAAATATGGTCATTGAAATACAATGTGAACAGACGCTTAGGACATGGAAATTGTCTCGAAGGTATGACATATTTGTAAGAAAATCTACGGGATCTCCGGAAACACTGGATCCTGCACACGAATATTGGACGCAAGCATACGCAAACGTGAACGCCAGCGGGTGGAAAAAAACAAATCTCTTCAAGCAATGTGCACCATGCTCTGAAAGCAAATACAGAATGGCATGTGGTGGAGCAGTTCAAACGAAGAAAGAATTTGGAAACGAAGAATATGTAATTGCCTTGAAAATCAATGGAACTGGGTCTTTGAAAACTTTGAATGATCGATTTGCATCAACCGAAGATTACGACATTATATGCCCGGGAGACGAAGAGTCGAAGTCTGTCGACATTTTGCGCGAAGGCATGTGCATGGATTGCAAAGAGTGTGATTCTGGGGACTATGCAGACGGCTGTGATGCGAATGATGCAGGAAGTTGCAAAAAGTGTGATGTATGTGAAACGGAAGATGAAATTCTTAAAGATGCGAAAGAGTATCTGTATCATCCTAATCAAAATCAATGTGAAGCGTCCTCTGCTCAAGACTGTGAAAGAAAAAAATGTATCAAGTCAAAGTCAAAAACAGACCAAGGAGGTCGAACGCGGTATAAAATTGGAATTGAATGCGGGGAACATGACGTGGAAATTTGGGACCCCCTCACTCCAAAACTTGCAAATGTTGATATGGACACAAAAACAATACCAGGTAAAGGAAAATTCGAAGGGGGGGTACTAAAAAACTATTGTCCTCGTGGCTTTTACGTCGACACTTCCTGCTTTAAAGAAGGTGAAGATTGGAACTCCAAGTGCTGTATCCTGTGCAATTTGCACGACGCGCTGCGGAAGAGAAGTGCTGGTTACAGAGAATGCCCCGGAGACGAAGATAGTGATACACAACAGTATGTAGAAAGATGTGAGAATGGATTTTATGAGAAGACCGCTGATGGCACCGATTCAGAATCTATTTGCGAGCCTTGTGAAACTTGCTCGTTTTCATAAAGCTTACGTTATTTGATCTGCTAATATATTTGGTGTTCTTCTCCGGTGTAATGCCACCCAGACTTTTTTTGCTCCTTGCATTCATTTCTCTTGTCTGCAGTGAGCACCTCCAATGCCGCTTGTGCACTCCAGGGGAATACTGTTTCCAAGACGAAAGATATCTCTGCCCCCAGCATTCAACGTCGGTGCATGGCGCAGACAACATCACGCACTGTGTCTGTCACGACGGATACCACGCAGACGCAAGCCATGCATGTATCGCGTGTTCAGAAGGATTTTTCTGCAGCAACGACATGCAAAGTGCATGTCCGGAAAACCGAACGTCTGTGTCTCTTTCATCCTCGCTGTCGGATTGCGTTTGTGATTTAGGCTATGAAGGCGAAAGTTGTACCGCATGTTTGCCTGGATTTTACAAAGACTGGATAGGCAACAATGTATGCAGCCCATGCCCCGTCAACACATTTTCGAGCAGCGCCGGCAGCGTCGCATGCGAAGGGTGTGGACAGAACGAAGAAGCTGCTTCCGGATCTTCTGAATGTTCATGCAAAACCGGATACGAACGTGTCGACGGAGCTTGCATTGTGAAATGCGAGCAGTACAGCACACGCAACGCCGAAACCAAGATTTGCCAATGCGACCCTGGTCATTTCAAGCACAATGGAACGTGTGCGCACACCTGTGACCCCGGAACCTTCAAAGCTGATTACGGAGATGAATCGTGTTCGCTGTGTGCGGAAGGCCATTATCAGACACAATCAGCTGCCACGACGTGCCTCGCGTGCATGGACCACGCTACCAGCAGCGAAGGCAGTGACAGCATCGCTGACTGCCAGTGTCTGCCAGAGTATCAATTTTCCAGCGGTGCATGTTTGACGTGCGCCGAGGGATTTTACAAAGACTGGATGGGCAACGAGGGATGCTCGCCGTGCAACGCAGGAACATACCGCGATTCCACACAAGACGCTCTTTTCTGTCGCAATTGCAGTGTGGGGTCATATCAATCGCTGACTGGACAGAGTGCATGTTTGACATGTCAAGACAACAGTGTCAGTGAAGAAGGACAGACAGTCTGTCTCTGCAATGCAGGATATTCCTGGTCAGAAATCAATGCCAACACCTATCAGTGTTCAGCCTGCTTGAAGGGCTCATACAAAATGACCACTGGCAACACGCAGTGCACAAGCTGTATGAACATTATGATTACCGAATCAATAGCCAGCACAAATTCCTCGGATTGCGAAGTCTGTCATGGTTACATCACGACAGAAGCCGACGGCAAGCACTGTAACAGTTGTCCAACCAACTCACAGTATAGTTTGGGAGGCACGTCTGTTAGCACCTGTCGATGCCTGGCTGGATACGCCGGATCGTACGACAGCGGCAGTGACACGCTTACGTGCACAGCATGCGTGAATGGCAAGTACAAACCAAGCGTAAACAACAATTTGTGCACCTCATGCCCAGCAGGCTACATTGGCATTCCATTAGGATACTATGAAGTTCGAGACGAGCTGTCCAGCTCTTGTGTTCAATGTCCCACAAACGAGTACAGAAGCAGCTTGACGGAATGCACCGCGTGTCCTGACAATACAATGTCGCCTGCTGGCAGCGACGACGCCAGCGCGTGTGTGTGCGCGCCTGGGTACACATTCGATGGAAGCAATTGCATCGCTTGCGCTGATGGTTACGTCAAGGCTCTTGCTGGTAACCATGCATGCTCCGTTTGCGCTGCAGGCAAGTACACAGTTGCGGAAACGTGCGTTGACTGTCCAATATTTTCAACCTCACCAGAAGCCAGCAGCACCATTGGCAGCTGCCAGTGCCAGGCTGGCTTCACAGGAGAAAACGGAGGCACATGCTTACCTTGTTCGAGTGGAACGTACAAGGTCAGCCTTGGATCCTCTGCTTGCATTGCATGTGATCCTGGTACCTACCAAGACGCGATTGCACCGTACACCACAGACGCGTGCGTGGCATGTCCTGAGAACACGACGTCACCGTCTGCAAGCTCCAGCATCTCCGCGTGCCAGTGTCAAGCAGGCTTCTTGATGTCGGAAGACCCCTCCGTGCTCACCTGTCATCCGTGCGCTGAAGCTTATTACTGCCCAGACAAAACTACGCAGATCGCATGCTCGACCGGTGCGACTTCCCCGCTCGCCAGCGACCACGCGCACGACTGCACGTGTACCCCAGGTTTCGTTGGATCCGCCAATAATTGTACGCGATGTCCAGTCAATTTCTACTGTGAAGGGGGGGAGCACGTGCAACAGTGCCACGACGACAGCAGCACGCTGACGCTTGCTGGCACCACCAACGCGTCAGCTTGTGTCTGTGATCCGGGCTTTTATGCAGACGGTTGTGGTAGTATGTTTGATGCTAAACTTTCGTACTTACCCCCAACTATGTCTTATTTCGACAGATGGGGTGTTGGAAATGCAGCTGCACGAATTGATTTTGAGCCAACTCCAAGCTGGTATTGGGGAGATTTCACATTCATTGCAAAAATCGAATTGACATCCACGAGCAATGATGCAATCTATTATACTATGTGGGATCCCGTGGCCGGATTTCAAATCTGGTTCGGCAGACAGGGGAACAATAAAAACAAATTTTTCATTTACAGAGGAAATGTATGCGAATTGAAATGGTCCACTGCCCAAGCTCAATTCAATATTTTGCAAGTTGTCATTACATGGGACAACACTGCCAAAGTGCTTTCAGTACGTGGACAAGACATGGTGAAAGACGGTTCACCTGGCACAAACATTATTAGCACAACAGTAATTGATGCGGCGGTATCATGTCCAGGGTTCGCAGATTCAATAATAGAAATCAATTCTGACGCAGCGCAAAACAATGGAGGTTACGAAAACAGAGTCAATGCACATCCAAGCAAGAAATTGAACGCCAAAGTGTACGGTATGATTTTGGTTGATTCCATAGTGTCACAATCAGCAGCAGACGCAGTCATGTCTGAATTTGATACATCAACGCACTTTGAGTCGGCATTGACAAACAGTGACTACATTCCATCATCACAGTATACCAGAACATCTGCTTGGGAATCTTTCACTGAAAACATATGCATTGTATCAGCATCATCAGCTGGTACCTGTTCAGTGTGTCCGGTTGACTCGTGGTGTTATCACAATGCGGAAATTGAATGTCCCGGCAACTCATCATCTCTTGCGCAAACATCTACCGTGGCTAAGTGCTTCTGCGACGAGTACTTCGCCAAAGATGCAGCAGGCCAGTGCCATCTGTGCGGCAGCCACCTCGTGTGCCACGCTTCCGACATGGTCACGGAGGGTGCGGTGGAGCAGTGCGTGCAGCGCAGCTCGAATCAACACCAAAGCTGCGTGTGCGAAGACGGCTACTACTGCCGCGACGGAACAACAAACACCTCGTGCTCCGATCTGTACTCTGGCGTTTGCACGGAATGCCCTGTCGGCTTTCACTGCAAAAATAACGTCAAGATTGCATGCAGTGTCAATGAAACATCCGCTGTCTTAAGTTCTGGCATTGCGGAATGCGTGTGCAAACCAGGTTACTATCGATCCGACACTCGGTGCCTGATCTGTGAAAAAGACTTTTTTTGCGAAAACGAAATCAAATACGAATGCGCGTCGTACGACCCCGA
>MDSV01202913.1_pt1 | contig 10141 bp, 8 predicted proteins | sample 810851 | NCBI WGS metagenome assembly MDSV01 (sample SAMN05326640, study PRJNA326480) | marine metagenome | isolation source: seawater | place: Atlantic Ocean: North East | collected 2012
CCGTCGCCGCCCTCGACGAGGGCCTTGAGGAAGCGCGCCTTGTCGACGCCGAGGCCGATGGCGTGCCCGGCCATTTGCTGCGCATGCTCGTCGGCGGCATCCGCGTGTCCGGCGTTGGCCGCGAGCACGCACGTGCCGGTGACGTAGAAGGCGCCGAGGCTGTTGCCGAGCGCGCGGAGGGATGGGTACTTGGGCGCGAGCTCGGCGTCGGCCGCGATGGCGCTCGCGCGCGCGATGAGGCCCACGACGCTCGAGCCCGAGTCCTCGCAGTCGCCAGACTGGAGCGCGTTACGCGGTGGTTGAAAGTTCCAAGCCTCCGTCTCGCCCTTCTGCAGCCCCGTGGTCGTGATCATGGAGCCACCGTCGGGCTTGTACGGCCACTTGTGCGCCGCATCGACCGAGGCCGCCGAGCCAAGCTTCTCGGCAAACTGCATCGCGGCCGTCGGGTCGGGACGAGCAAGGCGCGTGTGGATGCACGCAATCTCTTCGGCTGAGCACTCGGTCCGCAGGCTGGCCGTGAAGAGGGCCTCGAGCGTGGCGTCGGTGAACCCAACGGGCGTGTCGTTGATGGCCGCAGCGAGGGCGTACTTCGAACCGTTGTAACCACACGGCACGTTCATCACCGACTTGGTGAGGTTGGGCGAGGGCGCGAATGCGACGCGCTGCGCGACGTTCCAGCTCTCGTCGTAGATGGATTGGAGGAGCGGCTCGACCGCGGCCGCGCGCTGGTCGGCCACCTCGTCGTTGACGAATGCCACGGCGACGGGTCCCGAGCGCGTGCCGTCCTCGCAGACGCGATACACTTTGGGTTCGTGGATCGAGACGACCGCCTGCACCGCGCTCCAGTTTTGGTACGTGAGCGCGACGCTCTCAAAGTTGAGCGGCGCGAGCATCGGCTTGTCGCGGAGGAGCTCGCCGCGCATCGGGGTGGCGGGCTCGACCGCCGCGCCGGTGTCGACCGCCGCGCCGGTGGCCGTCTCGGCCGCCGCGGCGCCACTACCGCCCTCCAAGACGTCGCGCAGTGGCGTGGGCGCGGAAAAGATGGCCTTGATGGGAACGCTTGCGTCGCCGGACGTCGCATTCGCCACCGTCCCGTTGATCGAGGCGCCGAGACGAGCGATACTCAGGTTGAGCCGCGCGCGGTCGGACAGGAAGAGCACGGGGCCCAGGTGCTGTCCGCTCGTTTGTAGCAGCCCGTCACGGAAGCGCGCACGCGCGCGCGTCGCGACCTCGCTGGCCACGAGCGCGTCGGGAAGCGGTATCTCCAGGTCTTGCCGCAGCTGCTCGGTCACGAGCTCGTGCGTGGCGTGCGTCGAGTGCGTCAGGGCCACGTCCAGGTGGCCGCGCGCGCAGCACGCGTCGAGCGAGCTGCCCTTGGTCAGGAAGGTGCCCTCGTAGTCCGCCTCGACGCGCTTGGTGTGGAACCGCAGCGCGTACCGGCCCGCCTGGCGGTGATCGTCGTGGGTAGGCGGCGGCGACGACGGCGCGGCGGGCGCGGCCATGCGGCACGCGCGTCGTGTTAGGGAGGGGCATCTTGCCAAAGGGGGAGCGAAGCGGTGGCTTATGCCGCCGCCGCGCTCGGACGTCTCGCCACGCCGCTAAGAGGCGCGTCGAGCACGCGCACGTGGCCGAGGCAGGAGTCGGGAAATGTCCGAAGACCCCCCCGAGTGCTTTGTTTGCACCGAGAGCGTGCCGCCGCCGCGCAAGTCGGCGTGCAAGTGCACCGACCGGTACGTCCACGACGCGTGCCTCGCGCGGATGCTCGAGGCGCGCCCCGCGCAGCCCGCGCAGCCCGTGCAGGGCGCGCGCCCCGCGCGCCCCGCGCGCCCGGTGTGCCCGGTGTGCCCGGTGTGCGCCGCGCCGTATCGCAACGTTGCGTCGAAGATGCGCGTGGTGGATGTTACGTTGTGGAGTGCGGGCGGGTTCGTCTGTGGCCTGTTGTTGGCAGTCATCGCGATGCTCGGCTGCGCGATCAACACCTTTGTCGTCATAGGCAACCATCGCACGCTATCGCACATGAGCGTCGCCATTGGACTCGGCGCGTCGGTGTTTATCGCCACACTGGCCCTTGGCGCACTCGGAGTCATCGCGCGCGGGTGTGCGAATTGGGGCCCGCGCGGGTTGGCGGAGTCGATGATCGTGCGGAGGCGCCAAGTGCACGTCTTGCCGGTTGCGGCGCCGGCGGCCGCGTCGTCTCCCCTCTAGTGGCCGGCCAATGCGTGTTCAAGACAGTTGAAAAAAACTCTTTTAAAGTTTTCACACCCCCCACTAAGCGTGCACCCACGGCGTTTCGTCGTACAAGATGGCCCCTTCCTCCCACGGAGCCACCCAACCGTTCTCAAAGTGGTGGTCGCCGCGCAAAATGTACGACTGCACTTCCAAGTTCATGTGCACGCCGTAGCTGCGGAGCTCGTGCCAGTCAAAGGGGCAGTCGGAGCGCAGGAGCCACGAGAGGCACTTGAGACTTCCCGTGTTCATCAACGCGTTGCAGATCTTCTGGTCCCACGAGGCGCCACCAAACTGCATGATCCACTTAAACGTCCTGGTGTGCCCTCGGCTGGCGACCAAGGTGGCGAGTTTGCAGCGCCCCTCGTCCTCATTTCTCCACACGCAGCCGTGCTTGCGCAAGAGCTTGAGCGTGACCAGCGCGCCACTACGCGCCGCGATCTCGCACATGCACGGGTCGTTCTTTGGAACGTGGCCAAGCTCGAACAATACGTCAATCACCTTGTTTTGGTTTGCACCAATCGCGTCAGTGACGTTCTTCAGGCTCACCTCCGTCACGAGCCCGTCTTCGATCAGCCAACGCACCACCTTGGAGGCTCCTCTTACGCACGCCGTCTCCATAATCATTCGCATGTCCACGTGCTCGACGTTGTCGGCGGCGACTTCAACACAAAACTTGACGCAATCGGGATTGTCTCCCCGCACCGCATGGCCCAACGCTCGACGGCGGTCGTTCGTGGTCGGGGTGGTGGGCCACCACGCCAACGCATAAACCGTTTTCAGTGCGTTCGTGTACCCATTCTCCGCCGCCCGCATTATCGCGAAGATCGTCACGGTTGCGCCCGCGTGCTCGTGCAGCCACTGCACACAGTTCGCGTGCCCATGCGACGCGGCCTCGTCCACGACCCCGGTGCGGTCGGCCATCGCACGTGTACCCTTCAGCTCCTCGAGGACGTGAACGTGGCCGCCCCTGCACGCGGCCAAAGTCGTGTGGCGGCCGACCAGGTGGTCGTGCGCACGAAGCCACCGAAGCACGTGCACGTGCCCATGTTTAGCCGCGACCGTGCACGGCCACGAGGCCTCTTCGTCGGGTGGCTTGATCGCCGCTCGGATGGTCTGGTCGACCCGCGCCACATCCTCGATGAACTCGAGCACGTCGATGGAGCCACCGGCGCACGCCTCCGTGAACGTCGCCTTTACGTCCCATTCGACACGAAGGACCCTCACAAGCCAATGCACGATGTCGTCCTTGCCACACCGCGCGGCGCGGAGCACCGTCTTCTGCGTGCACTCGTAGTTGCATGGCCATCCACGTGCCCACTCCAGGTGATCAAGCGTTTGCAGCGCAAAGGAGAGGGGCGTCTCGGTCGCGTCGCGGTGCGCCTCGCGCATCGCGCGGCACGTGAGCTTGAGCGGGAATTTGGCGTCCACTAGCTCGAAGAGTTTCCGTAGCACGTCCATGGGCAGGTCGGAGAGGAAGAGGGGCATGACGCGCGCCCCTCGTGGGTTTGCGGTGTCGCGGCGCGCCGCCTTCTGCTCCAGGACGGCCGACCGCGCGCGCAGACGCGCGCTCCCCGCAAGCCGGGGAATCACAGAGGGGGGGGCTCCGCAACCGCGCGCGTGCGCGTCGTGCGTAAATGTGGGAAACTTTCCAAATATCAAAAAAAACACCAATAGTTTTCACTTTTTGACCTCTTCGAAGAACTCGAGCGTGAGGGTCACGGGCGAGTGGTCACTCAGCCCGATCATGCCCGCTGCCGAGTTTTGCTGCTTTACCAGGCGCATCACGGCGCCGTTGGGCAGGTACTTTTTGTAGCTCGTGCTGTCGACGAGGAGGTTGTCAAAACTTTTCCCTCCCACCGAGGTGGCCGCGGACTCTGGAATCGTACAATCAAAGTCGTGCTTGCTGAGATTGAAGCGCTCAAGTTCGGTGCCTTCGGCGTCGGCATCGACAATTCCGGGAAACACGTTGTAATCGCCCGCAATCACGTGCACGACTTCTTCCTTGGCCTTGCGCGCGTCCTTCGCACCTTTGCGCGTGTGCGCGAGGTTCCAGTTTGCCCGCACCTCCTCCCAATAGCCTTTCAGCATGGCGTTGAGCTGCGTGTCGCGCTGCCGCGCGCGCTCGGGTGGCTTGGCCGGCGGCAGGTGCACCGACGTGAGGCACAGCTTGAAATTGGGCCGATTGGGGTCCGAGACCAGGACTTGGAGCGGTGCGTAGTCGAGCAGCGTTTTGGGAGCTGCCCCCGCCGACTGCCAGGTGTGCACCTTCTCGATGACCAGCGGCGATCTCACAAAGGCCACGTGGCACTCCTTGTGCCCTCCCGCCTTGCCGCTCGGGACCGAGTGCACGTAGGTCCACTTACGGCCCTCGGTAGTGGCTTTTGCCAACATTGTTAAGAAGATCATGACGCGCTCCTCGCGGAGCGTTTCGTTGCCTGGAATTTCCTGCATGACGATCACGTCGAACCCGGCCATGATGCTCGCCAGCGCCTGCCAATGCTGCAGCAGCAGCAGCCCGTCCGAGAGGAGCCCATTCTTGTCGGTGGGCCGCACAGAGCCATCCAAAAACTTGCCCGGATCCGTGAGGCGCATCTTGAGCGCGTTGAACGAGCAGATCTTGAGCTGCACCGGCGCGTGCACGGCCACGGGCAGCTCGTCGTCCTGCAGGTGCACGAATTGCACCGCCGCGCACTGCAGGTGCAGCCCTCGGGCGAGCGAGTGCCATCGCGCCGTCGTCGTAGTCGTCGTCGTTGTCGCGACCTCGCTCGGCGGCTTTTCCGCTTGCTCCGCCTTCTCCTTCTTCTTCTTCGTCTTCTCGCCGACGCGCCGCTTCTGCGCCAAGATGGCCTCGACGAGCGCGTCGGTGTCGCTGGGCACGGACGCGGCCGGCTCGTCCGCGTCCACCATGCGCTCGAGGATGCGTCGCAGGTCGGCGTCGGAGTGCGCGCGCAGGCGCGCGTCGCCCACGCCGCGCAGGTTGCTCGCGATCAGCGCGGCGAGGCGCGTCTCCTCCATCATTGCGACGGCGGGCGCGTCGGGCGCGTCGGGCGCGTCGGGCGCGTCGGGTGCGTCATCGGGCATGGCCAGTGCGTGCGTCAGCCAGAGTCGCTCACCAAGCGCGCGTGCCGGGCGGCGAGCGAGCTAGCGCTGGAGCTGGCGCTGCGCGACGCAAGCCGGCGGCCCCGGTGTGCGGGAGCGCAACCGCAAACGCGCTCTTGCATAACTCCCGTTGCGCGTCGCACACGGGTGTGGTGCGCGACCGCGACCGCGATCGCGATCGTGCCAGGTGCATGTCTGTCCGCCGTGCGTCTCCTTCCACTGCCACGACGCGCGCCGCGCTTCTTGCGCCGTGCGGCGCGCCCGGGACGCTTAGTGGCCCAGCCATCGCGCCCAAGTTTGGTGCGCTGAAGACGGTGGCGCCCACGAGCGCGCCGATGGATGTCGAGGGTAGCTCTGGCGAGTCCGCTCCGCCCGCGCCGCAAAAGCTAGTTGCCTTCAGTCTGCACTTTAAATGCAGCACGGAGTCTGACGTAGACGTGGCGATTGTCAACAAGCACTCGGTAGCGCGAGGACTTCGCCTTCCCACGCCTGGCGAGGTGCAAACCCTTGCACCGGGACATCTGTTGCTCGAGTTTGATCATTCCTACACTAGTGACGACGCGCTTGAGGATATAATCGTGATGGACGATGTGTTGGGAACGTGGGTGACCGAGACGGGGTCGAATACGGTGTACACGGCGCGCCTCGTCCCTGTCAAGACCTTCAGGGGCGGAAGCACGAGGGACGGAGGCACGACACAGTACAAGGTCCAAATAAAAAAACCCGACGGCACCTTCGTGACCATCGGACAGAGACCGGGTGAAAAGATACTCACAATCACGATCATGTATCGCCAAGCGTGATGGCCACGTCGTGCGATGTGTTCTGCGGCGAATCGCCAGGCACATTCATCGCTATGCGCATCACGCAGCGAGCCGCGCGGGCGACACCGGGACCCCAAAGCGCGCGCGCGTGTGTGTGGGTATGTGTTGCGTTTGCGTTTACAATTGTTGAGAGAGCCCCCGGGACATAAAAAAACGCATCACTCACAACCGTCCCGCTCCGAGTCCCACTCTCCCGACTCGGATTCCGGTCCCGAACCAGCGTCCGAACCGGACTCGGAGTGCGTCTCGGAATGCGTCTCGGAGCCCGAATACGCCGAGTCCGAGTAATCGGACGCCGCCTCAGACCCCGTCTCGGCGACGGGCGCGACGGGCGCGACGGGCGCGACGGGTGCGACGGGCATGACATGTGCGACGGGCATGGCGTGCGCAACTGGCGACACGTCCCCGGAGTCCTCGTCACCACCATCGTCGTATTCGTCCTCTTCGACATTCTCTTCGTCGTCACTCTCGTGCCGTCGCCTGCGCCGATCAAGCGCGCGCGCGACGGCGGCCGCGACGGCCGCCGCGACGGTCGTTGCGAGGACGTTTGCGTCGGGAGCGGCGAAGTTGTTGTTGATCGTCGCATTGTTGCCGTGCACGTTGACCGTGTGTGGAGCCGGTGCCGCCGGTGCCGCGGGCTCGCGCGCGCGCTTGGACATGGCCCAACGCACCCGCGCACCCGCGCACCGCACGCACCGCATACCGCAAGTGACGCAAAGTGTTTTTTTTGCAAGCAAGCCGCGCGTCTCCGGGTGCGGACACGGCCGCTAACTTGACGGCCAACCCCGCGGCGCCGCTACGGGACGCCCAAACCCCCCGATGGCGTCGGAGGTGGGCCGGGAGCGCGTCTCGTTCGTTCTTAGCGACGTGCAGCGCCGGCGGGACCAGGAGCTCGACGGCGGTGCGTCGGCAAGGCACGCCTCGGCCGCGCAGGAACCCGTCGAGGTCGCGGCCGCGTTGGAGTACCGCGACGCCCTCGCACAGCGCGGCCACCATCCCCACCACCACCACCCGTCGCACCACCCACACCACCACCCACACCACCACCACCCACACCCCCACCACCATCACTCCGCGTACGCGCCGTCCTTCGAGCCGACGCCGCCGCCGCCTTCGCTCCCAAAGCGACGAGGGCCGAGCTGTGTGTGCTCACTGGCATGCCTCGCGCTGCTGGGATGTGCGACCTTCCTGGGCCTCGTTGGGGCCGAGCTCGCGTACGTCAAGCTCGAAGCTGGTGGAGCGGGCGCGGCCGACGCGCTCGAGCACCGGCGAGAGCACGCACGACAGATGATGCAGCAGGCACACACCACGGCGCCCGACGTCGAGCTGGGGCTGTGGGACGAGCGACTGGCAATCACCCCGATGCAGCTCGCCGTGGTCCTGAGCCTGGCGCTCGGGATCGACGAGGCGAGTGTGGTCGTTGTCGACCATGGTGCGCACTTTTTTGGCATAAAGCTCGTGCACCAAGGCGAGTGGGTCGTCGACGCGATCAAGGGAGACTTTATCGACGTGCTCAACGCGCAGGCGACGATGTTTGGTGCAAAGTTGGTGATCAGCCACGAGCCCACGCTCGTTGTCGCGTCGCCGGCCGCGCCCGTGGGGACCATCGCAAACAACGCGTCGGCGCGACGATCGTCGCGCTAACGCCCGCGCGCGGCGCACGGGCGTGTGCACATGGGCGTGCGCGCGCGGGCGTATGCCACGCACCGCGAGCGGCGGGGTCGCGGGACTCTTGGCACTGTTGAGCGGCGGCACGTTTTGGTTTGCAGTGCCGCCCGAGGATGCGCTGCTCTCGGACTTGCCCGTCGTGAGAGTAAATGCCGACGACCGCCTGATGGCGCACTGGGCATCCGAAGACGTTGGGGCCGACGCGGGCGCGCCACCCGAGTGCGAGTGGTGGCAAATGAACGAGACTTACGCCGACGAGCTCTGTTCCCATTTCACCATTGGCCGCCTCTCGACGACACCTGCGCTCGCGCGCACGCGCGCGCAGCGGTGCGCCGCCGCCGCTGGGGCAGAGTGCGTTCTGTCCCCCGAAGTGGGCCTTGGCGTGCCCGCGGCCTTTCTCAACGACCACGCGAGCGGCGCGATGCTGATGCTTCTTGCGCCGCGCTTTTTGGCACTGGAAGGCGGCCGGTCGGCGGCGCTGCAGCACGTGCGCGTTTCTGCGCCCGACGGCGACGGCATGATCGGTACGCGCACCTTCAAGTTTAACAAGACGGTCAATATCGAGTACTTTGATGGCGTGACCAAGGCGATGCACGTGCGCGAGTTTGAGGGCGACGACGCTTATTGCGCACAGATGCTCCGGGCGGCGTTTGCGCCGTCCTGTTGGATGAAGCTGGAGGCGTGACCGTGTGTTTTCATCCCGCTATCCGAGGCGCGCGCGTGCGTGCGCGAGCGTGTGTGCGTGCGTGTGTGTGTGCGTGTGCGTGTGCGGATGAAGCGATCGTTTGATCTATGGGATTGCCTTGGTGGTGAGCTCCTCGAAGTAAAGGCGGCGAAGACGGAAGCCGAGGTGGTGGAGGAGGCGGTGGAGGCGGTGGAGGCGGTGGATCCGAAGGCGGAGGCGGCGGAGGCGGCGGAGGCGGTGGCGGAAGAGGCGGGCTGCACGACGCCCGACCCGAACGCCGTCTTACCTCCCCAGTTTGCTGCCTTGGTCGCACTGATTGGCACGGAGACGCAAACCGAGACCGAAGCCGATGAACTCGAGGGAGGGGGCGCCACGCCAGATCCGACAGACGTTTTGCCACCGGAATATGGTGCGTTGGCCCACTTGATCAATGGGGAGGCACGGGAACGGCCCCAAGCCGTGGCGATGGAGCCAAAGGCGGTCGATGCGGCGACGAGGCGGTGGGGAGGTGGCGTCTCACCTGGCCTGCTGCGGGAAGATGGCGGCGTCATCGCTTTCATAAACTCGCTCAGGTCGTGACGTGCAAGTGTTTGTGTGTTTACGTTACGCGGGCCGATAAGGCCCGCGCGCGACCGCGCTAACCGGGTGGGCGAGGCGTGAGCGCGCGCGAGCGAGCGGGTCCGTGTGCGTGCGTGCCTGCGCAATGGCCGCGCCCGCGCAGGTGGTCAACGCGTATGGTGAGGTCGGGTCGATCATCAACAACGCGGCGCCTGCGGCGGCGCCTGCCGAGGCGTCGTCGGTCGCGACCGCCGTCCCCGTCGCGACCGCCGCGCCCGCGGCGCCCAAGCGGAGGCGCGAGAATGGCACGGGCAGCGTGCGCCAGCGCCAGGACACGAGCAAGTGGTACGGCCAGTACCCCGACGTGAGCGAGCGCCAAGGCAAGAAGGGAAAGAGGTTGTACACCAAGCACTTCGACACCGAGGCGGAGGCGGAGGCGGCGCTCGATGCGCTCGTGGCGTCGACCGAGGCCAGGAAGGCCGCAAAGCTGCACGAAAAGGCGCAGCAACGCGACCACACGCGCGACCTGCCGCTGCGTCCCGTCAAGGCAGCCGACGCCGAGCCGCGCACGGCCTACTATGGCGCGAAGGGGCACAAGGAGAAGGGTGCCGAGGCCAAGGAGTTTGTCCCCGAGCGCTACGTGCGAATGCCCGCCGGAAAGGGGGGGTTTCACATGAGGCCGTGCTGCCGCGACGGCATCGGCGCGCTCCACGCGTGCACGAAGGAGGTGCAGGGAGGCGGCGATGTGCCCTACTGCAGAACGCACGGCGGCGGCCCCCGGTGCCCCGGCAAGCCGGGGTTGCACACGTGCCCGCTCGGGAACGGCATTTGCGTCGGCGAGCGCGATGGTATCGTGCGCTACCTCAAGGACGGCGTGCAGTACTGCAGCGCGTGCTTTTGCGAGGCCTTCCCCGACGACGAGCTGGCCAAGAACGCGAAGCGGTTCGTGCACGCCAAGGAGCAGGCGGTGCGCGCCTTCCTCGAGGACCGCTTCGCCACGTCGCACCCGGGCCTCAAGTGGGTCATGGACCGGCGCGTCGACGGCACGCGCCGCCGGCCCGACCACCGGCCGCTCATC
>MDSV01072366.1_pt1 | contig 10140 bp, 6 predicted proteins | sample 810851 | NCBI WGS metagenome assembly MDSV01 (sample SAMN05326640, study PRJNA326480) | marine metagenome | isolation source: seawater | place: Atlantic Ocean: North East | collected 2012
GGCGCGGCTCGCGGCGCGTCTCCTGACCGGTGTCGAGCCGCGAAGGGCGGGGCGAGGGGGCGCGAACGCGCCGCTGCAGGCAAACCGCGTCATGCGAAGTGCGCGGCGCTGACGAGGATGCTCGCGAAAACTGTGAGCAGTGATTTCGTCGCGCGTCCGATCGTGTCAGCGCACCGGCGGTTCCTTCGCAGACCGCCGCGCGCGCGACACCCGCCGCCATGCGCGCGCTCATCGTTGGCGGGAGCGGGTACCTCGGGCAGTTCGTGATCCGAGCGATGCTCGACGCCGGGTACGAGCGCGTCGACTACACCTACGCCTCGAACCCCCTGCCCGAAGTGAGCGACAAGTGCGTGGGACACGTCGCGAACGTCGCTTCGGGCCGAGGCGTCGGCGAAGCCATCGACGCGGTCCTGCGCTCCGGCGGCTTGGACGTCGTCGTGAACTGCGCGGCGATCAGCTCGCCGGCCGCGTGCGAGAAGGACCCCGAGACCGCGAACGCGACGAACGTCCCGAAGCAGCTGCTGATGGCTTTGCGCGAGCGGTTCCCGCCGTCGAGCCGAGGCGATACCGGCGACGACCCGGCCACGCGGAAGCCTCTGTTCGTGCACGTCTCGACCGACCAGGTGTACGGCGGCGAAACCGCGAACAACCTCGAGGGCCACGGCGCGCACATCGCGCCGGTGAACGCGTACGGGCGCAGCAAGCTCGCGGCGGAGAAGATGGTCACGGAATCGTGGCCGCACGCGCAGACGGTCGTGCTTCGAAGCTCCATCATCACCGGTCCGCCGCCGCCGTTGTCGCGAACGGCGACGCGAAGGCTGTTTCTGGAGTTCGTGGAAGCGTCGCTGCGCGGAAAAGAAACGACGACGTTTTACGAGGACGAGTTCCGGTGCCCCATCGCCGCGGTGGACCTCGCCAGGCACGTGCTCGTGCTGGCGGCGTCGAAACCAGGCACGGCGCGCGGCGTGTTCAACGCGGGCGGGCCGGACAGACTGTCGCGCGTCGACATGGCCAAACGCGCCGCGGAGGCGCTGCGTCTGTCGGACCGAAACGTCGCCGCGGCGAGCGCCGCCGCGGCGAGCGACAGAGGCGTCGCGTCGCCACTGGACATCTCCATGGACTCGGCCAAGCTGGAGCGAGCCACCGGCGTACGCGCCAGCGGATGGGCGCTGCAGGTCAAGATGGCGGCGGGGCTGCCGCACATGCCGTCGTACTAGAGAGGAGCGCGTAGCTAGTCTATTTTACAAAAGAGGTTGTCGTCATGTCGAAAAGGAACAATGACGACGCCTCGTCGTTTTCGCGAGTGCGAAAAACGCCCCGTGTCGAACACGTCACGCTCACATCCTCGGCGCGGGGGCGTCGGCGGTCGAGGATGCGAGTCGGGGCTCGCGGCGACGATGGTGCGCGGGCGAGGTCCGCGAAGGCGCGCGGCGCCGGTCGGGGACTGCCGACGCGACAATCCCGCGGTCCCTCGTCCGCGATGCTGCTCGCGGCGCTGCTTTCCATCCACTGCGCCGCGTTGGGCGCGGCGCCGGCGGAGACGGCGCTCACGGCCGGGGTCGCAGTGAACGGCACGACCGCCAAGAACGAGGCGGCGTTCTTCGAGTTCACGCTCGCGCCGTACGAGGACGCGGTGCTCACCTTGACGATGCTGGACGGCGACGCGGACGTGTACGTGCTCGGTCCGACGTACGCCCGGTTCTCGGGATTCGGTCCGGGACCGGTTGACGCGACCGCCGCGAACGACGACAACTTCAACTATTACTCCTGGGATTGGTCCAGTTACGAGTCCGCGGGGACGGACGAGGTGGTGTACATCTCCAGCGCCGACGATGCCCTGCGTAACGATTCGTTCCCGGCGAACGACATCGCTTTAAACCGCACGTTCCGCGTCGGCGTGTGGGGCTGGAGCCGGTGGGGCGAGCGCGGCGCCGAGGGAAGCGCGTGGTCCGTTTCTTTCAACACGAGAACCCACGCTTCCGTCGTGAACCGCGCGGACCAAAGCGCGGCGATGCGCGCGGCGTTCGTCGCGTGCTGCGGACAAACCGAGTCGTCCACGTGCGATACGTGGCGCGACCGGAACGACGGAACAGTCCCGCGCGACGCGTGTCACGTCCGCGGCAACGTCTGCGACGACAGCGGCGCGTTGGTCGTCGTCGGCTTTTTCGAGTACGACTTGAAGTGCGACTTGGCCGAGCTGGTCGTCGCGCTGGCCCCCGTGCTCGGTTCCGCGACGCGCTTCGACGTCTCCGGCAACCCGTCGCTCACGACCGGTCGCGCGGACCTCACCGCCTGGCCGGCCGCGGCGTCGACGCCGGCGGGGACGCTCGCGGCGCTGCTCCGCGCCTCGGCGCCCGACGTCACGCACCTGAACCTCGAGGCGAACGCCGGTCTGTTCGACGGATCCGCCGCGGACGCGGCGCGGCGCAGCGAAAACACGTTCACGTCGGAGGTGTGCTCGGCGTTAAGAGAAAGCGCGACCGCGCTCGCCTCGTTCAAGGCGCGGGGCGTCGGTTTGAAAGGCGCGTTCCCGACCGGCGAGGCGTGCCTGTTGGGCGCGGCGAGCGTCGACGTCAGGATCAGCGGAAACTCGCTCGCCGGCGTTTTGCCGGCGCCGCCCGCCGGCGGGTGTCCTTCGCTGCTGTTTTTCCGCGTGGAGGGGAACGCGTTCGACGGGGCGATACCGGACGCGTTCGCGACCGCGTGTCCGCTCGCGACGGTCCTGGACTTCTCGAATAACCGGCTGAGCGGCGCCGTGCCGAGCTTCGGCGCGGCCGGCGCGCAGGACGCGCTGCAGGTTCTGCGCGCCAAGAACAACTCGCTCACCGGCGGCGTCCCCGGTTCCGCGCTCGGCGCGGCGGCGAGGCTCGCGGGCGTAGACCTGAGCCGCAACCGGCTCTCCGGGCCGTTGCCGCGGGACGCGTTCGCGGGCGCGAGGCTGACCGACCTCGATCTGCGCCGCAACGCGCTCACCGGCCGCTTGCCGGATGTCATGTCCCTCTCTGAGGCGGCGGACCCCGGCGCGATCGAGCTCGACGCCAACGGCGTGAGCGTCGCCGCGTCGGCGGCGACGCGGCTTTTGACGTTCGTGGACCTCGCCGAGAACGCGTTCGAGGGGTACGGCTTCCCCGACGCGCTCGTCGCCGCGCCCGAGCTGACGTTTCTGTACCTGGAGAAAAACGCGCTGAGTGGGGACTTGCCGCCGCTCACGAACGGCGACCCCGCCGACTTGGAGCACAACGTGCGGTTCCGCAAGACGCGCGTCTTGTCTCTGCGCGACAACCGCTTCACCGGCTCGGTGCCGGACGACCACTTGCTGTTGGACGTGTTCGTCGCGCCGCCCGGCGCGGTGTTCGACGAGATCAGCGGCGATTACGTCACCCTCACGCACGTCTATGACATCTCGCACAACCAGGTCGGAGGTTCGATCCCCACGTGGTTCGCGATGTACCGCGAGTACGAGTACATCGAAGTCGCGCTGGAACGCAACGCGTTCGCGTGCCCGGTTCCCGACGAAACGCGCTACTTGTATCGGGAGACGGCGTGCGTCCCCGCGGGCGAGGACGACTACGTCGGCGGGAGCGCGACGGGCAGGAAGGACCCTCCGGACGACGGCGAACGTGGTGACGAGGAGAACGAAAACCAAGACGCTTCCGTCGCCGCCGGAATCGCGGACGATCGGGCGTACAGCCCTTCGTCCGCGATTAGCGCGGCGGAGCCGCGAAGAAGCAAGCGCTTCTTCGCATTCGGGTCGCTGGAAACCGCCGCCGGCGCGGGCGCCCTGTTCGCGGGGCTGCTGGTGGTCTCGCTCCTGGCGCACGCGGCGTTCCGCGCGAACATGACCAGCCAGCGCAGGCAGGCTGCGCTCGCGCGCGCCGCGTTCGTCGACCGACTGGACGACATAGGGCGGCGGAGCGCCTGGGGGGACGTGGAGATGGCGGATCGGCGCGGGGGGGGGCGCGGGAGGTAGACGCGAGAGGAGCGGCGCGATACATAATATCGCGGTGTGTCGTTCGTACTGTCATCACATCGCACGGTACGTCCCAAAGTTCGTCGACGACGCGTTGGTCGTTCGCGTCGCGAGAGCAGCAGAACAGGACGCTCAGAGCTCGTCCTTCTCCGGCTCCTCCGCCTCGAAGTCGGTCTCGGCCGCCTCGGGCTCGGGCTCGGGCTCGGGCTCGGGCGCCTTCTTCTCCGGGATGGACGCGTCGATCTCCTCGTCGGAGAGCACTGGCGCGTCGGCGTCCACGCCCATGGTCTTGGTGACCAGCGAGAACAGGCGCCCCGCGAAGTCCGCGGGCTGCTCGAAGGAGAAGCCGCTCTCCAACATCGCCGTCTCGTACATCACCACGGCGAGCTCCTTCGTCTCGGGCGATTCGGGGTTTTCCTCCGCCTGGTCGCGCAGCGCGCGGACGAGCGGGTGCCGGGGGTTGATCTCGAGCGTCTTGCGACCGCGCATGTACGCCATCTTGTTGTCGTCGCTCAGCGCCTGCGCCTTCATGATGCGTTCCATGTTCGCGGACCAGCCGTACTTGCTCGTCACCACCGAGCACGGCGTCGTGACGAGCCGGTTGCTGAGCTTCACCGCCTCGACGTCGTCCGAGGGGAGCGCGTCTTTCCACCACTTGGTGAACGCCTTGAAATCCTCGCGAAGCGCCTTGTTGCGCTTCTTCTCGGCGTCATCCGCGTCGCCGAATTTGAGGTCCTCCTTGCTGGCGTTGGAGAACTTGAACTCGTCGAACTCCGTCAGGTTCTGCATGGTGTACTCGTCGATGGGGTCGGTGAAGTAAATCACCTCCAGGTCCTTCGCGAGCAGGCGCTCCAGGAACGGGGACTTCTCGAGCTGCTCGCGGCTCTCGCCCGCGAGGTAGTAGATGGTCTTCTGGCCCTCCTTCATGCGCTCCACGTACTGCTCCAGCGAAACGAGCTTCGTGGGGCTCTTGCTGGTGTAGAACCGAAGCAGCTTCGCGAGGCGCGTGCGGTTGGAAGCGTCCTCGATGATGCCGAGCTTGATCGCCTTGCCGAAGGATTTCCAAAACTTCTCGTACTTGGTCTCCTCGTCGGCGTCGGCGTCGTCGTCGGCGACGGCGGCGTCCTCCTCCTCCTCCTCCTCCTCCGGCTCGTCCTCCTCGGCGAGCTTGCGGATCATGTCCAGCGCCTTGCGCACGAGCTTCTTCTTGATGGTCTTCAGCGACGTGTGCTGCTGCAGGGTCTCGCGCGAGACGTTCAGGGGAAGCGTGTCGCTGTCGACGATGCCCTTGATGAACGACAGGTACTTGGGCAGCAGCTCGTCGAACTCGTCGCTGATGAACACGCGGCGCACGTAAAGCTTCAAGGCGCTGGCTTTGCTGTAGTAGTTGTCGAACATGTCCGACGGCGCGGCTTCCGGGATGAACAGGATCGCCTTGAACTCGACGTCACCCTCGGCTTTGAAGTGTGTGTACGACAAAGGCGCGCGGTCTTCCTTCGCGAGGGCTTTGTAGAACTTCTCGTACTCGGCGGCGTCGACTTCGCTCGCCGAGCGAAGCCAAATCGCCTTGCTGTCGTTGAGGAGCTCCCAGTCCCACACCGTCTTGGTGATCGTCTTGGTCTTGGGCTCGTCGTCCTCCTCGTCCTCGTCGGAGATGTCCACGTCGTCGTCGTCGTCATCATCGTCGTCGGAGACGTCGTCGTCTTCATCGTCGTCGTCCGAGGTGTCCATCTCGTCCTCCTCGACCGGGACCTCCTCCTCCACCTCCTTCGAGGAGTAGATGTAGATGGGGAAGTTGATAAACTCGGAGTACTTGCCGACGAGCTCCTTCAGCTTGTCCTCCTCGAGGTACTCCTGCGCCTCCTCCTTGAGGTAGATGTTGATCTCGCACCCGCGGTCGAGGGGCTCGCCGGTGTCCTCGGAGATGGCGAACGCGCCGTCCGCCTTGGACTCCCAGATCCACTGCTTCGGGTCGTCGTTGTGCTTCGAGCGCACCTCCACGAAGTCGGCGACGAGGTACACGGAGTAGAAACCGACGCCGAACTGCCCGATGAGGTTCACGTCGCCGCCCTTCTGCATCTGCTCCAGGAACGCGGACGTGCCGGACTTGGCGATCGTGCCGAGGTTCTCCTTCAGGTCATCCTTCGTCATCCCCACGCCGCGGTCGCGAATGCTCAGCACGCCCCGCTCCTTGTCAACCTTGATGCGGATCTCGAGCTTCTCGGCGTCGCCCTCGCCGAGCGCCGAGGGGTCGGTGAGGGAAAGGAACCGGATCTTGTCCAGCGAGTCGCTGCCGTTGCTGATGAGCTCGCGCAGGAAGATGTCCTTGTTGCTGTACAGCGAGTTGATGATGATATCCATCAGACGAGACACCTCGGCCTGGAACTCGTGCGTCTCCGCGCCCGCGGCGAACTGCTTGTCCTTGTGGGACACCACCGGGGGGTCGGCGAAATCATCCTCCTGCGCGGCGCCTGTTTTCGTAGACAAAAAAGATGACAGACGACAGAGCTGGGTCAGGGAGTGCCGCGAAACGCGCCGAACGCTCTCGCGGGAGCGCTTTCATCCGACTGGCCCGCGCGACGTCGCGTCGACGCGTTCGATCGCGCAGACTCGCGACGGCGGAAGCGTCTCGGCCGATATCGTCGCAGAGCTCGTCGCGTCTCGCCGCCGACGAATCACGCACTGATCGGGAAAACGAAGGCGGTGGAAACTTCGCGGGGTTCGCGTCCGATCGCCGCGAGGCTGGGTTCTTTCCCGCGCCACGTACCCGGAACGGCGGCGCCGGCCACGAGCAGGAGCCCGAGGAACAGGGAGAGGATGGTGTTGCGCCTCATCGGAGCGTTCGAGTCACCCGCGCGTGCGCCAGCGTCGTCGAAAATGACGATCCGCGGCCGCGGGGCGGCGTTTTTTTCTCAGGCCGAACGCGTGTTCTCTCGACGCTGATTGGTGCAGCGGGTCGCGATGGCGCGCGGCACGCCGAGGTCTGTTTTTCCGTGAAGTGCCGAGTCGTTCGTTGCTTCGCGAGGAACGTTTCTTCGAAGCGCCGCTTCGAGCGCCGAGACGCTCAGAGCCGCGGACAGCGGTCACACGCGGGTGTCCCCCCAACCCGTGCTGGCGGGGTAGAGCAGGTGTCTCCTCTCCCGGTCGCTCGGAGGCTCGCTCCGGGCGCGCCGCGGACGCGATGAGCGTCGCGTCGGAGGAAGACGACGTGTTGCTCGCGTCCCCGTCCACGTGCGAGGAACCCCGCCGCGCGGAGCCCCGGGACAGCGCCGCGTTCGCGTCGCCCCGAGCGAGCTCCCCGGCCACTCCGAGCCGGTACCCCGCGCGGGTAACGCCGGCGGATGTGCTCGCGTTGACCGCCCCGACGGAGACGTTCCTGTGCCCTCTGAGCGCGAACGTGTTCGATTTCGACTTTCTGGATTTCGAGATCAAGGACTACGACACGGGCGAGAGCGTCTTCAAGACCACGAAAAACCCCGAGTCTGCTTTGCCGGATGATCCGTTCAAGAGCGACGCCGCGACGGAGGCGCTGTTCTCGAAGAACCCCACGCTGGAAGCCGCGGTGCGGACGGTGCGGTACACGTTCCCGAGGAAAACGTTGCGGTGCCGTCGCATTCGCACCGCGTTGACGTTTTCCGTCGGCGGCGCGCCGGCGCCCGATTTCCGGCTCATCGAACGCCATTACTTTCGAGACACGCTTCTGCGGTCGTACGACTTCACGTTCGGATTCTGCATTCCCAACAGCGTGAACGGGTGGGAGGCCATCTACCCCGCGCCGGACGCGATGACGCCCGAGCTGGAAAAACAGATGGTGGACAACCCGTTTGAAACGCGCAGCGACTCGTTCTACTTCGTCGGGGAGACGCTCGTGATGCACAACAAAGCGGCGTACAAGTACGAATAAACACAACACAGGCAGAGTATCATTGATATCGATGTTTTCTGTGTTCATCCCAACCTCCCATCCCCGCTCGTCCCTCCGCCGCTTCCCCCGCTCGCCGCGCCTCGCTTCGCGAGCCAGTACCCGAGCGCGCCGCACGCCAGCGAGTACCCCGCCACCCCGAGCCCGATTAGACGCGCTCGTTCCCGCACGGGCTCGAACATGCCCTTCTTGAACGGCACCAGGACGGGCTGAATCAGCCGTTCCTCGAAGAGCTCGAACCGCCTGGTGGTCTCGAGATCGCCCGCGCGACGCGCCTCGCTGAACTCGGGCGACCGGATGAACGGCGATTTTTTACGCGCGATGCCGAGCGCCGAGAGCGTCGCGCGCCTGCCGCTTTCGCGCAGACTCGGCTCGAGTTCCGCCACGAACGTCTCCAGCTCGTCGAACACGCGGTCCTCCACGGACGACGCGACGTCGGCTTGCCACTTCTGGATGTCCGCGGATGAGGCTTTGACGGCGTTGTTCAGCCGGTCGCGCGCCAGCAACGCCAAAGTCTCTGGGCTCTGGTCCGCCAGCGTCTCGACGGCGCTCTTGCGCACCCGCGCGCTGAGAGACGAATGCGCCTTCGAGGCTTCCTGCAGGACGGCGTCGAAGGTGACGGTCGCCTCCCTCGCAGCCTTTCGCGCCTCCTCCGAGCTCTTCTCCGCGAACGCGCGAGCCTCGCGGAGACGCGCGTCGTCAGCGAACGCCGCCGCGCGAACGCGGAGCCGCTCAGCCTCCTGGCGAAGCCTCGCCGCTTCGTCGGTGAACCACTTTTTCTCGAAATCCTCCTTCTCTCGGGCGCTCGCGTTCGACGCCGGGTCAGGCGTCGGTGCCTCCCCCGGGGTGGCGCCCGCGCCGTCGCGGGACGCATCAGGGTCACCGCTCATAGCACGCGAGGGCGGCGTGCGGTCTGGACCCGCGCGAGGGCGCGTCGCGCGTTCTGGGCCCGGGGGCTGTCCGAGCACGCGCGTCGCGAAAAGCGACACGCGGCGTTTTCGGGTGCCGAGTCAACCCTCAGCCGGTCAGCAGGTGTGCAGCTCGCACCTGGCCGACGCCTTTGGAATCCGCGGTGACGTTTGAACGGACAACAGCGGTTGGGCATCGACACAGCGGGCGCGCGCGGGCGCCGCGACGCTCCGCGGGTTGTCTCACCGACCGCGCGGCGACCATGAACGATCTGCTCTCGTCCATCAAGGTGCGTGTCTCGTGTGCGCATGAATCGGCGCCCGACGCGAACGCGCGCGCGACCTTTCACGCGACATCTCTGTCCCCGAAGCACGGGCACGCGCCTCTTCTGCGTCCCGCGTCGTGCTTGCTGACGTAGTCGCCCGACTCTCCCGTTTCCCCATCCGCAGGACGAGAATGAACCCCCTCCGCCGCCCCTCCCTCCGCCGCCTCGCGACGAGGAGGCTGGCACTCCACCTCCGGTCGGCGCCGGGGGCGGGGACGTGTCCATGGAGTCGTTCTTCGCGGACGTAGCCAAGGTGAAGGCCATCTTGGAGAAGGTGCGAAAGAGCCTGGTGAAGCTGCAGGCGGCGCATGAGGAGAGCAAAACCGTGACTCGGAGCGAGACCATGAAGACGCTCCGTTTGACGATGAACGCCATCATCGAGGATGTGAGCGTCGTGGCTCGCGAGGCGAAACTCCGGCTCGAGAACCTGGACATCGCCAACGCGGAGGCGAGGGAAGCGGAGGGATGCGGCGCCGGATCGTCGAACGAGCGCACGCGAAGCGCCATCACGTCGTCGCTCAAGATGAAGCTCAAGACGCAGATGGCGGAGTTCCAAGATCTGCGCGCGAAGCTTTCGTCGGAGTACAAGGAGGTGGTGGAGCGGCGGTACTTCGCCGTGGCTGGTGAGAAGCCGGACGCGGAGACGCTGGACCACCTCGTGGAGACGGGGGAGAGCGAGACCATCTTCCAGAAGGCTATCATGGAGCAAGGACGCGGCCAAATCCTGGATACCGTGGCCGAGATCCAGGAGCGACACGACGCGGTGCGCGAGTTGGAACGCAAGCTGCTGGAGCTGCACCAGATTTTCCTAGACATGTCTGTGCTGGTAGAGGCGCAGGGCGAGATGCTGGACAACATCGAGACGCAGGTGAGCAAGAGCGTGGACTACGTGCAGCGCGGAAACGTCGCGCTGGTGGCGGCGCGACGATACCAGCGCAGCTCGCGGAAGTGGATGTGCTGCTCCATCATCACCGTGCTGCTCATCGCGTGCGCCATCTTGTTGCCGGTGCTGCA